>Ga0210003_1003322_pt1 | contig 13140 bp, 14 predicted proteins | sample LantaG_FD_182804 | JGI IMG/M metagenome (GOLD analysis project Ga0210003, IMG submission 182804) | Deep subsurface microbial communities from Baltic Sea to uncover new lineages of life (NeLLi) - Landsort_02402 metaG (SPAdes) (version 2) | ecosystem: Environmental > Aquatic > Marine > Oceanic >... | reverse complement strand
AATTGAAAATCTAAATATTGAAGAAAATGAGGAAGAAGAATTAGAAAATGAAGCAAAAATATTAAAAAATTATGAAAAAATATATCAGCTTTCCTCAGAGTGTCAAAACATACTTAATGGAGGCAGTGCAGAGCTTTCTTCTATAAGTGATAAAATAGCAATATTGGAAAAAAATGTTTTAAAACTTGCAGAAATAGATAAAAGATTTAAAAAATATACAAATGAAATAAGTTCAATAAACATATTTGTAGAAGAACTTAGCCGCTATTTAAGCACATATCTTTCAGATATTGAGTACAGCCCTGACAGGCTTGAATTTATACAGGAAAGACTTTACAAATTATCAGGGATTAAAAAGAAGTATGGGTTGGATTTACCATCAATTTTAAAGCATTCAAAGGAGATAAAAGAGGAAATTGAAAACCTTGAAAATATTGAGTATAAACTTGAGAACAACAGGAAAAAGTTTGAAACTATTAAAAAAGACTTAGTAGATAAAGCAATCAAACTAAGCAGCTGTCGAAAAAAAATAATAGGAAATTTTGAAAACAAAGTAAGGAACGAATTAAATAGCCTTAATTTTAAATCAGTTACATTTAAAGCGCAGATGGATCTTGCCGGTGGAGACAATGGGGTAAAAATAAATGGGAAAAGCGTGAGATTGTCTAAAAATGGCATAGATAATATAGAATTTTTGATTTCACTTAATCCGGGAGAAAATATAAAACCATTAAAAAAGATAGCTTCAGGCGGTGAAATTTCAAGAATCATGTTAGCTCTTAAATCTATTATTGGTTCAGTAGACAATATGTCAATTATGGTATTTGATGAGATAGATGCAGGTATAGGTGGAGAAACATCAAGAATAGTAGGAGAAAAATTATATAAGATATCAAGAAACCATCAGGTTGTGTGCATTACCCATCTTGCACAAATAGCATGTTTTTCGGATTGCCACCTTTTTATTGATAAATATATTGAGGATGGGAGAACTAAAATAACAATAAGAAAGCTAAATGGGGACGGTAAAATAAGGGAAATATCAAGAATGCTAAGCGGGAAAAAGGAAAGCAGCATATCTATTATGCATGCAGAAGAACTTTTAAATCAATGCAATATAGCTAAAAATAACCAGGCATTGAAAGAAGGATCAATAAAAATTGAGCTCTAAAACCAACAAGTTAAAAAAAGTTGCAATTTTACTAAATTCTATTTTCCTGATTGTTATAATTATTTTTACTCCGCTTGCTTATTATGGATTTAATCTTAATTTTTATAATAGCCTTTATGAAAATAATGGGGTTTTTTCTGTTTTAGACAGAGACGATGTTTTAAATCTCACCAAAAATTTATTTAATTTCTTCAGGTACAGAGAAACTCCTGAAAACAATCTTTCTAAGAGTTCTGTCAGATACGCAAACAAAATCATCAGCAGTGTTGCTTTTTTTAAGCCTGAGGAAATAAATCATTTAGATGATGTCAGAAAATTATTGTATAAAATATTTATTTTATATTATTTGAGCATAATTACAGTAATATTGTTAACTATATTGCTGATTGAAAAAGATATTTTTAAATTCATAAAAAATATTGGTTATATTTTTACTGCTTCTTCATCTGCGGTATTATTTATAATGGCAGCCTTATTTTTCTTTGGGAAAAAAAATTTCTGGGGTTTATTTGAAAATTTTCACTTAATGTTTTTCCCTCAGGGAAATTATATTTTTTCGCAGGACTCGCTAATAATAACTCTTTTCCCATTTGGTTTCTTTGGTGACTTTTTTATAAAACTTGTTGTGTGCTCGCTTGCATTATCAATTGCTGTTTTAATATTGGGAATAATCTGTTTAAATATATCTAAAATAAAAAGAGAGGTATTTTATGAGCGGCACCATTAGTATGATTAATAATAAAAGATTGTTAGAAACTTTTGTAGAGCTCTTAAAAATTGAAAGTCCGTCTAAGAGGGAAAAGCAAATAGTAAGTTATGTAAGCAAAAAATTAAAAAATTTGGGGGCTGAAGTATATATGGATGATTGCGGTAAAGAGTTTGGCGGAGACGCCGGCAATATAGTAGCCACGTACAAACCAAAAAATCCATCCGGAAGCATCCCTATTTTTTTAGGGGCGCATCTTGATACAGTAAAATTAAATGGTAGCATTGTTCCAATTATTAAAGATGGCAAAATAGTTAATGAAGATAAGAATTGTATATTAGGCGGAGATAATAAAGTTGCCGTAGCAGCAATAATTGAGGCGTTAAACACTATAAAGGAAAAAAATATATCCACAGGAAATATTTACATAATATTTACTGTGTCTGAAGAGATTGGCCTTTTGGGGGCAAAACATTTAAACCTGGATCTTGTCAGCGCCAATTATGGTTTTGTTTTTGACTCGGGTGGAGATGTGGGAACTATCGTCAACAAAGCACCGTACCAGAATTCAATATATTCACAATTTATAGGAAAAGCAGCGCATGCAGGAGTTGAGCCAGAAAAAGGGATTAATTCCATAAAAGCTGCCTCAATTGCTATCTCCAATGTTAAGGTTGGAAGAATTGACAAAGAAACAACTTGTAATGTAGGAAAAATTGAAGGAGGTGTCGCCACAAATATAGTTCCAGAGCGTACCAAAGTTGAAGCAGAGGTTAGAAGTATCAGACTGGATAAATTAAATAAAGTCACAAAATTAATTGTTGAGAATTTTGAACTTGCCGCAAAAGGTTATAAAGCTAAATTTGAATATAAAATTAAGAGAGAGTATGATGGATTTGAAATTTTAGAGAATGAAATTCCAGTAATAATGGCTAAAAACGCAATTAAAAATTTAGGGCTAAAACATAAAGTTGTATCTTCCGGGGGAGGCAGCGATATAAATATCTTTAATTCAAATGGCAAGAGAGCAGTAAATTTATCTGCAGGCATGGAAAATGTCCATACCAGCAATGAATATGTAAAAATTAACCAGTTAGAAAAGCTGGCTGAATTGATTGTAGAAATTTGTAAATTGAAGATAAATTAAAATGAAAAATTATAAAATAGATGACAAGCCAATCGACGATAAATTATTTGAAGAAAAAATAAGTTCAAAAAAAATATTTAGCGGCAAAATAATTGAGCTGTATTTTGATAAAATAAAGTTACCAAACAATAAAATAGCTACAAGGGAGAAAGTTACACACCCGGGAGCAGTTGGAATTATTCCTGTTAACAGGGAGGGAGAGGTCTTTCTTGTTAAGCAATACAGATATCCCCTTGAAAATACACTGATTGAAATCCCGGCCGGCAAACTTGATAAAGATGAATCTCCAATAAACTGCGCTAAAAGAGAATTAAAAGAAGAAATAGGGGCACTTGAAGGAAAACTGATACATGTTTCAACCTTTTATACATCACCAGGATTCTGTGATGAAATACTTTACCTTTATTTAGCATTGGACTTTGATATTAAAGAGAATAATTTGGACCATGATGAATTTTTGCAAATTATTAAAATAAAACTTGAAGATTGCTTAAAATTAATAAAAGAAAACAAGATTAAAGATGCAAAAACTATTATAGGTATTTTACTCGCAGAAAGATATTTAGGTAATGGTGTCAAGTAATTTTAGAATGGATAAAAAAGATACAGATGATTTAGTTAACAGCTTTCTTGACCATCTAAGATTTGAAGCAATGCTTTCAAATAACACTATTTCCTCGTACAAAAGGGATATTGAAAAATTTAGGGTATTCCTTGATAAAAATAACGTGAAGAGTTTTTTGGAAATTTCTCATGAACAAATACTGATGTTTTTGGAATCCATTCATAAAAATCTGAAAGAATCTTCAATATCCAGGATATTATCCTCGCTCAGGACTCTTTATAAATTTCTTGTAAGGGAAGGAGCAATTAAGAGCAATCCTTTCAGCCAGATTAAAAATCCAAAGAAACCAAAAGAGCTGCTGGAAATTTTAGATGAAAAGGAAGTTAAAAATTTCCTTGACAGCATTCCTTGTTCTAAAAAATTAGAATTACGAGATAAGGCTATGTTTGAGCTCCTGTATTCAAGCGGTCTTAGAGTTAGTGAATTAACAAACTTAAAACTAAGAAATATTGATTTTGACGAAAATTTAATAAGATTTATAGGGAAGGGAAATAAGGAAAGAATTACACCAGTTGGAAAAGTCTCTGTGTATTTTTTAAAAAAGTATTTGGAAACTACCAGATATAAGATTGAAGGTGAAAGTAAAAATGATTACGTGTTCTTAAACAAATACGGCAACAAAATCAGCAGGCAGGGATTCTGGAAAATATTAAAAAAATATGCAAAAAAAATAAATTTAAATAAAAACTTACATCCGCACATATTCAGGCACAGCTTTGCAACCCACATGCTTAAGAGAGGTGCAGATTTGAGGACCGTTCAAGAACTTTTAGGTCACAGCGATATTTCAACTACTGAAATCTATACCAACCTGGATAAAGAGCATATTAAAGATACTTACTTTAAATATCATCCTTTCGAGAAAAAAGAGCAAAAAACTTGATAAATGAATATTCCGCAAATGGATTAACTGCAATAATTTATTAGATATAAAAAACTATTTAATTATTTGCAAATTTAACATATTTTGATAGTGTATATATTTATGAATTATCTAGGGAGAGAAATAATTAGTTTTCTTACACAATTAATTGTATGGGGCCCGGGTTTGCTTTTGGGAGTTATACTGCACGAATACGCACATGGTTATATTGCGTATAAAAATGGTGACTTTACTGCTAAGAGCATGGGCAGGTTAACGCTGAACCCATTGGCGCATATTGATTTGTTTGGAAGCATACTGCTGCCGCTTTTGCTTATACTTATAAATTCAAGCATAGTGTTCGGGTATGCAAAGCCAGTTCCAATCAACCCTGGCTACTTTAAAAATTACAGGAGAGGAATTCGTTACACTTCACTGGCCGGACCTGTAACCAATCTTATTATCGCTTTTATTGTAGGCTCGCTGTATGGTCTTTTCTATTACATACTAAGAATACTTTTTAATTTCCCTATCGGCGCATTTCTGGCTGGAAACATTGGCTCACAATTGCTAACGATAATACAAAATATGTTTATCTCCGCCATATATATAAATATTTTTTTAGCTATTTTTAACTTTATCCCAATACCTCCTCTGGATGGATCAAAAATACTTGCCTCCTTTCTACCCGGTGAGGCTATGTATAAGTTTTTAAGAATGGGGAGATTTGGTTTTATATTTATTTTTGTAATACTGTTTTTAGGCGGAAGAATATTCTGGGGAATAATATCACCAATATTTTCATTTATTTATAATATCTGCCTCTGGTGGCAATATATAATTGGCAGTTAACGTAAGCTTGCGTATGAGAAAGCTTATTTTTATAATATATGATTGTTGGGCACTAATCCTACAGACACAGACAACAGGAGAGATAGATTATGAAGAAAAAAATGTTAACAGGTTTCAGGCCTACAGGCAGGCTGCACCTTGGACACCTTCATGGGAACATTAAAAACATGATCAACAACCAGGATAAATACGCAAACTTCTTTTTTTTAGTTGACTGGCATGCTTTATCTACAGAATATCAGGACCCCAAAAATATTAGATCAAATTTATTGGATTGCGTGATTGATCTGGTGTCACTTGGCATAGACCCTGATTTGACAAATTTATACAGACAATCAGATATACCAGAAATATCAGAGCTTACATTATATTTTTCAATGATTACCCCAATTTCGTGGCTGGAGCGCTGTCCGACATATAAAGAACAGATAAAAGAATTGAAATCAAAGGACCTGTCCACCCTTGGGTTTATGTCATATCCAGTTCTAATGGCGGCAGATATACTAATAGTTAATGCAGATATAGTACCAGTTGGAGAAGACCAGCTCCCGCATCTTGAAATAACAAGAGAAATTGCCCGGAGGTTTAATCACTTATATGGTAATTATTTTGTAGAACCAAAAGAAATGCTTTCCGCAACTACAAGAGTTCCCGGGATAGATGGCAGAAAAATGTCTAAAAGTTACAATAATGCTATATTCCTGTCAGATGATTTTCCCACAATTAAAAAAAAGGTTAGGAAGATGATCACTGATCCCCAAAGAGTGCACCTCAAGGATCCGGGACACCCGGATATTTGCAATGTATTTACATTTTATAAAATTTATAAGAAAGAAATAATAGAAAATGTGCAAGAGAGATGTAAGGGTGGGAAGATAGGCTGTACCGGTTGCAAAGATGAAATTGCACTTGCTATATTTAATTCACTGGAGAAATTTAGAGAGAAAAGAAAAGAAATAGAAAATAATATAGATTTTGTTTACGAAATATTGGAAAAAGGTAAGAATGCAGTTAGGGAAATAGGCGCTGATTTAATATCCGATGTAAGAAAAAAGATGGGCATTGATTAAGAGTGTTAGAGTCCTTAAAAGAAACCAGCTATTCAATTGAATATGGAAAATTCAAGGGTTCTGTAAATTTACTTTTGGAGCTTACACAGAAGAAAAAAGTAAATATTTATGAAATCCAATTAAGTACAATAATTAAAGATTTTCTAAACCACATAAAAAATAATGGAAATATTTTACTTGATACACTCTCGGGTTTTCTATATATTGCAGCTATCCTGCTTGAAATAAAATCCAAATCAATACTTCCTTCAGAAGACAAACAGGAAAACAAAGATGATGAGACAGTAGATGTAAATATATTAAGAATGAGGGAGGAAGAATATAAGGTTTACAAAAATATTTCAATTTATTTTAGTGAACTGTGCGAAAAAGAAAAATTATATTTTGTGCGGGAAGCACCTGTAGAAAAATTTTTTTTAAGTCTTTTTCCAGATTTTTTAAAAAATATAAATGCAGAAGATTTATCAATTTTAGCATCAAAACTTTTAAAAAATAATGTGGAAGAAGCATCATATTTAAATTATCTTTATAACAACACAGGCAGAACTATCTTTGAAGAAATGGCCAGGATAAAAAATGTTTTGGCTGTGGAAAAAAGCATTACTTTTAAAGATCTCGCAAAAGATTTGGAAAAAATAGTTGAAAAAGTAGTATGCTTTTTGTCAGTACTGGAATTATATAAAAATGAAGTTGTGGATGTTATACAATTTGAAAGTTTTGGAAGTATAATTATAAAAATAAAAAATGGGAAAAATGAACAGGACTAAAAAAAATATTGAAATTCAAAATTATGATGCGAGCAAGGACTGGCTCAAAACCTGCGTAGAAGGAATATTGTTTATTGCAGAGAGTCCTATAAAGTTATCAGAACTGTCAAAAGCTCTGGAAGTTCCAGAAGCAAAAATAAAAAGTGCTGTAAGAACACTGGAAAAAGAATATATAGAGCAAAACAGAGGGTTTGTGCTAAGAAAAGTTGGCAATAGCTTTAGACTATATTCCAATCCGTCATTAAGTGATATTTTAAAAAATTTTGTTAAATCAAACATAAGGGCGCATCTGACTCAAGCTGCACTCGAAACGCTGGCTATTATTGCCTACAGACAACCTATAACAAGGACACAGGTAGCTGAAATTAGAGGCGTGAGAACTGATAGTGTTATTTTAACTCTGGAGGATAAAGGCTTAATAAAAGAAGCAGGAAAATTAAAAGAGCCGGGAAATCCGTTGATATATAAAACAACAGATAGATTCTTAGAACTAATAGGAATAAGCAGTTTAAAGGATCTGCCTGCTTTAGTTGATTGCAGCAAAAATGATAGCGAGGAAATACAAAATGAGTAAAAATACCAAGTCAGGTTTACTGGATATTGATCTGGAAGATGCTTCAGGCAAGGTACAGCAATTTATTAGAAAATATGTTGTTGAACTTAAAAAAGATGGCGCATTAGTCGGCCTTAGCGGTGGAATTGATTCATGCATTGTTTTAAAATTATGCTCTGATGCGCTTGGCAAAGATAATGTACTGGCAGTAATATTGCCCGAAAGAGACTCAGATAATACAAACATGAGGGATGCTGTTAGATTTGCCAAAGAACTGGGCATTAAATATATTTATAAAAAAATAACCCCTGTTCTGTGGATGATGGGAGTGTACAATCTTTATCCGCCATCATTTCTTTTCAGAAGAAGCACTGTAGAGAAGTTTGTAAAAAAAGAAAGAAATAAAATTTCAGGAATACTTAAAAAAGATGCATATCTGGCTACTCTTGAAGGAGGCTCCAACAAACAATTGTGCAAAGGGGAAGCTTTCTACAGGGTAAAACACAGGTTAAGAAGTGCCATTCTTTTTTATTATTCCGAGCTTAACAATCTTTTATACGTGGGAACTTCCAATAAGAGCGAATGGATGACTGGTTACTTTGTTAAGTATGGAGATAATATAGCAGACATAATGCCTGTAATATCTTTTTATAAAACACAAATTTTCAATCTCGCAAGATATTTAAATTTACCTTCTTATGTTATAGAAAAAAGTCCAAGCCCGGATCTCATACCTGGAATCATTGATGAGGACATGCTTGGAGTATCTTACGAAAAACTTGATCTAATTTTATTTGGTATTGAAAATAATTACAGTTTAGACAAAATTATGAGCATATCAAATGCCGAAGAGGCAGACGAATCAAGAGTTAAAGAAATAGTTGAAAAATCTGAATACTTGAGGAAGTGGCCAATTGCTCTTCAGTAATAAGCCCCGGGTCAAGCTCTAAAGAATTACAGGTACTGTTAAAAATACAAAAAAAGAACTCCGAGTTATCTTTTACCTTAGCTTACGCCTTAGGTGACTCAACATCTCGGAGCTTTCATCTTAAAACTTTCCTCAGGACTAACATTTTATTATCTTACTTTTTAGATTCTTTCGTTTCTAAATTTCAAAAATTTTTGTTAGTTGCCTCCGGTTTTAAGACTATGGTTAATGTATCAAAAACTATTTATAATGTCAATAGTAAATATAAAATTTTTTTAAAAATTTTAATAACTGGAGTCAGTATCTCAATTAGTTATTCACAAATTGCTGCAATTTTTATAATATAGAGAGCATGATGAAAAGCATTAAGAAGATAACAGTAATAGGTTTGGGACTTATTGGCGGTTCTTTAGCCTTATCATTAAAAAATGTAAATAAAGATTTTGAAATAACAGGATACGACATAGCTGCTGATGCTATGAATATAGCAAAATATAGAAATGTAATTGATGTTATAGCCAAAGACCATGAAACAGCAGTAAAAGACGCAGATTTAGTTATCATTGCTACTCCTGTAAGTAAAACAATAGAAGTTGTAAATTCTATAAAAGATTACTTGAAAAAAGGAGTAATCATAACAGATGTCAGTAGTACCAAAGAAAAAATTGTAAAACAAGTAAGTGCTGCTCTGCCAAAAGATGTAATTTTTATAGGCGGACATCCGATGGCTGGCTCAGAAAACGAAGGTATACTTAGCGCAAGCCCTGATTTGTTCAAGAATGCATTTTACATACTTACCCCTACAGACACAACAATAACTAAACCGCTTCTGCTGCTGCATTCTTTATTTACAAAAATTGGAGCAAAGGTAATTTCTATGACTCCCGAAGAACATGATGTCAATGTGGCACTGGTAAGTCACCTGCCACATATTTTATCTACAAACCTTGTTGATCTGGTGGATGACAAACAAAAAAATCTCAAAAATTTATTCAAGCTCTGTGCAGGCGGATTCAGGGACATGACAAGGATTGCAGCGTCAAATCCGGGAATGTGGCTGGACATTAGCCTGGAAAATAAGGAAGAGATCATTAAAGTTATAAATGAGTATATTGGTTACTTGTCTAAATTCAAAAAGAGCCTTGCAGACAATGATGCAAATTATATTGGAAGCCATTACCATAAAGCAAGAAAAGCAAGGATGAATTTGCCTAAATTTATTGAAAAGGATATTTCCAAACTATACGAACTCAGGATATCAATGAAGGACAGGCCGGGAATTTTAAGCGAGATAATACTTGCAATAAGCTCAACTAGTTTAAACATTGAGGATATATCCATTTTTCACTCAACAGAGTTTAGTGGTACTGGAATACTAAAAGTTTTAGTACAAGGCGAAAATGCTGGAGATATTGCAAGAGAAGCCGTTGAGAAAATCGGATATAAAGTAACAGTAAAGAAAGTTCTGGGTGAGTAAAGATGGAGATAGGCGGTGCAAACAATATCACCGGTGAATTCAAAATCCCCGGCGATAAATCAATATCACACAGAAGTGTAATTATAGCCTCTGCTGTTAGCAATGACGTTGTTATTGAAAATTTTTTATTTTCCGAAGATTGCATAAGAACTATAAATGTCTTAGAAAAAGTTGGAGTTAAGATTGAAAAAATAAATGGAAATCTGATTGTCAGGGGTAAAGGAATTAGAAATTTCAAAGAGCCTGAAGAGATTTTAGAAGTAGGTAATTCAGGCTCAACAATGCGGATGATAAGCGGGGTTTTGTGCGCAACTAATTTTCTGTCAATCCTGAGTGGAGACAAGTCCATTAACAGTAGGCCAATGCGAAGGATAATTGAACCTTTAACAAAAATGGGCGCTAAAATATATGGAAGGGCTGATAATACCAAAGCTCCACTGGTAATATTTGGAAATCCTGATTTAACAGGTAAAAAACATGAAATAAGCATATCAAGCGCACAAATAAAATCGTGCATTATGTTAGCTGCCCTTAATGCAAGAGGGGAAACTGAGATCATGCAACCGGAAATTTCAAGAGACCACACAGAGAGAATGCTTGAATATTTTGGGGCCAAAATTATTTATGATGGAAGATACACAAAAATAACTCCCGGCAATGTTTTAAAAGGAAGAAATATATACATCCCGGGTGACATATCTTCTGCAGCATTTTTTATTGTGGCGTGCCTGATTTTAAAAGGTTCTCATATAATAATCAAAAATGTGGGAATAAACCCGACAAGATGTTATTTTTTAGAAATTTTAAAGAAAATGGGCGCTAAAATTAAAATAAAAAATGTTAGAAACATTAGCAACGAACCGCTGGCTGATATTGAGACTTTTTACAGCGAGCTTGGCGCAACAGTAATAGAAAAAGAAAAAATACCAAATATAATTGATGAAATTCCAATTCTCTGCGTGGCAGCTTCTGTAGCAGATGGCACAACTATTATTAAGGAAGCAGGGGAGTTAAGACATAAAGAAAGCGACAGAATATCATCTATAGTAAGCCAGTTTAAAAAGCTGGGAGTAAACATAATGGAAAAAGACGATAGTATAATAATAAACGGGGATAAGAACTTAAAAGTTAATGGCGGGGTTGTTGATAGTTTTGGTGATCACAGAATAGCGATGTCGCTTGCCATACTGTCTTTATTATCAAAAGACAAGGTTACAATACTTGACTCAGAATGTATTAATACTTCGTTTCCAGATTTTAAATATTTATTAAAAAAAGCACTTAAATAAAATACTAAAAAAACATAAATTCAGCCTGATAAAAAAGAATGCATAAAATTATCAAAATAATGAATCTAAAAAAATTATATGAAGAAATATAAAAACAGTAACGACAAAAACAACATTATTACCATAGATGGTCCAGCCGGAAGCGGCAAAAGTACAATAGCAAAAATTTTAGCAAGAGATCTTGGTCTAAAATATATAGACACGGGTGCGATGTATAGAGCAATTACGCTTCTTGCTATGGAAAATAATATAGACTATAAGGATGAAGAATCAATATTAAGATTGGCAAAGAAAGCAAAATTAGAAATTGATTGCAGCGCCGGTGATGAAAACAAATACACAACTGTTAAGCTGGACGGAAGAGACGTTACTGATAAAATTAGAAGCAAAGAAGTTGGCAGTGCTGTTTCCATAGTATCAAAACTATCCGGCATACGAAAATATCTTGTAAAGCTTCAAAGGAAATTATCTTCTGATGGGCGTGGTGCCGTGCTTGAGGGTAGGGATACGGGCAGCATTGTTTGCCCAAATGCAGTTCTTAAAATTTTTCTTACTGCAAGTTTGAAGGAAAGAGTTAAAAGAAGGAAATTACAGATTGCAGGTAACGGGCAACTGACAAAACAAAAATTGATAAGCGATGAAATTAAGAGTAGGGATAAAATTGACAGCAGCAGAAAAGACAGCCCTCTTATTATACCTGAGAATGGAATAGTCATAGATACTTCAAATATGACAATAAAAGAAGTAACAAGCAAGATAAAAGATATTTACAAAGAGAGAATAAATGATAAAGACAAAGCACGGTAAGATATACTATATATTTTATAAAATTTTAGCATTATCTATACTTAAATTTGTATTAAAAGTACTCTTCAGGGTAGAAGTTTCTGGCTACAATAATATCCCTAAAAATGGAAGGGTAATTTTGTGTTCAAACCATATAAGTTACATAGACCCTGTAGTAATAGGCGCATTTTTCCCACGATATGTATATTTCATGGGTAAAATGGAATTATTTAAAAATAAATTTTTAGCATCATTTTTTACTTTTTTTAATTCATTTTCTGTTAACAGGTTTGCAGTAGACAGAAAAGCCATAAACACTGCAATAAAGGTGTTAAAGGATGATCAAATTTTAGGAATGTTCCCTGAAGGGACAAGATCAGAAGAAGGGATAATTAAAAAAGGTAAAAAGGGAATGGGGCTAATCTCAATTATTGGAAAATCTCCTATTTTACCAGTAGCAATAGCCGGAACAAATAAAATAATACAAAAACCGCATAAAAGAATATTTTTTCCAAAAATAAGGATAATGTTCGGTGATTTAATTGATACTTCTGATATTTTAAAAAAACATAGGAAAAAAGAAGCTGTAGATATAATTGTTGAAAAAACTATGGACTCCATAAAGAATTTATATGAAAAAATAAAGTAGAAATGATTAAAAATATGGACATTGAAACAGCAAAATATTCAGGTTATTGTTTTGGAGTAAAAAGGGCCATAGGCATTGCAGAAAAAACAATAAATAAATATAAAAAAACTGATAGTAAAATATATACGCTTGGAGAAATTATCCATAACTCCGGGGTTGTAGAAGAACTATCAAAAAAAGGCCTCTCTGCAGCAAAAGACGAAAAAGAGATTGCATCAGGAAGCGTGCTGATAGTTAGGTCACATGGGATGTCGCCAG
>Ga0210003_1003319_pt1 | contig 13151 bp, 8 predicted proteins | sample LantaG_FD_182804 | JGI IMG/M metagenome (GOLD analysis project Ga0210003, IMG submission 182804) | Deep subsurface microbial communities from Baltic Sea to uncover new lineages of life (NeLLi) - Landsort_02402 metaG (SPAdes) (version 2) | ecosystem: Environmental > Aquatic > Marine > Oceanic >... | reverse complement strand
CGGGATGGACATTTATTTTACCAAGCTCAGGATCACCGGTACCAACCCACAGGATTTTTGATGATGAATTATTCTCTGAATTCATTTTTGAAGACAGAGAGAGAATGGCGGAAACCAATCCTCCTGAATTCTGAATAGGGTAAAACTCTTCTTTCTTTCTCAAAATCTTAAACGGGAGCCTGTAGGCAACAACAATAATCTTCTTAAAATCAAATTTGTCAAATGTTTTCACAACTTAGAGAAAAATAGGTTTATTTAATTTTGTCGATAACCGGTACACGGCATTTACAAGGCCCACATGACTGTATGTCTGGGGGTAATTGCCCCACTGGCCGAAATCCTTATCAGCATCTTCACTGAACAGACCCAGATGATTTGCGCTTTTATTAAGTGTTTCAATTACACGGAAAGCTTTATCAATCATTCCAACTGCCGCAAGAGCTTCTGCATACCAGAAACCGCAAATGATAAATGTGTTATGCGATTTGCCAAGATCATCCTCTTTGTATCTTAAAAAAACTTCCGGGTCACTAAAAAGTTCCTTTTCATATGCCTTGAGATGTTGCAGCGCTCTTCCTCCATTCGGATTCAGATAATTCATTGTGATAAGCTGAAGGTTACCCGCATCCATATGAGTATTACCTACTGATTGCATATAAGCACCTTTCCCGGGATTAAAACAATCTTCGATATACTTTTCCGCGCGGGCCATCAGTGAACTGGCTTTCTCTGTAATTTTTTTATTGTTGATTATTGATCCTATTTTTAAAGCTGCCTTGCATCCCACCCAGTGAAAAAGATTAGTATAGCAATGTATCCGGTTTGTCGTTCCGAATTCCCATGGACCAGAATCGGGTATATCTATATATTCCTCAATGCGGTCAAGAAGCCATTCGGTAATAAATTTGGATTTATGCATCTCTACGTAATCCAGCCTTTTATCAATAAAAAGAGGTAAAAGACTTATGAGTACCTGTCCATATACGTCATTCTGTGTCTGGTAAATGGCATTATTACCAATTCGTACAGGTTTATTCTTTAAATAACCTTCGAGAAGAAGCACCTTTTCATCGGGGACCCGTCCTCCTGTTATAGTATATAACGGTTTGATCTGTTGTTTCTCATTGAGAATAACATTCTGTATAAAATCAAAATATTTCTCAAGCTCTTCAAAGTGGCCGATATTGTTAAAAGCATTCAGCGTATAATATGTATCTCTCATCCAGCAGTAACGATAGTCCCAGTTCCGGTGTGCCTGGTCAATTTCGGGCAGGCTTGTTGATCCGGAAGCTATTACTGCACCAGTGTCTTCATATTGATGAAGTTTTAATACCAGTGCTGATCGTATAACCTCATCCTGGTAAATATATGGTATGGAAGTTGATTTTACCCAGTTTATCCAATAGGTGTGTGTCTTCTTAAGGAATAGTTCCGCTGTTTCTGCCAGGGGTGCTTCAAGAGGAACTCCATAGCTGAAGACCAAATAACGGGTTTCATTTAGCAGGAATGCTTTTTCATTGAGGATATAATTAAGAGGAATGTCGGATGTGAGCCGTATCTGGCTGCTTAAATTCAGATATCGGATATGGTTGCTGCCTGCAGAAATTTCCGGAGTAAGTTTCCCGTAATTATCAACAGGATGACATTTTACAATGATACACGGATCACCCTCAAGAAGCTCAATTTTTCTGAACAGCATAAGGGGCTTGAAATATCTTTCATACTGGTTGAAACGTGGTGCATAATCGATAACTCTGAACTTTCCTTCCTTTACTTTGAATTCAGTTGCCAGAATGTTGGTGTTTTTAATATAATACTGTGTTGACTTGTAATCGCTATCATTCGGCATTATACTGAATTCTCCTCCTTTATTCCTGTCGAGCAGGGAGCCAAAGATAAAACTGCTGTCGAATTTGGGCAGGCAGAGCCAGTTTACGTTAGCTTGCGTATCGATGTAGGCCAGGTAGGAACAATTCCCTATTACTCCAAAATTATACTTGTTCATATTATTTGGTCACTTAATCTTTTGCCTGATGATAAACTCTTTGCGGGAATGGGATTTCAATTCCCTCTTTATCGAATGCGACTTTTAAGCGTTTCCTTAATTCACCTGTTATCTCCCACTGCTTAAGAGGTTTGGTATCACCAAGTATCTTTAGAATTATTGCTGAGTCTGCAAAATCATTAACACGTAGAAACTGAGGAGGCTTAAGAATAAACTCTTTATACTGAGGATCCTCCGCCAGTTCATTACCGGTCTGGTTTATTACCTTGATAACATGTTCAAGGTCGGTATCATAAGCAACACCCATGTCGAGATTTATCCTTGCAAACTTCTTTGAAAGATTTGATGCTCTTTTAATATCGCCATGCGGGATATGATGCATCGTCCCGTTTAAATCACGTAATGTGGTCAGTCTCAGGGTTATATCCTCTACTGATCCGGAGGTTCCATCAATATTTACAACATCTCCGATCCTGTACTGGTTCTCAAGGATAATAAACAATCCTGTAATTATATCCCTGATAAGATATTGCCCTCCAAAACCAAAGGCCAGTCCTACTATACCGGCACCTGCAAGTATCGGACCGATTGCAATACCGGCTTCCTGCAGGATCATCAGGATGGCCATAGTAAGAATAATTATTCTTGTGGCGCCGGCAAAAATGCGGATAAGAGTATCCTCGCGTTTTTTTTCTGCCTCTTCCTCCATACTGCTGTCAGCTACTACTGCAATTCTAACAGCTTTTCTGATTATTCTGATTAAAATTATCATCAGCAGCCAGGCTGCAACAGCAATTATCAGAATCTTTAATCCATGCGTCAACAGCCATGGGAATATTGCTTCAGCCCATTTTGTAATTGTATCTTTCATAGTAATATTTAATTAAATTAATAACCATCTGAATTTTTGAGCCATTCGCTTACCTTTTTAATTATCTGCAACCGATTATTGAATGTAAGCGATAAATCCTGAATGGAATCGGTGCCTGTATTTTCCACGTAAGAATGCAAGATAATAAAAAAATCAACTTTTTACCACTTTCGTGTTTGGCTTCTTAGTCAACTAAGTATCCAAAACATTATGTAACAGGGGTTTAATTTTAGGTGAACAAATGAGCTGGCATTTGAATATTAAACATCAGCCGGTACATTAAACCCTGCATTGAATCTAATTACTATTATCCTGGTGTTTTTACCAGAATTTGCCTTGTGTTCTCCAGGGCTGAATCGGTTCCGAAGATACTCAGGACATCACCCGATCTAATATATGTTTTTCCGTGCGGAATAAACAAACTGGTGCCTCTTTTCACCATAATCAGGATAGCATCCTTGTGGAAGGGAATTTCCTGTATCTGGTGTCCGTCTATATCTGAATTGACAACAGGAATCTCTTCCACGCTAAAATTCTCAAATGTTTCTACAAGGGCATTGTAAATTGCGGGCCTTACGATAAGTGTTTCGATTGTGGTTGCCAATACTCTCCTGACATCTATGGTGTTAATATCCAGATTCTTAAATTGTTGTTCAATTTTCCATTCATTTGCCATCGAAATGATCCTTTCATGATTGTACACTTTCCTTAACATCTCACAAATCCGGATATTCAATTCATCTGATCCTGTATCAACAACCACGTAGCTGGAAGCATTCATCTTTAATTTTTCATAAGTTGCCGGATCACAACCATCAGAAAGACATGCTTTCAGTCCTTTGGAATGCAGGTCTTTGTATCTTTTTTTGTCAACTTCAACAATTACTGAAGCTTTTCCGTGAATATTCAATCTCCTTGCAAGCAGAACACCCTTACTGCTGCCACCTATTATAATTGTTCTTTCACGAGGCAGCCTGTCTTGCAGGTTTATTGAATTATATAGTACCGGCCCAAGAAAGCAGGTGGCGAGAGCCATAATAATAAAGCTGGCATTGATGCCCGGAGAGATAACTCCCAGTTCAAGTCCGATTGCAGAGGCAGCTATAATAAGACTTAAGCGCGAGGAGAGTAACAATCCACCGGATAATGCTCTTCTTCTGCCAAATTGTTTAATAAACAGGTAAGAAGGGATCACCTTGATGAGAAACATTAACAGAAGGAGAATTAATAGAAAAGGTATAAGAGTAAATTCATATTCCTTCAGGGCCGATGGGTCAAATTTAACTCCAACCATAATAAAGAAAATCGGAATGAAGAACCCATAGCCCATACCATCAAGTTTAACAAGTAACAGAGATCTTCCCTTATGGAGAAAGAGCGAAAGAAGTATTCCGCTTAGAAATGCACCAAGCAAGACTACTTCAGGACTAATATATTGGCTCAATACGACAAATATCAATAATAACAGCATTGATCCCCTGATGCTCAACTGGGAGGCAGCATGCGATAGCTGGAATGATATTTTCTTCAGCACAGACCAATTTCTGAAACGGTTCCCGAGTCTGTATAAAATGTAAAAAAATGCAAACAGAACAAGGATGAGCATGATTTCAATCCTGAAGCCGTTTTTAATGATATAAGCTGTGAAAGTAAAAAGGATGATGCTGAGGATATCCGCTATCGCTGCAGTAATTATCAGCATTTGGCCATATGCTCCTGTTGCTTCCCCACGGTTTTTCAAAACAGGGAGAATAATGCTTACTGAAGTGGTAGCCATTATCAGAGCTATATACCAGTTGTTTTTGACATTAACAAGAAGCGATAATCCAATGGCCGCGGCATATGATAAAATTATTGTAAGGCAGAAATAGACAATACCTATTATAAGAGGATTCTTAATAAGCTTTGAATAATTAATCCGTTTACGGGGAAAAGAGAATATTACCTGGTCCATATCTATTTCCAGTCCTATAAGGAACATCAGAAATATAAATCCTGTCAATGCCAGAAATTCGAGGATATTACTACTTTCCGGACTTATATTTGATAGAAGGTATTTCCCGGCAAAATAACCCAGGAAGATCTCAACAACAACCGAAGGGATCTTTTTAATCCTGAGAACCGATAATGCCATTGGAATGATCCAGGCAAGGCCCACAATGACTAATAAGGGAAAATAATCGAAGCGTAAAGAGATACTCAGATAGGTCCCCATAATACCATTTTGGCTTTAGTCGACATGCAATATAACGATTTTGATTTCAAACAGAGTTTCAATTACTTCATTATTCTTTCAGAGCCTGGTCAATACTTTACATAGATATACTAAATTTATACCCTGAAATAAGAAAAGGATTTGTGAAAATCCAACACATAATTTGATAATTATATGACAAATTATATAATTCTTGCTCTTTGTCTGATGATCCTGCTTGCATACCTGTTTGACATCACGAGCAGGTATTCAAAGATACCAGGGGTCATTCTGCTTATTGGCTTGGGAATAGCACTCCGGCTTCTGGTTAACCATACAGGCTTTGAAATACCAGATATTGAACCACTGCTTCCGGTAATCGGAACACTTGGTCTGATACTGATTGTCATGGAAGCAAGTATGGACCTGAAACTTGGGAAAAATAAAGTTGGAATAATATTTAAATCCGCATCTGCTGCCATAATACTTTTTGCATTTTTTGTGGCTATCATGACTGTAATTCTGTATAAACTTCTTGGGTTTCCTCTGATTGATTCACTTCTTAATGCTGTGCCTTTTGGAATTATCAGCAGTGCTGTCGCCATACCTTCTGCTATAAATCTGAACAGGGAACAAAAAGAATTTGTTGTTTATGAGAGCTCTTTATCGGATATTGTCGGAATTCTTGTATTCGACTTTATTCTTATTTACCAGGGCTCTATAGGACAAGGATTAATAAATTATGGACTCAATGCAATACTGACAATATTTGTAGCAATAATAGTCACCTCAGCTCTTGCCATACTGCTGCATAAAATAACATATCATATTAACTATATTATTATCCTGACATCAGTTGTGCTGGTTTATGCTCTTGCAAAAATGATACATCTGCCCGCGCTTTTGCTTGTACTGGCATTTGGAATAGCCCTGGCTAACTACAAACTTGTTCAGAATAGCGTAATCAAAAGATATGTGGACTTTAATAAATTCGGAAATGACCTCGTATCATTCAAGAAGATCCTGACTGAACTTACCTTTGTTGTCAGGTCATTTTTCTTTATAATGTTCGGATTCTATACAAAAATAGAAGGTGTATTGAACTACCATAATATTTTTACCGCCCTGGCTATTATTGTTGGTATATATTTGTTACGTATTATTTTCCTTTGGAAATTCCTCAAAATACCAATTTTCCCATTCCTGTTTCTTTCACCGAGGGGACTGATAACAATTCTCCTGTTTCTGAGTATCCCCGTCACATTAAGGCTTGAACCAATTAACGAGGAGGTGGTAACGCTTGTCATATTGCTTTCGATCTTCCTTATGATGATAGGAAATATACTTTACAAAGATGAGAATATCGCTGCCGAAGAATCTGATATAGATATAATTATACATGAAGAATCTATTTTTGATGAAACCGGTGACGGTTAAAGTAAAGAAGAAACAAATCAATTATATTCCACTAATTATTCTAACACATAGATTATGAACAAAATAAGAATTTTTATCTGGCTTTTATGCATTTTTATGGTTACTCCTGCCTGGTCACAGATGGAACCGGTAAAGCAGGTGAAGCTGGTAGATTTTGACCTACAATCATCATCTCTGGTTAATGATGGGGGAGAAGAGATATCAACTTCAGAATATGAACCGGATGTTTACTGGTTTCCGGTGAAAGTACCCTCAACTGTTCTTTCAGGACTGGTAGCCAACGGAGTTTATCCTGATCCGTATTCAGGACTGAACAATATGTATATACCTGATGCTTCGGATGAGTTCAACAAGAAGTATGATCTTGAGAAATTCAGCCATCTTCCAAATGATCCCAATCCATGGAAAAAACCATACTGGTACAGGACAACATTCAGCGTCCCGGAATCTGACATGGGACGTCATTTTCAGTTGATATTCAAGGGAATAAATTATCGCGCTGCTGTATGGGTAAACGGGAAACAGGTAGCAGATTCTACCCAAATGGCAGGTATGTTTGCCCAGTACAGTCTCAATATCAGCAATCAAATCAAAGCCGGGGAGGATAATGTATTGGCTGTGAAGATCTATCCACTTGATTACCCCGGTTTACCCTCTACCGAACAGCTTAAGGCTCTTGGTGATTTTTATCCAAACGGCGGTCCTACAGGCGATATAGGTAAGAATGTAACTATGCTCTGTTCTGTCGGCTGGGACTGGATCCCGCCTGTCCGTGACCGCAACATAGGTTTATGGCTCCCAGTATATCTGCGTACTACAGGGGGTGTAACATTCAGTAATCCAAAGCTTGTTACCGAACTTCCGGAACTTCCGGATACAAGTGTGGCTGAACTTTCACTGGACCTGACACTTGTTAATCACACAAAAACTGACCAGGATGGTAATCTGACAGTTACTATCACACCTGAAAACTTCAAAGGTCAGAGTATTAAATTTTCAAAGACAGCTGAAATTGCAGCCGGAGAATCATTGAATTTGACCCTGGATGGATCAAATACCCCGGAGATGAAAATAGAAAACCCGGTGCTCTGGTGGCCAAACGGCCATGGTAACCCAAATCTCTACAATATGAGGCTCCAGTACTCAAATAGTACGGGTATTGTCAATGATACATCATTCATATTCGGGATCAGGACAGTCTCTACAAAAGCAGTAAATGTTAAAAACTCGTGGCGCCGCGATTTCTACGTGAACGGCTACAGGGTACATCTTACAGGCGGTGCATGGGTGCCTGATATGATGCTTAACCGGGATGCAACACGGTATGACTATGAAATGCACCTGATCCGCAACTCAAATGTCAACCTGGTTAGGATATGGGGTGGGGGTGTAACTCCTTGTGATGAATTCTTTGAGGCAGCGGATCGTTATGGCTTGCTTGTATGGTCCGACTTCTGGATAACCGGCGATACACAGGGCGAATTCAAGGGTTCTCCTGACTGGCCTCTTGAGGGCGAAGTCTTTAAACGAAATGTGCTAAGTACGATTTACCGTATAAGAAATCATCCCAGCCTGCTGGTATGGACAGGTGGTAATGAGGGACATGCCAGAAGAGAGCTTTACGATTTTATGAGGAACAGCATTATTGAGCTGGATGGAACACGGCCCTTCATACCCAGCTCATCAGGTTTTGCAAGGCTGCCCGAAGGATGGCCCCAGGCATGGCCCGATAATCAGCCGACAGGTGTATACAGCGGAGGTCCCTATACCTGGCAGGATCCTGCAAGCTATTATACCAGGGCAATAGCAGGCAGAGACTGGGTGTTCAAGGATGAAACGGGCATACCATCGATGGTTCCTTATAATATTCTGCCTAAAATTATACCAAATCTTGTCTGGGATAAAAATTTACCATTTCCGCTGAACAATACATGGGGCTACCATGATGCTGCAACAGGAAACGGAAAATGGAACCTTTATTATAATGAAACGCTTAAAAGATACGGGGATCCTGTTTCAATAGAGGATTTCTGTGATAAAATGCAGTTGATGAATGCAACAGGTTATCAGGGAATTTTTGAAGCTGCAGGACATAAGCTGAACGATATCGGCGGTGTAATGCTTTGGAAATTAAATGCTGCTTTCCCAAGCGTGGTATGGCAGGTTTATGACTGGTACCTTCAACCCAATGCCGGATATTATTTTATGCAGAATGCATGCGAACCCGTTCATATCCAGCTTAATCTGAATAACCATAAAGTCACTATTCTCAACAGGACCTACAAAGCGGTAAAAAGCCTGACTGCAGATGTCCAGGTATACAGCATGGATTCGAAGTCATTATTTAAGGAGGAGGTATACTTCAGCCTGTCTCCGTCAGAAGTAAAAGAGACAACTTCCCTCTCCAAGGTGCTTAAAAAGAATAATGGAATCACCTTTGTTGTACTTAATCTTAAGAATGCAGATGATGAAAATATATCACATAATGTGTACTGGTTATCACCTGACAACGATTATAAGGCAATTAACAATTTACCTGAATCTAATGTATTGATGAATGTTTTTGAAACTGAAAATCCGGAAAAAGAAAAAGAATGGTCAGTCTTGCTCACTAATAAAAGTGATAAACTGGCTTTCTTTACGCGTTTGCAGCTCATGTCGAATGGAGAGGAATTATTACCCAGTTACTGGTCGGGAAATTATATTACACTGGCACCTTCAGAAAAAATTACACTCACAGTCACTTGCCCGGCAGCTGTTTTGATGGATAAGGATCCATATATAAGGATTTCCGGATGGAATATTAAGGATTTATCTTTACAACACTGAAAAATGTTGGCATTAGGGATTGATCTTGGAGGTACCAAACTGACATCGGCACTTTTTGATGAAGCAGGGAATATATTCACAAAGGAGACAGAGAGCCTTGGTGACAGGAAAGGACCAGAAGTAGGAGAATTGATTTCTTCGCGGATATCAAGCATCAAAAAGTCTGCTGAACGACAGGGTAATAAAATTGAAGCTGCCGGAATATCTGTTCCGGGGATAAGCTATGTTGGCTCAGGAAGAGTATGGGCTCCAAACATCCCGGGATGGGAGAACTACCCGCTAATGGATGAACTGAAAACAGCCTGCCCCGATATTCCTCTTACAATCGACAGTGACAGGGCATGTTATATCCTGGGAGAAGTGTGGAAGGGGAATGCGAAAGGATGCCGGAATGCCGTATTCATGGCAGTAGGGACCGGTATCGGAGCAGGGATACTGATAAATGGAGAGGTGCTTCGCGGCAGCCATGATATTGCCGGCGCAATAGGATGGATGGCGCTAAGCAGGCCATTTTCAGATAAATATATCGATTGCGGGTGCTTTGAACACTATGCTTCAGGTGAAGGTATAGCCAGAGTCACGAGAGAAATTTTAGAAAAGGAGATTGATTATTCCGGTGAACTGCGAAACATCGATCCATGGGAAATAAGCTCATATGATGTCTTTACAGCTTATCAATACAATGATCCAGTCGCAAAAAAGGTTATTGAATTATGTGTTGGGTACTGGGGAATGGCCGTGGCGAACCTGGTGAGCCTGTTCAATCCTGAAAAGATCATTCTGGGTGGAGGTATTTTCGGACCGGCAATACCATTAATACCGGCTATCAGGGAAGAGGCTGTAAAATGGGCACAGCCGGTGAGCATCAACCAGGTAGCCATTGAACAATCAGGGTTGGGAGGAGAGGCAGGAGTTTACGGAGCAGGTTACATGGCGTTAAAATCTATATCACAAGTTGGTTAGAATTCAGAAACATTTCAGATGTATAGTAAAAGAATAGTATTCATGGCATCCTGTCTGGGAATGCTGCTATTCGGGATAGTGCTTATCACTCTTGGATCAGTGATCCCCGACCTTAAGACAAAGCTGCAGCTTAATGAAATATCTGCAGGGACTCTGTTTTCCATCCTGCCTTTCGGGGTCCTTGCCGGATCGATGATTTTTGGTCCTGTGGTCGATAAATTCAGTTACAGGATACTGCTTACCCTTTCATGTGCTATTATGTGCGGGGGATTTCTGGGTATTGGATTTACATATTCACAGGGAGTGTTGAAATTATGTGCTTTCCTGATAGGATTTGGAGGCGGGGCAGTAAACGGGGCTACGAACGCTCTCGTTTCTGATATTAGCGAAAAGGACAAAAGCGCCAATCTCAGCCTGCTTGGTATGTTTTTCGGCATAGGGGCGCTTGGGATGCCCCTGGTTCTTGGGATACTGAGAGATCTTGCAGGTTTTGAAATAATTCTTTCGGCAGTGGCAGCTTTGACACTGGCTGCAGGATTACTTTTTATCCTTATTAAATTTCCTCCATCGAAACAACCTCACGGATTTCCTGTTGCCCGAAGCCTGGGTATGCTAAAAGATGGTTTCCTGTTACTGATAGCATTCTTCCTTTTTATTCAGAGCAGCATTGAAGGGATACTGAATAACTGGACAACAACATACCTGATTGAGGATATGATGATACCGCAAAGCAAAGCACTCTATGCACTTTCATCCTTTGTAGCGGGTATGGCTTTGATGCGGCTTCTGATAGGAAGTGTTTTAAGAACACTGACAGAGAAGAAATTGTTGCTTATTTCATTCGTAATTATCCTTGCAGGATTGATTTGTATGAAATTCGGCAATTCTACAGTTGCAGCATTTACAGGATTAATAATACTGGGTGCCGGCCTGGCTGCAGGCTTCCCGGCGATGCTGGGAATTACCGGGAACCGCTATGCCGAATTATCAGGAACAGCATTCAGCCTGGTCCTATTCATTGCGCTGCTGGGTAACATTTCCGTAAATTACGGGATGGGCATTATTGCCAGGAATTTTGGTATCCATCACCTCACAAATGTTGCTATTATACTATTTATCATAATGATATTGCTTTATATCTTTATATTCAGAAAAAATAAATGTAAAAACAACACTTAATAATTTATCAGATATGCTTGCAACACAATGGCTCAATAATGTACGGGAGATAATGACCCGTATTGAAGAAACACAAACTGAGAACATAAGGAAGGCTGCCGAAGCAATGGCCGATACGATTGAATGCAAACGCTGGGTTCATACCTTCGGCTGCGGACATGCAACATTACCGGTGGAAGAAATGTATCCCCGTATCGGAGGATTTGTTGGTTTTCACCCTATGATAGAACTGCCGCTCACATTCTTTACCCGGATAACGGGTGAAATGGGAGTCCATCAGTTTATTTTCCTTGAGCGTGTAGAGGGATATGGAAAGGAAATAATGAAGGGTTATGACTTTGATAAAAGGGATGTTATGTGGCTTTTTTCACATTCCGGTGTGAATAATGTGAATATTGATATAGCTCTTGAATCAAAGGGAAAAGGAATGAAAGTAATTGTGTTCGGTTCGGCAGCCGAGGCTAAAGGAAAGAAGACAAGGCATTCATGCGGGAAAACTATCTTTGACCTGGCAGATATTGTCGTTGATACATGCGCTCCGCTCCAGGATGCTTCGGTAACCCTTAAGAACCATGTGGATAAGATCGGACCGGTATCCACTATGGCATTTGTCACATGTGTCTGGATGACAATAACAACTGTAGCTGAAATACTGGCCGACAGAGGAGTGAAATTATATATTCACCCATCTCATAATGTGGCTGGTAATGGTAGCGAAAGAATACGTCTCGATGAGGCTCTGGCAGAATACAAAAGAAGAATTACAGGTGTCTGATATTAACGATTATTTAAAGATACCTTTCATCTGTTCTTCATAATTGAAAAATATATTTGTGATCAGAGTTTCTTAAGTAGAAAAACATCACTTGTTTATGATGAATCGGAAGTCGTGCAATTACTCTCTTATGACCGGGATACTGGCAGTTTTATTCTCAGGCTCTTTAAATGCGCAGGAAGACACACTATCTGTCTTACAGGTTCAGGATATGGAATTTGTTGAAGAACCTGTTTCACCACATTCATTATATACAGGTATCGGGTTAGGCAATAATATGGTTTATATGGGTTCATCGATATCTCAGGATAAACCCTACTATTACGGTAGTCTGACCTATGGTTTCAAAGAAAAACTGTATGCATCAGTCTCTTCGTTTCACCTCACTGCATATAATCAGTTCCTGGCTTTTAATACATTCTCATTAAACTATAGTCAGACATTTAACTCATGGTTCGATATTTCTTTAAGTGTATCGCGATACCAGGTTAACAATGAACTGACTGACACACTTTTCAGCAGTTTTGTATATGGAGATCTTACGTTTGGTCTTGACTGGAGAATTCTCTACTCAAAACTATCGGCAGGAGGTATCTTTTCGGAATCCTCGGGTGCCTATTTTCAATTAAGGAATTCGAGGTATTTTGAGACTCCCATGTTCTTTAATGGTAAAGCAAATATTTCATTTGACCCTTATGTTAATATGTTGTTCGGGACACTTACCGAAACAATAACATCAAGCGAAACCACAATTGGAATCACACAACCCTACAGCTCAAAGAAAACATCAGGAAGAAATTCCTCAGGAACGACGACAAGGGAATTCTTCAGTCTTATGGAAATCGATCTGGGAATTCCGGTTGCATTTACAATGGGTAAAGTCACTATTGAAGCTGAA
>Ga0210003_1003317_pt1 | contig 13152 bp, 13 predicted proteins | sample LantaG_FD_182804 | JGI IMG/M metagenome (GOLD analysis project Ga0210003, IMG submission 182804) | Deep subsurface microbial communities from Baltic Sea to uncover new lineages of life (NeLLi) - Landsort_02402 metaG (SPAdes) (version 2) | ecosystem: Environmental > Aquatic > Marine > Oceanic >... | reverse complement strand
CATTCTGGAATCAGATCGATGCCATGCTGGATCAGATACGCTACATAGAATTCACCGGTGGCGAACCCTTCATGATCCAGGAACACTTTGACATGTTGCAGGGCATCGTGGATCGCGGTATTGCCCATCTGGTGGAGATACACTACAACACCAACGGTACACATTATCCAGCACATGCCGAATTGATATGGCAGCATTTCAAGACCGTAGAGATCGCTTTCAGCATTGACGACCTCGGAGAACGTTTTGAATATCAACGCACAAATGCTCTATGGTCTGAAGTAATGACCAATCTAGATCGATTTCGAGACCAGAGAGTCAAGCATGCCAACATGCGACTGCAGGTGTGCAGCACAGTGAACATCTTCAACGTATGGCACCTTGAAGGTCTCGCTGAGTGGATTGACCTGCAGGATTTTGATTTTGTGTACTGGAACATGTTGCATGAAGCCAGATATTTCAGCATCGCCAGCCTTCCTGCGCGGGCAAAAACATTGGCTGCTCGCCGACTGGACAGTGCCACGGTCTCGCCTTGGCATCGACAGGAGTTTGATCGCATACGGGCTTTCATGATGGCTGGCAACAGCATGGATGCAGCTGCAATCATTGAACAGATACGCAAGTTGGATCAACAACGTGGTCAGGACCTGAGATCCGTAATATGGGAGCTGGCAAACAGCCTCGGTTATGATGTGGCCTGACAATCTATGCATGGCACCCTGGACTCACACATATCTGAGTCCACAGACTGAACGCCGGATGTGCTGTGCCAGCCGAGAACCTGCACAGAACTTTGCGCAGTACATTGACACCGCTGTGGGCACCGGGAGTTACATACCGATCACGCTGGAGCAGCACTGGAATTCTGACCACATGCGCTCAGTGCGGCGCAGGATGATAGCAGGAGAGGTGTTGCCAGAGTGCGAAGTTTGCAACCAACAGTTGCTGAACATAGACGTGTATCGCAGTTATTTCAACAGATTGTTTGGACACAAGTACGATGACGCCATGCGTGTCACAGACGAGGACGGTCGCACTGACATGCTGCCAGTGAGCTGGGACTATAGATTTTCAAATCTCTGTAATTTTAAATGCCGCACTTGCGGCGATATGCTGTCAAGCTCTTGGGAGACAGAGCAGCGGCAGCACGACATGATCAATTGGAACAATCCAAAAAACAATTGGATGCGGCCCGAAGTGCGCCGAGCCATAAGTGCATTCCAAGACAGCCAGATTGAACAGGAATTTTCTCAAGCAGTGGAACAGCATCGTGTTGAGGAAATCTACTGGGTAGGTGGAGAACCCTTGATGTACGAGCAACATTGGCGCTACATGAAACGCATCATCGAACTAGGTGATGGACACAGGCTGTACGCCAGATACAATACCAATCTTTCCCGGATAAATTATCAGGGCCAGAATCTTTATCAGGACATCCTGGCCAATGTGCGAGACTGGCAGATCTGTGCCAGCCTGGATGGCACTGCAGCCACAGGAGAATACATCCGCACCGGGCTCGACTATGCACAATGGCTGAGAAACTTTGCTGCTGGTGTATGCACTGCCAAACATGCCCGGCAGATGCGTATTGATTTCACACTGACCTTGCCGGGGCTGTTTGAAGTCATCAACATACAACGATTGGCCGATCAGATAGGAGTAGCGGTGCTGGCCAAGGTCATGTTCAGTTTTTCACCAGACATCGTGATGAGTCCCTTGGCTCTGCCTCGTCACATACTGGATCGCAAAATAGATTCCTTGCTGCCCGACACGCATGGGGCGCTGCGAGACCTGCTGACTCAATTGAAGACCAGGCCAACTTTTCAGCAGCAATGGCCTGATCGATACAAAGCAGGCCTGGCACAGGGCAAATCCAGGATCTTGAAATTAGAAAGCATCCGACAGGACAAGTTTGTGATGTCAGACATCTTGCAGCCGGATCCGGAAATATATGACTGGTGGCAATCCATTGCTTGACCAGATTGAAATAGTGCTGCGTGACCGACAGCTTGGTACCGCGCTGTCGGTGTGGATTGATGTCTGGGACAACAGCCTGTCTCGCCGATGGCTTAGTGCACTGGATGACGTGTTGGCTCAGGGTCTGGCTCTGCAAAAAAACTATTGCTTCATGGGTTTTGCCGACAGTGAGAGACATGGGGATTTTCTCTGCGCTGAAATCAATCGATCCATCGAGCACATCAACCGCAGTGCTGTATGCTACAGCATCGATGATTATTTTTCCCTGGAACAATGCATCGATCACGAGCTGCGATTGAATCATGCCCGATTCAATCGCTTACACAGATACTTTGAGGACCTGCAAGGCGTCAGCGGCAACATGAGTGCGCATTGGCAGGCTGCTGATGCAGAAACACGCTGGCACATCAGCCAACTCAATCTCCTGTGCCACGAGTTTGAGACCTGGGCCATGAGTTGGCGCAAGAAACACACCCTGCCAGAGTGGCAGAGGCCCAGCCAGATCATGTCATGGAATCATGCTCCAAGATTCGCGCTGTGCGCAGAGGATCATAATATGTTTGGCATAGACACCATAGCCAGGCCTCAGGGTGGGGTGTACGTGGGCGTGAACAAGGCCGTGGGCAAGCATCATTGGGAAGTGTTCCAGGACGAAGGTGCCCACAGCCGCATCAACGAACTCACCACTACCAGCCTACGCAGCCAGACCGAGGCAGCAGCAGATTTTGACATAGAATGGGCACAAGACACTGCGCATCATCCTTTCATGCGCACACAATTGCAGCAGTTCCGCCACTGGTTAGAGGCCAATGCCTTTGATCCGGACAATCCTGCACTCACAATCGGACATCCCCAGGTGGGCCAGGTAGACCTGCTGCGCAGTTTTGGCAGTGTTGATTGTGCCCGAATTTGGCAGCAATTGAACCAACATCTAGATGTGGCCGCAGTGCGCACCTCACGTGAACAGGCTGATTATGATTATCACTGGAGTGATCCGGACTACATAAGTCGCATGACAGGAGAATGGACATGAAATGGTTGAAAAAAATATGGCAACGCATACAGCTTGAAATACGCTATCGCCGCAAACTAAAAGAACTGCGCAAAAGAGATCCTTTCGTATACAAATGAAGCATATTTTGGGCGTCAGTGCCGGCTTCCATGATGCAGCAGTGTCGGTAGTACGCGAGGACGGTGAGATCATGTTTGCTGGACACAGTGAACGTTACTCTAAAATCAAGAATGATCCTGTGCTCCATCCGGATCTGTTGGAACAGTGTTGTGACTATGATTTTGATACGATAGCATTCTATGAACGCCCTTGGATGCACAACTATCAGCAGTGGCGATCCGGACAGAAAATCTATGGTCCCTGGACCACTGGTCACGCACTAAAGCAGCATCTCGGTGCCTGGTATCAGCGGCCGGCCAGACGAGAAGTCAGTTACGCACATCACCTCAGCCATGCTGCCGCTGGATTCCAGACGTCGCCGTTCGACACAGCCGCCGTGGTGGTGATCGATGCCATAGGAGAGATGGACACCATATCAATCTATCGTGCCGGCTACGAGGCCAGGACTGGTCGCGCGCGTTATCAACGTGTATGGCGCCAGAGATATCCTCACAGCATCGGTTTGTTCTATTCAGCAGTGACCAAAGCAGTGGGTCTCAAACCCATGGAGGAAGAATACATCACCATGGGCATGGCCGCCTATGGAAACAATCTGGCAGCGGCAGCGCTGCGCGACAGCGTGATACAAGACATCACCACGGCCCAATTCCGGCAAAACCTGCACATTGGTTTGGATGAGCTACAGTTCCTGGACATGGCACCAGAAGATCTTGCGGCCAGCGCACAGACTGTGACAGAGGACTTGGTGCGCGCCATCATGCGCAGAGCTCGTCGACTCACAGGAGAGCACAATCTAGTTTACATGGGTGGTGTGGCCTTGAACTGCGTGGCCAACGCTCGCCTAGGTGATTATTTCCGAAGCATATGGATCATGTCCAATCCCGGGGATGCGGGATCCAGCCTGGGTGCTGCTGCATTGGCCCATGGTGGTCGCCTGCAGTGGCGAGATGCATTCTTGGGGCACAACATCTCGGGTGAATATCCCGTGAAGGCACTGTTGGACACGTTGATGTCAAAAGGTCTGGTGGGAGTGGCTTCGGGTCGCGCCGAATTTGGTCCACGTGCATTGGGCAACAGATCTCTCTTGGCAGATCCCAGAGGCATGCACATCAAAGATCAAGTCAATCACATCAAGCGCAGACAAAAATTCCGCCCATTTGCGCCGGTGATCTTGGAGGAACTAGTGGATGACTATTTTGTAATGCCACGCAACTGGCGTGACAGTGCTTACATGCAGACCGTGGCAGAGGTGCGTAGGCCGGATCTCTATCCTGCTGTGAGCCACGTAGACCGCACTGCTCGGGTCCAGACTGTGGCCAGAGATGGATCAGGCATACGCCAGCTGCTGCAGCAATGGTATCAGCTCACTGGTTGCCCCATGTTGCTGAACACCAGCCTCAACATCCGCGGAGAGCCCATGGTAAATGATCGTGCAGATGCCGATCGATTTCAAACGCTATACGGGGTTCCTGTCTACAGCTAGAGTCTTGACCAACTGATCGAGTACTGCGTGACTTTTTGTCATGAACAGCCATTGATTGTGCAGCACATCAGGCAAGCATCGCAGATACCAGGCATGCATGTCTTGTTGCTGTATGTCCAGTATGCACTGCTTGACTGCAAGCCAACGGAGAGTGTTGTCTGTGATCGTGTCATAGCTGTGGTCTATCGCATGATCAAACATACGATAACCTACCCGCCGCAGTGCAGCAACACTGCCTACTGGTCCTATGATCACAAAAGGCTGGCCAAATTTCAAGCATTTGAATGTTTTTTCTGTGAGAAACGTGCCACCACTTTGATCCACGTCAAACAGAGTCTCTATCACTAGATGGCAGTAACTATCTCTGTAGAGATCTGTGTTGATGTGCCGGTGGTCGTTGTGCAGCACTGCATCAGCACCGTCACAGTGGTATGGACCCTGAGCTAGAAAATCCTGCAAGATTCGGGTAGAATCTGCACAGTGATCCTGTCTTATGGGGTTATCTTCCGGCTTATCGTGATCGTTTAGTGCAGTGTTGTAGCTCCAGAGACTGTGATCCAACGTGCCTTGCTGACGGAGATCACTCATGATCGTGGCTCGCCACCATTTGTGGGTGCGATTCAACGCCGTGAATTCATAGGATCTCACGCTGCTATCTGCCGGCGCAGCAGTCTGTCTACGATTGATGTAGCTCAAGAAATATTCATGATCGTTGAAATAGTAGCAGCAATCCTGTTGATCAGCTGCACTGTTGGCACTGACAAAAAGATAACAGGATCTAGGCAGGCCATGTTGATCACACAACGCGTCAAATCTCTGTTTGATACGGCCAGGATTATCACCCTCGTGATAGTAGAACAGGAATCTGATGTGGGCATCACGTGCGCGATGTTTGGCTGCTGAAGAAATCAGGTCAAAGTAATCACAGTCAAAGTCATGCCAGGCCAAAGCCACCGGATACCATGCACCCCTTGGTGCGGAGTTCACAGTGTGCGCACGGAACTGAAATCCGAACTGCTGCAGATACATCAGCAGACGCAGTGGCAACACACGCGGCCAGGTCACATCAAACTGATCCGGCCCTAGATCTGGCTTAGCCAGATTAGGATATCCTAGATCCGAGTTCTGCCCCAGCGAATCGTAACAAAAATCAATGTGCATGTACATGGTCTTTCATGGCAGCTAACATTTGCGTTAGCTCCTGCCACAGGACCTTTTCAAACCCTCCGCCATAGAAATGCTGCCAGTTGTGTTGCAGCACTGGCATGGCAGCCCGGTACATCCGTTGTAGCTCCTGTGGTGATTGTTCGTCCAGATCCTTGAGTAGGCGTGCGATTTTTTCCAATCGGCTCGCGTCATCTGTTTCTAGATCATATTGTTCTGACCATACATGATCAAAGGTACGGAATCCATAGCGTCTTAGATATTCCAGGCTGCCCGCAGTGCTGACCAGCACAAATGGCACTCTGAGACAGATGGGCTTGAATGTTTTTTCTGTGAGATGTTGCCTTCGTCCAGTGTACACAGTTTCCGTGACCACATGGGCCAGGCTCACAGAATTTTCCGCAAACAGGCTCAACCAGCAACTGTGCATGGGATGATCTGTTTCTCCTGCGAAACACAGCGGCAGATCCGCGGCCTGGAACGCTGCCTGCACATCTGAGCCAAATTTTGCACTGAGATCCACGATGTCCTGCTGTTCCTCAGGGCAAATTCTAGGAAAACTGATATGGGCATGGTGCACACCCGCCCGCAACAGGTGGTACATCAACATGATCCTGTGATCTCGCCGACCTCCTATGATGCGATTGGCAGACACAAAACTGTGTGTGATGGTTCTATGCTGCGGCTCTGGCATCAGGAAGGCACGATCGTAGCCTCGATACCAGTCCAGCGCTGCCCAGCCATGGAAAAAGTAGTACTCACTGTGCCAACCCCAACGTTCACAGGCCCGGGCCACGCCTTCGCTGTGGTATTCGCTGGTGACAATGATTGATCTGCGCGGTCCGCGCAGGTGATCAAGATCAAGATTATACTGTTGCACAGAATCAAAAAGATCACGGTGTATGTCCAAATGCACAGGCTCTTGGTCATGAAAGAATATATACTGTAGTTCTGTGATATCATGTCCAAAATTACGCAATGCTGCAGGATCAGTGACTCCCGGAGGATCACAGTAGAACATCCGGGTCAGCGGCAGTTGATCTCGGATCCAGGGCCAAAATGTGTGGTTGTAAATCTCATCTATACGGATCATGTTTGACGTTTTTTATCTAGGAACCACTGCACCAGGATTGTTTGCGCATGAGCGTGCGGCTGACAGTGTTGAACACGCCCGCGGCATGAGCCGCACAAGGTACTTATGGATAGTTAATTGCGACAGTGACTATTCCACACATGATTGGTTGTGGGAACCTCCACCATGGCAGTCACGACAATGCCATGCCTGGGCCAGCCAATGGCAGAAAGACTCTGGAACATATTTGGTTCCAAGATCGGGATATGAGCACATCAATTATCATCCATCGCCCATGATACCGCGCAGGCCCACTAGGGCTTTGTGGCAGACACCCAATGGCATAGAGGAGCAGGAGTTTGATTTTTCCTGGCATCCGGATGAGACAGAACCGGCCTTCATCTATCAGTTCGGCACACAGCACCAACGCACCGGGGGCCCCAGGTACGTCATGCCAGGTGCCACTGAAGTAAAATATGTCACAACACCACGCGCGACCAAGACCACCCAGGACCCACACTGGGTGGTGCCGGATGGTGCCGATACAGAAACATTTGACTGGACCTGGCATCCGGATGAGACAGAACCGGCCTTCATCTATCAGTTCGGCACACAGCACCAACGCACAGGTGGACCCAGGTATGTGGTGCCTGGTGCCACTGAGGTCAAGTATGTGGATCAAATACACATCAAGACCCACAGTGTGGCCACGGCTATCATTGAGGTCGACCACCTTGATGGCAATGTTGGAAAAATTCCTGATACCACTCGCACTGCAAGATATTTTGACAACTACCTAGATACACTGCGACGCATTGCCAAGAATGCGGCACAGGACCATGAATTCGTATGGATCTGCAGCAGCATCTGTGACTACACAGACTTTGATTTCTCATGGCATCCGGAACAGTGGCAGGCCACCATGCTGCATGTGTTTGCCAGCGACGGTGAAAAATTTGGCGATACATTTTTCATGCATGTTCCTACTTTCCAGTATCGAGCTGACAGCTGTGAGCTGTTGGAGTGGTATGATCTAAATTTTGTAGCTGATATCTCTGTGCCGCGCCATCCTATGCCAGTGATCACCCACGGCGAAGATTCTATGGTTGACATTGTGAAAACACAAGCGTGGCAGGGACCATTGGCACTGTTCACGGTCCAAGATCTTGTCGACCATCCCCTTGTTACTGTGCCTCTGTGGAGAGAAAAAACTCGCACCATCGTGCCTCTCAGCCAGGGTGCTTCATCCGTGATCGTGCCTAGATCAGCAGTGCCGTTCATCAAGACACAGTTGTATGATTATCCCCACATTGACAGAACCAAAAAATTGTTTAAAGATGATCCTTTGGACATTGTGTTCATCGCCAATGGCGAACATGGTGCAGATCATCACTGGACAGTGTTGACTCAATCAATGGCCGGCCAGGCCAACCCTATCCATAGAGTGGATGGTGTGGTTGGTCGGGTAGCGGCTTATCAGACTGCTGCCAAGCAGAGCAAGACACCCTGGTTCTTTGCAGTGTTTGCCAAACTGCAGGTTAATCAAGATTTTGATTGGTCGTGGCAGCCAGATCGCATGCAGGAGGCCAAGCACTATATCTTCCATGCCTATAATCCTGTGAATCATCTGGTGTACGGTCACCAGGCCATGGTCGCCTACAATGTCTCTATGACCTTGGCCAATACTGGCGAGGGACTGGATTTTACTCTGGATCAGCCGCATGAAGTAGTGCCCTTGGTATCAGGCACTGCCTACTACGACAATGATCCGTGGCTATGCTGGCGCACTGCATTCCGAGAATGTATAAAACTGCGTCACAGCCTGCCTGATGTTGAAAGCGAATATCGCCTGGAGCAATGGCTGTCACGGGGAGAGGGTGTCAACGGTGTATGGAGCATGCGCGGAGCGCAGGATGCTGTGGATTATTATGACCAAGTTGACGGCGACTTTGCAGCACTCAAGAAAAGCTATGAGTGGAGCTGGTTGGCCTCCTACGCCATGATGGTTCAGCCAGAACTGGTCACGCAGTCGCGCACCTGATCCGCGATGTATTCTACCTGCAGATCAGTGAGCTCAGGATAGATAGGCAAGCTCAGCACCCTGCGACATAGGGCCGACGCCGAACTCAAGAATGAAGGACCCGGCCATTGCCGATACACAGCAATCTCATGCAAGGGCTGGGCATAGTGCACCCTGGTCTCGATACCTCGTAGGGTCAAATTGCGCTGTAGGATATCACGACCATCAACGTCAATCACGAATTTGTGATGGCAATGGTCATGGTGGTTATCGCGTGTGACCAGACAGCGCACACCAGTGACTTGCAGTTTGTCCATCCAGAACTGTGCTATCGTGGATCTGCGCTGTTGCCACTGGTCTAGGTAACGGGTTTTGACCAACAGTGTTGCACAGTCCAATTCGCTCATCCTGGAATTGGTGCCAGTGTCATGATGACTGGGCTTGCCGTTGTTGCGCCAGGCCTGTGCGTAACGATAGAGACCAGCGTCATTGGTCACGATGGCACCACCATTGCCGTAGGCTGCAAGATTTTTCATGGGATCAAAACTGATGGCAGCGGCTTGTCCAATTCGTACCGCCGCAGCTGACAACCAGTGTTGCGCAGCATCTTCAATTATTAAACGATCTCCCAATATCATTTTCTGCCATATTTTGGTGTCGCCGATATGCGAGATAGCAGAACCATACAGTCCAACCAAGACCATGGCCTGATAGCTTATATCTGGTATGGCCCGCATGTCGAATATGCCCGAAGCGTCAACGTCGACAAAATGCACATCCCAGCCCGCACGCATGAATGCATTGGCAGTGGCCACATAGGTCACAGCGGGTATCAGCACCGTGGGAGGATTCGGAATACCACTGTGTGTGGCATAGTAAGCAGCGATGATTTCCAGAGCCTGTGTGCCGGAGTGGCAAGTCACCGCATGTTTGGTACCATTGCGTCGCGACAGCCAGTTTTCAAACTCGGCAGTGAAGTTGCCATCCATGAGAGATCCAGATCGCAGAACCTCATCTGTGGCATCCAGGATCTCTGATCTAAGATTATGATATTGTTTGGCCAGTCCTACGAACGGTATAGTTAGGCCGGGCATGACTGTGGTTTGAGATGCTGTTTCCAATAGGTTGACTGGCGCAGCCAGTCATGGTATATCTCAAATCCTTGTTCGATGTCGACCTGGGGATTGAATCCAAGATCCTGCCTGGCCGCATCTATGTTGAGCGAGCCTCGGCTGGGAAAGTCCTGATCTCGATCTTGGACTTCGATGCGGCCACTGCCGACAATGCTCACTGCCAATTCTGCTGCCTGCAGGAGACTATGGCTGTGACTTTTGGTTATGTTGTAGGTGTTGTTGCAGGCCTGATCGCGCAGCGTGGCTGCCACTATGCCATCCGCTGCATCATCCACGTAGGTGAAATCCAATGTTTCTCCGGCGCCCCTGACCTTCAAGACCTCACCGCGCAGTGCTGCCAATAAAAATTTTGAGATCACTCGGTCTTCTACATCCAAGGGTCCATACACAGCACTGGGTCTGATGATCACATGTGTCATGCCTGTACTGCGGGTGTAGTCTCGCACCAACCACTCTCCGGCCAGTTTCATGATGCCGTACTGGCCCTGTGGTCGGCACTCAGCATCTTCACACACGCTATCAGTGAAATTGCCATACACCATGCTGCTGCTGATGTACACAAATTTTTGCACCCCATGCAGTGTGGCACATTCCAATAGATTCAGCAGTCCTTCACTCATGGTGCGGCTGCCGAGCTGAGCGTTGTGGTTAACCACTTTCTGCCGGGGGAAACTGGCCATGTGCACCACGGTATCGATGCGGTGGTTGCCTATGATACTGCTGATACCAACTTCGTCAGCGATGTCTTCCTGATATATCTCAACTGCTGCAGGAATCAGTTTGATACGCTCGTGCATGAGATACGCCAGTTCCCTCTGTGGTATGATGCCATAGCTGGTGCGAGTATCTGTGACAACCACATCATGACCTTGGGCGCACAACCTCTGCACCACATTGTGTCCGATAAGACCCAACCCACCAGTTACTAAGATTGATTTTGTGTTGGCCATCTCAGGAAATACTCTGTGATTCGTTTGGGATCATTTATGGCGCCTCTGATGCTGATTAGATATCCATAACCGTGCGGATCGGCTCCTGTGTGATAAGTGAGGTCGTGTGCATGTTGCATGACCCACTGACCCTGTGCTGTCTGTTGCCACTGCCATATGGGTTCAGCGGCATAGATGTCGGGATCTTCCACATCACCCATGGTGAATCTATGGAACGTGATCTTCACTGCTGAAATTGCAGGCCTATACAGCACTGTCCACAAATTCCGCAGCCATTGGAAACACCGTGGCAATCACTGCGGCACAGGTCCGAGCCACGGCCTGGTGTTCCTGTTGTGTGCCATTGGCACTCCTTAATTCAATGAAATGTATCCACGATCGCAGGGTGCCGTGCATGTACAGTCGGCTTTCTGTGAGTCCTTCTGGCAGCACCGCACGGGCCTGTTCTTTGGCTATGCCATTCGTGACAGCCCAGCGATAGGCATCTTGTGCTGCGTGTATGACAGAATCTTGTTTTTGTTGCCATTCACGTGCCAGTTCACGTTGGACGGCATCAGTGAGATCCAGTGCAATGCTGTTCTGCCGATTGGCGGTGTCCTGTAGTCGTGCATCTCTGCGCTGGAATCCCAGTTCTCTGACAGGATCTGCATATCGCTGTGAGAACTCCTGGAACGAGAACGATCTGTGTCGCAAGATCTGACGGGCGATGTCTCTGGTGGTGGTGATTTCACAGCAGGCCGACACCATCTCCAAGGGACTCCAGTGTTGGTGCCTGATGAGATATCTGATGAGTTTTTCGGATGTGTCTGAGTTGATCTGATTGGCAGGATTTGACACACGGGCGCAATACGCGATGAGTTCCTGTGCATCCTCGATGCCCAGATCTCGGAATTCTTCTGTGGGTGTTGAACAGGATACCAAGCGAACATGCATCACATGCCTTTCAGCAGTTTGTCAGTTTCTGGCTGCACAAGGTGGGCCACGGCTGCCACATCCAGCACCAGTTCCATGGACTTGATCATGCCTTCGTTTTGCTCTATGAATGTGCCCACAGCCTGTTCAATGCTGTCATCGTCAATGCCCTGTCGGCGCAGGCTGCTGAGATTGATGGTCTTCTGTCCCTGCCTGGTGCGGAATATCACCTTTTTCACACAACTTATGGGACAGTGATCCTTGTCCACTGCATTAAGGATTTGTTCCCAACCGGTCAGGAAATCATGATCAAGCAACATTGGCAGCCCGAACCTTCTTGGCTCGACCTGCCTTGGGCGCAGGTTTGGCACCGCTGAGTGTGGCTGCTTCTTTCATGAGTCGATCGCTCTCGGCCAGGAGGCTGCGTGCTTCAGTGGCCATGCGCTGTGCCTGTGTCTGGAGGTCCTGGGCGATGGCCACATCATCCAGGGCACGCGCAGCATCACTGCCGGCCACGCTGGAACCACGTGTGAATTCACTGGGTGCGCCCACTTCGCGACCAAAATCATCTCGCTGCCGCACACGGCCAGTCATGCCGCGGGTGGCATCAAGATCTGCCATTTCACGTATGGCATCTTCACCCAGTTTCATCTTGCTGATGATGGCGTTCATTTCTGACAGGTTCACATGGCTGCTGGCCGTGGGTGTGACCGTGACCTGTTTGGTCTGCACTTTCTTGATCATGCCTTCGGCATGCAGGGTCTGCAACATGGGCCTGCCATCATTGAACAGGCTGCGGAACAGGGCATCACCGAGATTTTCTGCGGTCTGTCCAGATTCGGATTCAATCACTTTCATCATGGAATCATGCATGGCCACCGGCATCACATCCGGATACACCACCAGGCACATGTGTTCCTCGCTGGGTACTTCTCTGAATACGATGGCCACCCTGCGGTCGCCGTGTTTGCCAATGTGTTTGATCATGTTGCTTCTCCTTTTTGGCCCTGCATCTCTGCTTCGGCCTGTTTGATCACTGTGTCTAGGAACGTGGTTAATTTTTCATACACTTCGCCCAGGGTTTTCATCTCTGCTGCCTGGTATGCACCGCGGCTGCAGGCCAGATCAATGGCTGTCTTGATCACTGCTAGATCAGTGATAGACAGCTGGGGTACCGGATTTTGCATGCAGATATTTAACAGGATCTCCTGTGCTGTGCGCAGAAATCCACAGGGTTTTTGGCCAATTCTGGACGAATCAGTCTTGGTCGCCATACTTGGCCCACACACCAAAGGGTGGATCTGGATTG
>Ga0210003_1003315_pt1 | contig 13161 bp, 22 predicted proteins | sample LantaG_FD_182804 | JGI IMG/M metagenome (GOLD analysis project Ga0210003, IMG submission 182804) | Deep subsurface microbial communities from Baltic Sea to uncover new lineages of life (NeLLi) - Landsort_02402 metaG (SPAdes) (version 2) | ecosystem: Environmental > Aquatic > Marine > Oceanic >... | reverse complement strand
AAGACTGGTGAGTGGGGAAATGTTAGATTTGATTTCAGAAGAGTTCCGCAGATATATACAGATGAAGATATAGCTGCCTGGAAACTTTCCTTTATTGATACTTGTATAGATATAATGCGTGCTGAGGAAGAGGATTTATGGCCTGAGAGTTTTGATAACTGCTATCAATATGGAGCATGTCCTTACTTAAGGCTTTGTCAACAACACACTTCCTTTGAAAATCTAAACTTAGAAGGCTTCCACGAAGATTTTTGGAATGTTTTAAGTGAGGAGGAATAATGAAAGAAATTAAATTAACTCAAGGTAAAGTAGCTCTTGTAGACGATGAAGATTATGAATATCTTAACCAATGGAACTGGTATGCAAGTAAACGATCTAATGGTTCATTTATAGCAATAAGAACTGTAAACAAAAAGAAAGTTCTTATGCACAGAGTTATTATGAATACACCTGAAAATTTAATAGTTGATCATATAGATCATAATTCTCTTAACAACCAGAAATCTAACTTAAGAAATTGTACCCATTCTCAAAATGCTCAGAATATGAAATTATACTGTGAAGGAATATTTCATAAGGGAATTAGTTGGGATAAAGTAAATGAAAAATGGAAGGCTTATATCCGAGTTAATGGAAAGCTTATTCATCTTGGTCGTTTCAAGGATGAAGAGAATGCAGCAAGAGCTTATAACACAGCTGCTACTAAGTACTTTGGTGAGTTTGCCTACCTGAATCAGATAGGAGGAGTAAAATGAAAAAACAAATACTAGAATTATTAGAATCTACTAAAAGAGAAGGTATAGAGAATTTAATTGCTTTTCTTGAGAAGTCTGATTTCTTTGAAGCTCCAGCAAGCACCCAGCACCATCTTGCTTATCCAGGTGGGTTGATGGACCATTCTTTAAATGTTTATGAGTGTGCAAATAGTCTGAATTTAAAGTATGGTGATCCTTATCCCGAAGCTAGTATAATCATTGCCGCACTTACTCATGACTTTTGTAAGATAAACTTCTATAAAGAAATTGATGAAACTCCTACTGACGCACAACGAAAGTATTTAGTATCACTGATGAGTAAAGCTGGTTTGGAAACTCCCGCAAAACTAAATAAAACTTACGCAGGTGTTCTTATTAACTTTATGCTAAAGCAGTATAAGGGTGGAGGAGTTATTCCTACTTATGTACGAAACTATCAAATTGAAGATCGACTTCCACTTGGACACGGCGAGAAATCTTTGTTTGCTGTAAGTCAATTTATTAAGTTGTCTTGGGAAGAAGCATTAGCAATTCGCTGGCATATGGGAGCGTGGGATCTTAATCCTAATTCGCCTTATCAAAGTTATGCTTATCGTGATGCAGTTAAAAAATCTAAGCTTGTTTCAATTCTACAACTTGCTGATTCAGAAGCAACGCATTTGTTGGAGGAATAAATAATGATAGATCATGAGGCAGTACAAAACATGAAAGATGCTTTTCAATATTGGATGAGAAGTTTACCTTTTGATATTGGGGATAATCCAGAAGATCAAAAAGATTGGAAGGATTGTTTTGAAGCTGGCTATCAAAAGGGGCGAGAATTTTCGATAATTCAGAGGAGAAGAAATGACGCTTTATAAATAAAGTAATGAAGATTTATGGGGGAGTGGCGAAATTGGTAGACGCAGACGAAACATGTTGATGTGATACCTCTGGAGTAGTCCGGTGTGAAGTGATCGCCTTGTGGGTTCGAATCCTGCCTCCCTCAACTTAAATAGGAATAGATGGTGTAACTAACACACTTGTAAAAGTCTCAAGAGATGTAGGCATAGAATCCTACTCTATTCCTTCAGTAATTAACTAAGGAGATAATATGTACAAACCAAGAACATTTAAACAAAACAGAGCAATGAGTTTAAACTGGAATAAGGCTCGTTTAATGGCTGCGACCGCCGCTGTTCAATCAGCTCATAATAACTTAATGAAGTATACTACATACCCAAGTAATATAGGTTCTACTTTATTACGAATTGAGTTTCTTCTTGCAGAGTGTTTAAATACTTGGGATGAACAAGTATGGGGAGGAATTAAAGATGAGTAAACGTCAGCTTGAGTTTGAATTATTTGCTGAAATCGTATTAGAGCACATAGAAAATTATACTGTTGCTCAATATGGTGATGCTCCCAACGATCCAGTAGAAACTTGGACACCAGCACAGTGTATGGATTCTGTTAAAAGATATGCCGATCGAATTGAAACAGGTCGAAGAGGTAGCCTTGAAACCATTAGAGACATGGTGAAAATAGCACACTTTGCTTGCCTATCCTTTGGTAAGTTAAATCCTACTAAAGAAGAAATAATTAAGATTATGAAAGGAGAGGTATAATGGCTAATGCTAAAGATGTATCCATAAATACTGAGTGGTTAAAAATAATGTCAGTTGGAGAAAGTGGTGAGGGCAAAAGTATTTTTGCTTCAAGCTTTCCAACACCGGGATTTATCTTTGATTTCGGTGGAGAAATAATTTCATACAAGGGTCTTGATTTCGACTACGAACAGTACGAAATTTCTGCTAAAGGTTGGGGTCAGTTTGAAATGGATCTCGGTAAGATTAAAAAAGCTTTAAAAGCTGGAACTCGTATTGATGGAAGCGAAGGAGAATATCAAACAGTTGTTGTTGACAATCTTTCAGCGATGACTGATGTTTGTATGGAAAGAGCTTTGCAACTTGATAGTAAACGCAGTCCAACAGGTGGCCCGATCTGGAATGTTCACTACGGTATGGTTAAGAATCTTATGGAAGGAAGACTCCGACAGTTAATTAATCTTGATAGCAACCTTGTATTAATCGCTCACCTTGATACACTTAAAGATGAAGCTGGTGTAGTGGTTGGTGTAGAACCAGGCTTAACAGGAAAGCTTTCGGCTGATGTCCCGTCCTACTTTCATGAGGTTTACTACCATACGCATAAGAGAGAGGCTGGAGTTACAAAGTGGTACATACAAACTGTACCAATAGGTAGGAATCATGGTCGTTCAAGGTTAAGTGGTAAAGCTAGACTATTACCTGACTTAATAGAAAATGATTATGCTGAACTAATTGCTTACATTACAGGAAAAAGAAAGAAAGGAGGAACAAAGTAATAAAGTATACTAAAATTAAAGGAGAAAATTATGAGTAAGAAGAAAGCAGAAGCAATACCAGAACCAAATGAGCTGGATACATCAATGTATGCTGGCGAAGAAGAGGGAGGTTCTTTAGGAGATCTTGACTTTAATGTTGACGATGAATTCAAAGCAGATCCGTTGATTCCTAAGGGTACATATCATGGAGTAGCTACAGAAATTAAATTTATTCCAGCTCAGTATTGTATTCAGTGGGATTTCTGTCTGCATGATAATGGAGGAGTAATGTCTGACGGGGAGACTCCTATTGATGGAGCTCATGTTTACTACCGTAACTGGTTACCGAAGCCTGGTGATGAGAACGAGATGTCAAAGAGTGGTAAAAATACTAAACGACAGAGCAAGATTAACATGCTCAAAGATTTCCAAGATAATTTGGGAATAGATATGTCAACACCTGCTACAATTGCATCGTCACTGAGTGAGCAGCTTTGGATAGGTACTGAAGCTGATCTTGATGTAGATGTTGATGAATGGCAGGGAAGATTTAGAAACACAGTTAACAGAGCTAATCAGAGTAAAATGTTTTAGAAGTACAGTCGGCAGAGGGCGGTATACTTATATTGTGTATAGCTAAAGGGGACAGGCCGCAGTCCCCATTTAACTTTATAGAAAATAAAGGAGAGATTATGAAACTACATGCTAAGTATGACTGTACAATGGGAAAATGTAAGCATTTTATTGTTGGTAAAATAAAAGACAAAATTTCTGGAGGAATATACATTCATAAAGATGCTGAGATTCCTGACGAAATAGTAATAAGCTTTAAAAAGAAAGAGGACACTGAACGGGGCGTAGCGTAATCTGGTAGCGCACTTGATTTGGGATCAAGGGATTAGAGGTTCAAATCCTCTCGCCCCGACCAATAAGGAAGGAGAAGAAATGATTCTTATTAAACCAAGTTTTAAAATCGAAGGTTACTTTAGTGATGCACAAGACCTAGAACTAACTGGTCGGGTGTGTTATAAGTCAGAAGATAAAATAACTGCTACATCAGCTAAAACTTTTATCGAAGCACGTTTAGGAAAACATGAGTCTGTAATTGAACACTCACTACTTAAGGTAAGATTTATTTGTGATCGTGGAGTCACGCATGAACTTGTTCGACATAGGTTAGCGGCTTTTAGTCAGGAGAGTACAAGGTATTGTAATTATAAGGGTGGAGTTACTTTTATTATTCCACCTTGGGTTGACATGCAAGAAGGAGAGTACTCATTTTTAACGTCTAATGAACCTAACCGACCAGTATGGGTATGGTATAAAGCTATGCTCGAAGCAGAAAGAAACTACCAAGATTTACTTGAGGACAATTGGTCTCCTCAACAAGCTCGTTCTGTACTTCCTAATAGTCTCAAAACAGAGATAGTAATGACAGCTAACTTCAGAGAGTGGAGACATATATTTAAACTTCGTTGTGATAAAACTGCCCATCCACAAATGAGAGAGCTAATGATTCCTCTTCTTAAAGAAGTTAAACAATTAATCCCAGTTATCTTTGATGATTTAGAGGTAAATTAAATGAGATTAGAAAACCTATACTCAAACTTCGGGACTTCTTCTCCTGAAGCACAAGCAGCATATATGTCAGCCTACCGACTTCGTCGAGCTGAAGATATAGCAAAACCTTCCACGTATCCTAAGAAGAAAGCATCCACGTCAGGAAGTAGGTCAAAAATTGACCTTTCTGAAAGTGAAAAATTACTGATGAAAAGGTTGGGTTTAAGACAGAAAGATATGTTATTACTTAAAGCTTCAGTGGAGGAATGAACAATGGAAATAGATAAGTTGTTATCAATAGAAGGAATTTATAGAGGTAACTCAAACATTGGTTATCAGTATTATCAAGTACTTGCTTGTGACCAAAAAGGAAAGAAATATATGATGACAATGGGCTGTAAACTAATTCACCAAAATACAATAGAAAAAGGTTTTGGTAGATTAATTTTTATTCCTGCTCCAACAACGGAAGAACTTTCAAACTTAAATAAAGAAGAAACTACAAAAGAAGGAGAAGTTGCAAATGAAATCCACCTCGTTAAAGATTGATGAAGGCTTAATATTTGAACTTGACCCTGTAAAAGTAAAAGTTAATGACGAGCTTCCAAGACATAGGAAAGAGCTTGGAAAGATTCAAGAAATGGTTGAGTCTATTAAAACTTTTGGCCAGATCCAGCCAATAGTAATTAATAGAAATGACGAGCTTATTGTTGGAGGAAGAAGACTTGCTGCCTGTTTACTGGGCGGGTTCCAAGTTCGTGCGTGTTATAAAGATACAGTAGATCCTCTTTTAATGCGTGAAATGGAGCTAGAAGAGAACGTCCAACGTAAAGCTCTTACTCCAGCAGAAGAGAGTATTGCTATTGCTGATCTTGTAGAAATAAAACAAGCAAGATATGGTAAACCTACACAAGGAATTGAAGGTGGATTTACTCTTAACGATGCAGCTGAATTTGTAGGTAAATCAAAGGGTTCTGTAATTGAAAGCTTACAAATTGCTGAGGCTGTAAGAATGTTTCCTAACTTAGCTGAGTGTAAAACAAAGTCGGACATTAAGAAAGCTGTTAAAGGACTTGAACGAACACAACGGAATCTTACAGCTTTGAGAACGTATAATGAAACAATTAAGAAATCGGATGAAGCTATTCTTGTGAATCGTAAAGCTGAAGAGTATGTATCTAATCTTCCCGAGGCTTCTATTGATTTGTTCTTTACAGACCCGCCGTATGCTATTAACATTCACAATATAGCTATGACGATGGGTGGAGAAACAGGAGGTAATATAACAACTACGGGGACAACGTATGAAGATACACCTGAATATGTAATTCCTCTTATTAAAAATTTAGCTGTTGAGTCTTATAGAATAGTAAAAGACAATGGTCATGCTTATTTATTTTGTGCCCCAAGTTTTTTTTGGTTAATAAAAGAAATAATGTTAGCTGCTGGATGGCTTGTACATGAGCGTCCAATTATATGGATAAAGAGAGAAAGTGGACAGAATAATCAACCTAGTCATTGGCCAAGTGCAGCTTATGAATTTATTCTTTTTGCTCGTAAGCCAAATTCAAGAATTGTTATCCCAGGCAAACCTGATTGGATACAAGCAGATCCTGTACTTCCATCTGAAAGAGTGCATCAGGCAGAAAAGTCTGTTCCTCTTTGTAAAGAATTAATATCTCGTGTATGTCTACCAGGAAGTTATGTTTTAGACTGCTGTATGGGATCAGGTGCAATTATTGAAGCAGCAGTAAGTATGAAATGTTTTGCTCTTGGTTGTGAAAAAGATACAGAAGTCTACGCTTCAGCTGTTGCACGAATGGCTAAATGGAAGGAAAAACAGCAATGAATACAATTATTCATAGTAATAAAGTATATACCATATTAGATATTTCTACTCCTACTTTTTCTCATAAGTTTACTTTAATTGACACAGAAGATTTAGAATTAGTAAGTAAATATCATTGGGGAGTTGGAGCACGAGGAGAATATTTATTTATTTATTCTTATGCTGAAGGAAAGCGTATATATCTTTCACGATTACTTATGCGTTGTCCCACAGAAAAAGTTGTAGATCATATAAATGGCAATACTTTTATTAACTCTAAAATAAATCTACGTGTATGCTCACGGAAAGAAAACGCTCGAAACCAAAATAGTTTTAATCAGCGAAAGGGTAAATATAAAGGAGTTCGTAAACTTCGAGAAGGAGGAGGATTTTCTGCTCGAATAAAAGTAGATGGAAAGGAAATTCATCTTGGCACATTTTTAACAGCAGAAAGAGCAGCACAAGTATATAATACTACAGCAAAACTTTTCTTCGGAGAATTTGCTAATCCTAATGTTATAAAGGAGAAAATAAATGGCAAATAAAACCAAATACGACTACATACATAATGTTCAGACAGCAATTAACATGGCTGTTGCTGAAGATAGAGTAGTTAGATTCTTGTCAAGTAAGCCTAACGCTGAACTCAAGAAAGAAATTCTTGACAAAAAGGGTTGTAAAATTATGAAGCCCGCTAAACTTGGTGATGATGTAGCAGTAATTCCACCTTCAATAAATAACTTTGATTTTGACAAGGTAGATACTTCATTAGGAAGTATATGGCTTCCAGGAGATCCGTTATGAAAAAGATAAGGAAGTTTAATTTAAGTATTAAAGAACAAAATTGTGAATCAGAAACTTGTAGTGGATATAAGAATTGTCATAAAACACAAAAAGTCTATGTTGCTTCTGACCCAGAATGTAAAGAATGTTATGATGATGCGCAAACAGCTTGTCTACAAAGATTAATAGAGGGAGGAAATAGATGAGAGTCAATATCGAAGGCCCTGCAGACGCAAGAATTATGTTAGTTGGAGAGGCCCCAGGTTGTTTTACTGAGAAAGTTGAAGTACTTACACAAGCAGGATGGTATCCTATTGATTTATGTACTACTGAAATTAAAGTAGCTCAGTACGATAAAGGAAACATAGAATTTGTATACCCAACTAATATTATTAATAAACATTTTTCAGGTAAAATAATTAATCTTAGTGGGTTTATAGAAACTTCTGTAACTAATAATCATAAGTTTCTGTTGTATAACAAATACCATAAAAAGTTTATTATAGAAGAAGCTAGCGAACTAAGACTTAAATATTCAGAACAATCTTTTATAATATCTGGAAGTAAATATGAAGGTATTGACGTTGACGACAACTTAATAAAATTAATTTGTGTTACTCAAGCTGATGGAAATTATGATAAAACTGGTATACGATTTGAGTTCACTAAACAACGTAAGATTATACGTTTACTAACTATTCTTGCTACTCTTGGAGTATCTTATAGGGTAGGAGAAGAAAATAAAAGGGGCACTTTTCGTTTAACTATTCCAAACGATGAACCAATGACTCAAGTCATACAACAAATACTTCCAGATAAAATTTTTACTTGGGGATTATTAGCATTAAATGCTAGATCGTTAAATGTATTATTAGAAGAATTAAAGTATTGGGATGGAAGTTCTGATCCACGAAACAGTACTTGGACATCATTTGAATATACATCTTCTATAAAACAAAATACAGATATAGTTCAAGCTATTGCACATTTAACTCAGCATAAAGCAGTAGTGTCTGAGCATAGTAGATCGTTACGAGTATCTATATCTAATAAACTTAAAGTACAAGTTACTACTATGAATAGTAATTTAAGTAATTACTCTGGTCAAGTATATTGTATTACTGTTCCGTCAGGATTTTTTGTTGTAAGATCAAGAGGAAAAGTTTTTATTACTGGTAATAGTGAGGAGGACAAAATTGGAAAACCCTTCAGAGGTAATGCAGGTAAGACGCTTGATAACTTACTTGCACAAGCAAGTATTGCTCGGTATCAATGCCTAGTTACTAACGTTGCTAAGGAAAGACCACCGGCAAATAAGATCTTCTATTACTTTGAAGATAAGCAATGTACTATTCCAAAACCTAAAATGGCTGAGTGGATAGCCGAACTCAAAGTAGATATAGAACTCTACCAGCCCAATATTATTATTGCTCTTGGTGTTACTGCTATGTGGGCATTGACAGGAGAAAAGAAACTTTCAGATTTCAGAGGATATATAATTCCTTGTATACTCGTTCCCGGAAAGAAGGTATTAGCTACATACCATCCGCAAGCTGTAGGTTACGACTGGAAGTTATATTTCCAAACTGTACTTGATCTCCGGAAAGCTTTAAGACATTCCTCATTTGCTGAAATTCCAGAAAGCAAGCAAGTATTTATGCCTAATGCTAATATACAACAGTTTATTTCTTATATGGAGGAATGTATTGCACATCCAGAATGGGATAAACTTGCAGTTGATGTTGAAACTGTTCAACCGGGGAGTCATATTGAAGAACTTGGTCTTAGTCATGATCCTAATTTTGGTATATCAATCTTCCTATTAAAGGGTAGAACTCCTGCATTACCAGAAAAAGATGAGTTACGTTTATGGCAAACTTTTGCTAGGCTTGTTGCTTGCAAGAAAATTATTATGCAAAACGGAGCTTATGATATTGGAGTTCTTTGGTATAACAATCACATACTTGTAGAAAATCTGTGGATGGATACCTTAATTGCTGCTCATGTTTGTTGGCCAGAACTTCCCCGTGATCTTGGTTTCCTTGGATCAATCTGTTTAGATGTTGAACCTTGGAAGAATAGTTCAAAGTCAGCTGTATACAATCCTGCAGATGCAGCAAACACATTTGGAATTGCTGAAGTCCTTGATAAAGAATTGGATAAGCAAGGAGTTAGAGCTACCTTTGATTTTGAAATGAGTCTTATTCCAGTAGCATTAATGATGCAACTGCAAGGAATAGAAGTTGATAAAGAAGAGCAAGGAAGGCTGATCGAATCTTGGTCTACGAAACGGAATGATTTGAAGAAACAGTTAGATGCTATAATTGGAAGAGAGATTAACTTTAACAGTCCAAAACAAATGCAACAACTTTTATATATTGAGTTAGGCTTACCTGTCCAATATAAGCGTAGAAAGTCTGTTAAAGATACTCGAACTATGACTGTAGATGCTAATACTTTAAGAACATTAGCTCGTATGGTACCTGACAATCCTGTGTTTAATCTTATTCTTGAGTACAAAAAAGCTGAAACATTAGTGAGTCGCTTCCTTGATATTGAGCTTTCGCCGGAAAATAAAGTACATACAAGTTACAATATTACGGGAGCAGCTAGTGATGATGAAGAAGACACTAAGAAAACCAAACGTAGCTTCGGTCGGTGGTCGTCAAGTGCTTCAATTATTCTTCCTTATGGTAGTGGAAATCTTCAGAACATTCCTCAAGAAGCAAGGAAAATGTATCGAGCTAAACCTGGATGGAAGATTATTCAAGGAGATTACTCTCAAGCAGAAGCTGTAGTTGTTGCGCATCTTACTGGTAATCGCAAGATGATTAAAATGTTTAAGGATTCTTTTGGTTTATCAAAGACAGAAAAGAGTACTTATGATATTCATATTCTTAAAGCAGTAGAATTGTTCGGTATTCCTTGGGAGCAAGTTACAAAGGAGCAAAGAAATGTAGGGAAAACAATTCGTCATGCCAGGAACTATAGCGCTGGTCCCTTAGTACTAGCAAATAGGCTTGGTATATTATTAAAGGAAGCTAAAGTTTTAATTGAAACTGATAAAAGAGTTGATCCATCACTTGGTATGTGGCATCTGATGATTCAACAAGAACTTAAGCGCAGTAGAACACTTACAAATCTTCTTGGTAGGAAGCATCGTTTTTTAGACCGTTGGGGAGATAGTTTATTCCGAAGTTCTTACTCATACATTCCACAAGGAACAATAGGAGATTTACTTAACCATGCACTATTAAAACTTTACAATGCACTGTTGTTAACTCCTTATGAGATAATTATTTTACTTCAATTACATGATGCTATCTATGTGATGGTAGAAGAAGAAAATATTGAAGAAACAATTAAGCTTATGAGAAGTGTAATGCTGATTCCTTTACAGCATAATAATGAAGAGTTTACTATTGATGTAGACTTCAAAGTTGGTGATGCTTGGTATGGCGGAGAAGAAGTAGACATTAATTGGGAGGACAGAGTAATAGGAGACTGAATGAAATCAAAGCATAGTAAAACGATTGTTCTTACCGTTTCAACGATTCAAGAAAGAAGAGAATTAGTTAAAAGAATTTATACGAATCTAACAAAGGAACCATCAACTACATTTACAATTTTACAAGATCAAATAAACAGAATAAAAATTTTCCTTAACGGAGAGAAAGGAGTAAAAGTTCTTATCCGAACATATGTAGTTGTTGTTATGCCTATTTTAATAGATCTTAAACAACTTAATAATTACTACGGCTACGTAGACTTTAAACTTGATGCTACTATCAATCATTTACAAGACTTAATTACTAAGTTAAAAACGATGCAAGGACAAAAATTTATAAAGATGAACCAAGGTATAAATCTAGAATCAGTACTTACAGCTATGATTGGAGATGATTATTAATGAGTAGGCATCTGAAGAACTGGATAGATGGTTATATAGAATTAATGCGTGATACCGAACCTGCAGCGATCTTCGATATATGGGTTAGCTACTCAATAGTTGCTGCAGCATTACGAAGAAAAGTCAGTCTTCAATTAGGAAGACTAATTTATTACCCAAACATTTACTGTGTTTTAGTAGCAGAACCAGGGATAGCAAGGAAAACACAGGCAATAAAATTTGGTACGAATTTTCTTAATACAATACCTGATATTAGGCTCAGCGCGGATTCCTCAACTAAAGAAGCAATGACAGATGATATGGAGGAGTCTGGACTTGAAGAACTTTTAGATGATGGTGAACAGTATCGACATAGTTCTCTTAACATTATTTCAAAAGAGTTTGAATCTTTTCTTGGACAGAAAAAAGAGAATACGAGAATGTTAACAGCATTGACTGACTTATTTGATTGTCCAGATGATTGGTCTTCAAGAACAAGACATGGTGTAAGTAATAAGATTATTAATCCATGGCTGAATCTTCTTGCAGCAACAACTCCCGACAGTCTTGCAAGCTCATTACCAGCTTCAGCTGTTGGCGGAGGTTTAACATCACGAATCTTATTTATATGGGCGAATAAAAGAAAGAAAGCATGTGCAATTCCAATAATGACACCGGAAGATTTTATACTTAAAGATAAGCTGGAAAAAGATCTTTACCAAATCAGTCGTATAAAAGGCAATTATGTTTTGTCAAGTAATTGTAGAATTAAGTGGATTGAATGGTATAACGAACTTGATAATGATGAAGAGGTAGAGAATAGAATATGTACTGACAGATCATTTAGTGGGTGGTATTCCAGAAAACCAACATACATTCTTAAGGTTGCTATGCTTTGTGCTGCAGCAGAATCTAATACGCTTGTAGTTGATTGGAGGCATATTGAGAAAGCAAAGAAAGAAATAGAAGGAGTAGAACATATAATGGGCAATGCTTTTAAAGCTATAGGCAAGTCAGAAATTTCTGCTGAGGTAAGCACAGTACTACAAATTATACAAGCTTATCAATGGATTTCAGAAAAACAATTAATGACAACAATCTGGAGAGATGTAGATGCAAGTAAGTTTGATAATGTTATAGATACGTTGATTAAATCTGGTAAAGTACGGCGGGAGTATAAGGGGCCGAATGAGGAGAAAGGAATCTGGTATCATGCAACTGAAAGTTTGGGGTTAAGTTAAAAAGTCAAAATTTGACCTTTCTTACAATGTAAATGAAGGAGGAGAAAGATGACAATGAGTATTATAGAAAAACTAAAAAAGCTTATAATTAAATGGGAAAATATTGCAGACAAAGCATATGATGATTATTATGCAGATGCTATGTGGAACTGTATCAATGACCTACAAGAATTATTAAATAGTTCGTATGGAGAAGGAAGATGAATGAGAAACAATGCAAACATAAATACACTTTCATAGACGCTGATTGTGATGAGGAAGGATATCCTGTTGAGTATATTGTCATCTGTGAGGACTGTGGTAAAGAACTAAATAAAATAAAAGCTGTAGCGAAGGAGAAGGAAGATGAAAAGAAAACTTTATAGAGTTACTTGCCGTGGAATGACAAATAGTTTCAGTAGTATAATACATGGTATAGCTTATGTAGTAGCTACCAACCCCCACAGAGGCTTACGAAAAATTACGGGATCATCTTGATACAGCCGAACTTGGGTTTAGGGGAGAACGTGAAATGGAGAAAGTAGAGTTGATAGCAGAGGAAACAAAGTATCCTGACTGTGCGATATCTTTATTTATTTGTGGAGAAGGAGAATTAAAATGACCAACAAAGAATTTGCTAACAATAATTTACAGTTTAAACAAGCTTGTGAAAAGGTTGGTTTACCTAACCATAAAACTGTTATAAAGGAACATGGAGGAAAATCCAGAGCCGTTTCTGGATTAACCTCCTTAACAAGACAGGCAAGTAAATGGAGAATGAA
>Ga0210003_1003313_pt1 | contig 13163 bp, 14 predicted proteins | sample LantaG_FD_182804 | JGI IMG/M metagenome (GOLD analysis project Ga0210003, IMG submission 182804) | Deep subsurface microbial communities from Baltic Sea to uncover new lineages of life (NeLLi) - Landsort_02402 metaG (SPAdes) (version 2) | ecosystem: Environmental > Aquatic > Marine > Oceanic >... | reverse complement strand
GTGATAACTGGACACGCTTTTTGTGCAATATCAGTTGGTGGTGATTTTATGTTAGGAATAGAAGATAATGGTACTGGATATGCTTGGGGTTCTAATAATTATGGACAACTTGGTAGAAATAATATGATTCCAGTATCAGTTCCATCTCAAATTTGTAATGCACATTCTTGGTCTCAAATAAATGCAGGTTATAGATATTCACTTGGATTAGATAAATCTGGTAATTTATGGTCATGGGGAAATAATGAAACATATGGTAAATTAGGACAAGGATTTGCATCTGGATGTAAAAGTACCCCTATTGCAGTATGTTACCCATAAAATTTTTTATTTTTTTTTTCATAATTATGTCGGGTGTAAGGATTTTCGCCGTATATTTGTACTATCAAATTAAGACAATAACCGATAAAAAATATACGACAATGACTATAAAATTCACAGACATACAGAAAATAAAAGCTAACAGCAAAGCTAGCAGAGACGCAGAAATTGCTTTTGGTTTGGGTGGTAGAACAAGAACAGCTATCTACAAAAACAAAAAAGCATACGATAGAAAAAGGGACAAAAAATTCGTTTTTTAAAATAATATATAAAATAAATCCCTAATCGAAAAAGAAGTGGGTAGTCTATATGACTAGTAGCGGAATACAAGGAAACTTGGTGATTAGGTAGGTAGCTAAGATTACCTCCACTTAGCGTCGATAATGAGCACGATAAATCATTATATTAAAAACCTCCCTCCCAAAATGGGGGGTTTTTTTATTTTTTATTTTTCATGAAATTATCAATTTTCTTAATAATTTCATCCATTTCTTTTAACAATTTGTCGTGTTCAGTATTATCTTTCACATACTTTAGTTTACTGTCTTCTATTACTGTTTTATCACACATTTTTTTTTATTTATTTTTTTTCCACCATGGCCTTGGTCGGAAATTTTTTTCACAATATAACATAAAATCACCTAATTTGTCGGATAATAAAGTGAATTTATTTAAAAAGTCTTTATCGGTATCTATTTGATTTTGTTTGACTTCTTCTATTGTTTTTTGGTTTTCATTATTTCTAATTTCTGTTATTTTTTCTACTTTATCTAAATTATTTTTAAATTCATTTAATTTTATTTGTAATTTAGCCCACCCACCGACTAATGCAATTATATTAACGATAACTAAAATTATTAAAGTCATTTGTTCTGTAGTTAAATTAAATAAATCTAACATATTTTTCCCATGCTCGACACCTGCTGATAATGTATCTGCATTTAATAATTCTATCATCCGCTATATACTTGATTTCTATCTTCTTTACTTTGTTTTTCTCCTCTTAGTAAAAAATAATATAATTCTTGCTCTTTATCAGTTAACATACCAAGTGTATATGGTCCAGTTAATTTGGACATTAGTTCTTTATGAAGTTTAGTAATTTTATCCCCATCTAAGATTTTATTTATTACTAACATCCTTTGAGCATTCATATAATCTCCACCATCACTATTTTCATTTAAAAAATCTTTAAAATTTACAATCATTTGATATATTATTTTTTGTTTATATATTAAAATTAAAAATTAAAAAAATTAAACAGGGATGCCATGTGATCCAGATAAATCTACCAAACCACTACTACCTGGTTTCTTTTTTGAATCATTAAATAGTGTTAGGTTCATTGATCTATTTGATTTAGAATAAGATATATGTATCCATGCGTTTTTAGTTCCTGTGTTTTTATATTCTAATAATAATTGATCATGTGGTACATTGGTTTTTATCCATTTACTAATTTCAATATAATCTTTATTTGATAGTCCTCCACCAAAGAATTGCATATCTGCAGCTTCGCCTTTATAATGTTGTGATGAACCATTACCTTGTCTAAATCCACTAGTTACTATCATACTAGGGTATTTATCTTTTATTTTATCTAAAACATCAGTTGCAAGATTTTTGAGATTACAAGCTATTTGTTTTGGTGATAAACCTTTTTGTTTCACAATTGCGTATTTTGATACAACAGCATTACTTGATACTTGACCTAAAGTATAATTTTTAGATATTTTGGTATTATAATTAATACCATCTTTAAAATCTTCACAATCAGCTTCACTATCAGCTGACTCATCTTCTAAACCAGCATCTTTATCAACATAGTCACTATTATTGTAAGTATCTACTTTGTTATCAGTTGATGAACTTTGTGTAGTTTGATCGGATTTTATTTGATCTTTCATATCATTACTATCTACCATGCCATCATCTAAATTTTCAGGATCAGCATCTGTATTATTTAAATCAAGTATTTTATTTTGTTCATTTGCAGCATTTACAGCAATTAAATCACCTAGAGGAGTATCTATAATATCTTCTTCATTTATAGTTAATCCAACATCATGTGTGTAAGTTTTAGTTTCATATTTTCTATGATTTCTATTGTTTTCTATAACTTTGTTATTATCAACTAAAAATATATTATTAGATATAAATGTTCGTCTTATTAATTTGTATTCCGCTAATAATTTATCTATTTTTAGTTTTAAAATAGGTGATCCCTGATTACCAACCAATGACATAGGCGCTAACAATTCATCAACTATTTTATCAAACCATTCTAACCAATGATTTCCAAAAAGAGCTTGTTGTGTTGATTTTTCTTTATCACCAATGTTAATTTTTTGATTATTATTTTTAAGATCAAGATTTATATTACCGTCATCGATACTTATATTATTAAAATAATAATCTATTCTTAATTCATCATTATCAGAATAAATTTGTGTTCTGTGATCATATAATAGAGCTGAAAAATTTACATAATTATCATCATCCATTCCATCTAATCTATCTCTTAAGTTAATATTATAATTTTCAGCATCTAAATAATATGGAGAATATATGTTATCATTTACAAAAACAACTGATACCAATTTACCAATTGCTGGTGTATGAAAGGATTTACCATCGGTTGCATTGAAAGGCGATGCCCATGGCAAGTCTTCAACAGGTATTTGATCAAAAACACCCAATACTCTTATTTTAATTCTACCTTGTTTTTTAGGATCTTTATTTTCTTCTACTATCCCAACATATATTAACATATTTTAAATTATATTTTACCTAAATCATCAGTTTGAATTTTAGGGTTTTCATCATAAACTTTACCTAAGTTTATTTCTATTCTTTCACCATTTTCATCATATAATCTACCTAAGTCTATATTTACAATGTTTCCATTTTCATCATAAACTTTACCTAAATTGACACTTCTTTCAGATTTTTCTTCTGTGTAAACTACACCATCAGGTTGTTTTATAACAGCACCACTTTCTGTGTAAACTACGCCATCAGGTTGTTTTGGTTCTGACTTTGGTTCTGTATAAGCTACACCATCAGCTGGTTTATAAATAGGACCATTTTCTTCATATACCACACCATCAACTGGTTTATAAATAGGACCATTTTCTTCATATACCACACCATCAGCTGGTTTGTAAACAGGTCCATTTTCTTCATATACCACACCATCAGCTGGTTTGTAAACAGGTCCATTTTCTTCATATGCCACACCATCAGCAGGTTTATAGATATATCCACCCTCTTCATAAACTACTCCATCGGCTGGTTTATAGATAGGTCCACCCTCTTCATAAACTACTCCATCGGCTGGTTTATAGATAGGTCCACCCTCTTCATAAACTACACCATCGGCTGGTTTATAGATAGTTCCACCTTCTTCATAAACTATAAGTGGTTCTTCTATATCTTTGTGAGGTAGTGTACCTGAAGTTCCAAGAATATTCTCTTCCCAGTCTCCTTGAAGTGGTTCTAATGGGTTTTCATGAGGTAGTGTACCTGATGTTCCATTAATATCTTCTTCCCAATCACCTCTAACTTCATCCTTTGGTAATATATTTTCATCATCAATAATTTCACCTTCGTCATAAACTATACCTAAATTTTTACTATCTCCACCAAGTTCTCCAGTATTGGATGGGTTTTCTGTAGAAATTGGATAAACATTTGGTAATACTGGGCCTGGTTGGAATAGGTTTTCATCATCAACAATATCATCTTCATCATAAACAGTATCATATATAGGTCCTTTTAATTTATTTTTATCATTTAATTGACCTACACCATTAAGAATATCTTCATCCCATCTATTTCCATATATTTCACCATCAATGAAATTATTTAATTCCATTAATGTTTCTCTTCTCCATGCATTCACATTTGTAGTTACTAAGTTTCGTATTGTATCTTTTATTAATTCAAAATTACCATCACCTGTTAAACCATTTATACCATCTAACAATAGTCTTCTATGATTTTCACCAATTAACATATCGGCAATAGATAATCCGAAAGCTTCTATATTTACGGTATCTACTAAATCTCCAGCAATTTGAGACATTAATCCTTGTCTTTGTTCGTCTTTAAATTCTTGTAATTTAGTTTTTTTAATTTGTTCTTCAACTGGGTTTTTTAAGTTTCTATTTAATATTATTTCAGGTTCACTATCACCTGTGATATTACCAGTTTGTCTTGCATCTAATGTTGATTGATTATATTCATCTCGTTTATTTGTTTCAATATCTTTTAGGTCATTAAATAATTCCCTATTATTTAATGTTATAGAATTAGGAATAAGATTTGGTATTAATACTCTTTTAACTGATTTATAAAAAATATCAAAAGTTACATAACTATATACTGTTGGTTTGGCAGCCCCAAAACCTGCTTGTTCATAATGTTCTTGGACTATTTTAGATGTTGAAAAATCAAAATTACAATCATATAATGTTACTTTATATTTTGATTTTTCACTTTTATATTGAGTAGTTGGTGATATAGAACCATCGGTATATTTTATATCTGATGGTGTTTTGTTTGTCTTAAATTGTTTACTACGAAACCATTCATTAGGTGCAACATAGTTTCTAATATCTTCAAAAATTATTTCCATATTAAATCTTAATAGATTTTCAGGTATTGTATATCTTTGGTTTTCATAAGAATAAATTAAATTGTTATATAATTCAGATAGGTAGTATGTTCCCATAGTAACATCTTCTTGTAAAGTAATAGATAATTTATCTTCTTTATATTTTATTATCTTTTTTTGAAAATTTTCTAATCCATCTATTTTATTTATATAATATCCTTTAGGTTGTGTTTGTTCTTCACTTGTTTCTATACCAATATTAAATATTACATTAAGTTTTTCTTTAAATCTATTATATAAATCTTCTCTATTACCAAGTTCTGTTAATAATGAGTAATCAGTTAAAAATTTATTAACATTTTTAAACAGGGGTGAATCATTAATTATATTTATTTTAAATGCCATTAATAATGGGTCATCATAATAATAAATACCATTATCATCTTTTTCTAATTCATATTTAAATTTATTAGTATTTGTATCATCTACAAATGATTCAGGATCACTATCCAAATATGAACCCATTTTTTGAGTTCCATCTTGTTCATTACCCATGATTTCACCTTTTACTCTATTTTTTTCGGCTTGTTGTTTTAAATCCATATATTCAGTACTGAATGCACCATTGAATTTTGCAGATATTGCATCACCATTTTCATCATATGTAACATTAGGAATTGCGTTTATCATATCTTTAGAATAACCACTATCGTCCCTAAGTGCGTCATTTTCATAACCTTTAACATATCCTGGTTTTGTTATTATATTTTTAGCCATCTGATTTAGTTATTTTTATATTTATAGAAATTTTTAGTAATATCATCCAATTTCTTTTTATCATATTCAATATTTAATTCTCTTTTAACCAATGTAATTTCTTGTGAAATTGCACCTTTAATGTATATATAGTTTATTCCAGTTATTAACCAATCACCTGATAATTTTTCATTTATTCTATAAGAATCAGTTTTTTCTTCTTCTCCAACTACAGTATCGTTAGAAACATATTCTAATTCATATATAATTAATTCAACATGTTGTAATCTATAAATACTTGTATTAGAATTGGTTAAAATGATATTCATTTTTATTTTCTCTAAAAAACTTATATTATTTTCATTTTGTTTTTTCGTGTATAGAAAATTTGAATGTACATTATCTTCATCCAATTTTCCCATATAATATTTTTTAATGTTACTTTCTGGATTTAAAGATTTTAAAGACATTTTATATGGGTCTTCATTTGGATTGGTGATAGTTTGTAAATCACTATTAATAGTTGAATTTGTAGATTTATTATAATAATAAATATTAGAATTATATCCTATATCTAAATTAACTCGCCTTGAATTATTATCAATAATATAATTATCAATAAACATATTAGAACCTTTCATATTAGGATGATTGGTTAATAAAAGATCAGAAACATATTCTTTATTGGTAAATTTTTTGTCTCCCCATACATTTTTTTGTGCAAAAGTATCTACAGATAATTGTTTTTCAATATCGATATAATTTAAATTGTAATATAAATCAATAAATGATAACATAAAACTACTATTTCCATTATATGAACTATTTGTTATTCTTGTTATAAATTTAGATATATAAAAACCTGGATTAATCCAAGTCATTTCATCAACAGTATTATCAATGTTGGACGCAAAACCCAAATCCATTTTTTTTGATAATTGTTGTAAAACTCCAAAACTTGTTCCTTTGTAAGCTATATTTTCAGTTATATCATTTTCTATTTTTAATATAGCTATCATATTGTAAATTTTATCTGAATTATTCTTATTTTCTTTAACTATTCTAAAGTCGGAAATAGCAAAGTCCATATGTATTGGCATTGTTAATGAGCTTTCTGATTTTTTATAAAAAGTTAAGACTGTATTATCATCAGGGTGTAGTTTGTTTCCAATAAATCCAGTTGGGTCTCTAAATAATAGTTCAATATATGGGTAAAATTGATCATTATGTAATATCATGTTTATAACATAATTATTATCTATGATTAAACCACCATCTACATCACCTCTTTGATGTATATATAAGAACATACTTGAACCTATATCATCAGCCCATTGATCTGCATTAGAATCTGGTTGTGATTTTTCATATCCTAATGATACATTTTTAAGTTCTACATTTGATCTATAAAAATATTTAAATGCCATTTTATTTTAATTTATTTGAAATTCGTATTTCTTTTTTATCTTTATCTACAAAAATTGGATCAAATCCATCAGGCACAGAAGTAGTTAAACTCGAATCGAAAGATTTTAGATTTGATTTTAATTCTAATTCGGTATTATTTCCCTCATAATTTTTTCTCAATATTCTTATATTATCAGCATAATAGATTATATCGTCCTTTTTAATTGAATAAGGATCAATTATACCATTTAGGTGTAATAGTTCATCAACATATGATGTATCTCCATACAAATCTTTACTTATTAAATCTATTCTCATTTCTCTTTCTTCTCTTACAGTGTAAGTTTTTAATTCAATATTAGGATTATCTACCAACATAGGATAAAAAATATCATATAAATTATCATTACCTTTTAATCTTTCTATATTTTCTAAAGTGTATATTTTCATAATTAATATTTATTTTGTCTTATTTTATGCCTTGGAATATTCTCTACCATAAGTATTATCTAATATTTGTATTATTTCATTTTTACCTAATGATCTACTCAAATTAATATTAAAAGTGACATCTATTTTGGTTGGCATATCATTGAAACCCAATTCATTACCAAATGATAATTCACCATCCACTAAAATGTTAGCTATTGAAATTATTGGATTTAATGGGTTTCCAACTGTTAAGTGCCATGGTGTTGTATGTATTCCAGATGTGACACCTAATGAACCTTTTAATGGCCATCTAAATCTTCTAATGGCTGCGGTGAATGCGTCTTCTATATTAAACCCACCTTGTGTTGTGCCTGTTGATGTACTTGTAAAATTTGCTGATGCTGCTGCTTTTTCTATATTTTCACCAATCATAACTTTTAACGTATTCATAAAAATTATTGCTAATTCTTTTATTTTCTTTGTCCAATCAGCCACTCTTCCTTCTGTTATAATGTTTGCGAAATTTTTAATAAACTCACCACCTAATATGTATTTCATATCAGATGTTCCCATTCTAAGGGTATTATTAATAATATCTATCATAGCAGAACCTGGATCAACTCCATTTATATATTTTTGTTCATATGATGTCTTTAAGGTAAAAGAAAATTGTGAATCTAATCCTTGGCTATTTGTTTCACGAGTACTACTTTCTTTTAAAACATCAGGATCACCAATAGGAATATATCCCTTTTCCCAATTTTTAGGTGCTAATCCAGCATCTGTTAAAAATTTAAAAAGAAAACCTTGTGCCCAACCTGGGACTGGAACTGCTGATTTAAGACTTATTCCCGTATCTTGTTTGACAGCTTCTGCAATAGTGTCCCAAAACATATCTGTAGTAGTTTCCCATTTTTCTTTAAATGTAATACTAAATAATTTTTCATCTTCTGGACTTACCCACCCAATTACGGTTGATATTGGTTCAATATCATCATCTAAATCGTTAAGATTGTGTGGAACAGTGACATTTTCAGCATATCTTCGTAGTATAACTAGCCTATTTACTGGATAAACTCCTAATTCTGTTAAATAAGCAATATCAGCAGATGATATTCTCATTTGATTAATATAATTTAATTTTTCTATAATAGAAATATATGGATTTTTGACACCATTTAGTGATGATTCACTTAAATTAGTTGTTATTTCATTTCTACCTGGTAATTCCTTATAAATAATATCACCATTTTCGTTTAATTTTTTTCTACTAACAACATTTCTATAATAAATATCAGTGTCACTTAAATCTGATGTGTAGTTAAATATATTTGTTCTATCAATTAATTGATCTCCTTCTGTGGCTTTTTCAAAAAGAAAACTTATTTCGTCATACATTCGAATTTATTTTTCTTTTATATATAAAAATAGCCTTATTCTAATTAATTAATAATCTCTTATAATTTGTGATGAATCAAATATATCTAAGTTGTCTATTATTTCTTTGAATACATCATCGTCTGGTCCGAATTCATCAAAGAACATTAAAATATTGAAATTTGTACCTTCTTCTGAATACTTTTTTAGGTTTAGTATCTCTTTGGTTTCCAATGATTTATCGTAAAAGTTAGGAATATAATAAATATCTTTATTTTTCTTCAAAGATTGAATTATTTTGGTGTAAATCAATAGGTTGAAGTAGTCTTTATATCTGTCTCTATCTTTTACTTGAATATCTTCTAATTGATCTTTTATATCAATGATTACTTTATTTTTAATTCGATTAACTTTAACGTATTTGTCGAATTTTTTCCTGTTTTTACAAAACACTACATAGAAATCCATATATGAGATAGGTTTTTAGGAATATATATAGTTTTTTAAGAGTCCATATAGTAAAAACCTTAAACTTTTAATCACTAATCATATAAATATATAAAAAATAATTAATTAATATGGCTAAAAGAAAAGCTGCATCAAAGTCGGAGTTTGATTTCTCTAAAATTTCTAATGTTGTTGACAATTTATCAAAAAAATCAATGATTACAATTGAAAATTTAGAAAGTGAAAGAGGATACATATCTACTGGAGTGCATATATTGGACGCTTTGTTGTCTAAAAGTATAAAGAGTGGAGGTATTCCTAAGAATAGGATTACTATATTTGCTGGACCACCTCAAACAGGTAAATCTTATCTTACGTTAAGTATTGCCAGAAATGCGCAAAAGGAAGGGTATAATATTATTTATATTGATACTGAATTTGCAATTGAAAAAAATGATTTTGATATGTTTGGTGTAGATACATCAAATCCAGCTAAATTCATGTTATTAAGATCTAATAGAGTAGAAAATATTAAAGTGTTCCTAACACAATTATTAGGTGAGTTAAAGGACCAAAAGGCTAAGGGTGTTGATGTGAGTAAGACCATTATCATTCTTGATAGTATAGGACAATTAGCTTCAAATAAAGAAGTTGATGATGCATTGGAAGGAAAACAGAAACAAGATATGACTAGAGCTAAAGCTATTAAATCTTTATTTAGAATTATTAGTTCAGATTTAGGATATTTAAATATTCCTTTAGTTGCAACAAATCACATTTATATGTGTTTAACGGCTGGACATAAGATACAGAAATCAGATGGTAGTGTTGAGTTGATAGAAAAATTAAAACATGGGGATATGGTAAAAACATTAAATGGTGATAAGATGGTTAAAGAAACAGTAAAGTATGATAAGACACCTATTATTAAATTGACATTAGAAAATGGAGAAGAAATAAAATGTACACCATTACATAAGTTTTTAGTTAAAGAAAAATGGGATTCTGATGAAAATAATGAATGTTGGAAATCAGCTGATGAATTAAATGAGGATGATATAATTTTAATGATAGATAACTAATATATATGTGGTTAGTGTAAATAAATGGTTTTTTTATTTTTATATATAAATATAAAAAATTTATATGGAAATAAAAGAATTAATTAAAAAAATTAAAGATAGTGATAATATGTCTGGTGTTATGAGAATTATAAATAATAATAAATTTTTAATTGACAATATTATTGATATGACTAATCATCTGGATAAAGAAACAAATATTTATGAAAGATTATATAATATAAAAAATGATTTATATCAACATATAATATGTCCGATATGTAATAATAATAATTTAGAATGGGATAATAAATATAAGAGATATAAAAAATGGTGTTCTAATAAAGAATGTAAAAATAAATATATTATTCAAAATAAAGATATAGATTCTGAAATGTTAAGAAGAATTAAAATAAGTAATACTCATAAAAATAAAACGAAAGAGGAAAAAGATATAATTTTAAAAAAAATAAAAGAAACAAATTTACACAGATATGGTAAGGACTCATATGCTAAGACAGATGAATTTAAAAATTATATGTTAGATAATTATGGTTATATAAGTCCATTTGAAAAAATAGATATTAGAAATAAATCTAAAAAAACATTATTAAAAAAATATGGAGTTGATCATAATTTTAAAATTAAAGATGTAAGAGAAAAAAGAGAAAAAACATTTATAGATAAATATGGTGTAAACATACCAACTAAAAATGAACAAATAAAACAAAAAACAAAAGAAACTAATAATATAAAATATGGTGGTAATTCTCCAATGAATAATAAACATATTCATAATAAGTCTAAAAAAACTTTAATTGAAAATTATAATGTTGATTATCCTTTAAAATCTAATAAGATAATGAAAAAAATGACAGATACTATGGAATCCAAATATGGTGTGAAATATTGGATTCAAGATATTGATAATTTTAATAATCTACAAAAAAGATTTTCTTATAAGAAATATAAATTAGAAAACGGTGATGAAATTAATTTACAAGGATATGAAGATTATGTGTTTTTTGAAAAACTATTGATAAAATATGATATAAATGATATATGTATAAGTAATAATGATATTTATAAAAAAACTGGAAAATTATATTATGAATTTAATAATAAGGAACATAAATATTATCCAGATTTTTATATTATAAGTGAAAATAAAATAATAGAAGTTAAATCAGATTATACATATAATATTAATATTGAAAAAAATGAAGAAAAAAAGAAAATGTGTATAAATAAAGGATTTGATTTCGAATTCTTTATTGTGGATAAAAAAACATATAACGAATGGAAAAAAAATAAAAAACAATTATGACAAAATTTAAAGAAATAAAAGTAAAAAATATTGAATATTTGGATGAAAAAGAGACAACTTATGATGTTCAGATAGAAGATTCTCATCATTATATATTAGATAATGGTATTATATCACATAATACACAAGATTTATTTCCACAAGCAGTTCAAAGTGGTGGTGAGGGTATTAATTATTCAGCTTCTGTTATTGTTTATTTATCAATTGCAAAATTGAAAACAGGTTCAGAAGATGATTTGGATTTAGGATCATCAGGTGTTGTTGTGACTGCAAAATCAAGAAAAAATAGAATTGCTAAACCAAAGAAAGTTAAATTTGAAATTGATCATACAAAAGGTGTAAATCCATATAAGGGATTAGATTTTTTCTGTACACCTGAAAATTTTGAAACTGTTGGTATTGCTAAACTTAAAAGTAATGTAGATAAGAAAACTGGTGAAATTACATATACACCTGGTACAAGATATTATATTAGACATCTTGATAAGTATGTATTTGATAAAGGATTGTATAATTCACAAGTATTTAATAAAGATGTAATTGATGCATTAGAACCAATTATCTATGATTATTTTAAATATGCGTCTTATGATGAATATCAAGAAGAATTAGAAAAATTAGAAGAAGAATATTCTAAATTTGAACAAACTGATGAACATTTTGATATAGATTTAGATGATGATACAAAGTTATTTGAATAAAAAACAATAAAATTATTATGGGTTTATATAGTGATAGTTTAGTGAAGAAGAAAGAAAAATTAGAAAGAGAATTAATGAAAGTTAATGAAATGTTAAATCAATTTTCACAACCGTTAGTAGATGAAGAATTAAAAAATGTAAATTTTGATGGGGATATTATATTTGTAGATGCTCCAAGATTTTTATATAATTTGGATAAGGATATGGTGCATGTATCTCAATATATGGGTAATATGGAAATAATGGAAGATAGAATAAAAAGTATTAATGTTGGGACATATCAAATAACAGATAATGAAACTATTTTGGATTTTTTCGATACATTAGAAGAACAAAAAAAGGTTGCATTTTATTTATCTCCAACAGGATCAATATATCACGATGGGAGAAGAATTAGAGTTGCCTCTTTTTAAAAAATAAAAAGAATAAATGATAAAAGTTTATATAGCAAGTCCTTATACATTAGGTGATGTGGCTGTAAATGTTAAACAACAATTAGATACGGTAGATATATTAATGGATAAAGGATTTGCTCCATTTGCACCACTTTATTCTCACTTTCAACACATGGCTCATCCACGACCATATACAGATTGGATTAAAATGCATTTAGAATGGGTTAGTGTGTGTGATTGTGTGTTAAGATTACCAGGAAAATCAACAGGTGCAGATGGTGAAGTAGAACATGCAGTAAAAAATAAAATTCCAGTATTTAA
>Ga0210003_1003312_pt1 | contig 13166 bp, 33 predicted proteins | sample LantaG_FD_182804 | JGI IMG/M metagenome (GOLD analysis project Ga0210003, IMG submission 182804) | Deep subsurface microbial communities from Baltic Sea to uncover new lineages of life (NeLLi) - Landsort_02402 metaG (SPAdes) (version 2) | ecosystem: Environmental > Aquatic > Marine > Oceanic >... | reverse complement strand
AAAACTTAATATTATGAGCGCAAATAGCATAGAAATCTACGAAGGGAACGCAAAGCGCGTAACCTGTACAGTAACGGGCATAAGCTCATTGGCGGGATATACACCCACGTTTACAGCAAAGGTGACCAGGGATTCGGACACCGTGGTAATCACAAAAGAAGGCAGTATAAGTGACCTTGATATTATCTTCGATCTCGAAGCTGAAGATACGGAAGTCACCCCGCGCATATACTACTATGACATAACAATAGTCAACGGGGATATCGTTTACACCGTTACCCAGGATGTTTTGGAAATTAAAAAATCAGTCAGATACTAATGCCTGAAATGGAAAATAAGATACAATTCTTAGTTGTACACTGTTCCGATACAACACCCTCTTTCAAAGTAACTAAAGGGGTGCTAATGAAATGGCACATGATACAAAGGGGATGGGACCGCCTGGGATACTCCGATTTGATCCACAGGGACGGGAAAATTGAGAACCTTACTCCTTATGATGATGATGACATTGTCCAGAAACATGAGGTCACCTGGGGGGCTGCCGGGATAAACTACTGTTCCCGCCATGTTTGTCTTGAAGGGGGACGTACAAGAAATAACGAAGGGGGGACGTTTATGTTTGAACATATCTTTACAGACGCTCAGTTTATTTCCCTTGTAAGCTATACGAAGCAGTTTTTAAAGGACAATCCCCTTGCAAGGGTGACGGGCCATAATATGTTTTCCGACATAAAGACGTGCCCTAATTTTCCTGTTATGGAGCTGATGACTTTGGCCGGTATTCCTGATGTAAACATATACTAATAAACCATGAGAGATGAGAGCGATTATTTTTTCATTTATTGGGAGTATAATTTCCCAAATGAATCAGATTTTTAAAATGGAAACACGTAAATTAATTGTTATTTTTATTGCCCTTATATTCCTGATGGGATGTAAAACATCGGAGCCTATTTATGTTCCGATTCACGACTCAACAGAAATTGAATTATCAGAGCTAATAACAGATACCTCAACATGGACAGACCCTGACTCACTGCTTTATTGGTTTAGGCTAAGGTGTGATTCCAATTATAATGTATTACTCGAATCGTATAACTCTTTAAATACCGGCATTAAAAGCAAAGTTGAGATCAAAGAAGTGATAAAATGGAAGACTGATAAGACGAAAGTAAAACAACTGGAAGTAAATATTTCGATGTATGTTGATTCTTTGGAGGTTCAAAATAGAACTATTGAACGATTAAGGAAAGAAAAAACAATCACTAACGTTCCTTATCCGGTTCCCGGTCCAGAAGTCCGTTATACGTCCAAATTCGCCAAAATTTGTATCTACGGCTTCATATCCTGCGTTATTCTGCTCATTGCGTGGCTTTACTTTAAATTCAAGGGCGGGTGGCTTAAAACGCTTATTAAGTAATTTAGCGGCTTCTTGTCGCTTCGACCCCTTGGTGGGACATCCTTGGGATAAGCCTCGAATTGTACGGGGCTTTTTTATTAAGTAATTTTTGTATCTTTGTATTACCATCCCCTATGATTATTCATAGGCCGCCGTCTGGTTACGATCAGGCGGTTTTTTTTGTTAAATAATATTGTATATCAAATAATATGATTATCTTTGTTGATATATTAATATGATAAAGCAAAACTATGGAAGTAAAAATTAAAGATTTGAAACCGAATCCATACAGGGATTTGGAGAACTACCCTATTAACAGGGAGAAAGTCGAGGCACTCAAGGCTTCGATTCTGCAAACAGGATTCTGGGATAACATCCTTGCACGAAAATCAAACGGTGATATTCAAATTGCATACGGGCATCACAGGCTTGTAGTTTTACGGGAAGTCATGAAACCGGAAGATATTGTGGATATTCCGGTAAAGGATTTGCCTGATTCAGTTATGATTCAGGTTATGGCAAATGAGAACATGGATGAATGGAAAACATCGGCTTCGGTAATTGATGAAACAGTCCGGGTGGCTAAAGAGTTTCTTGAGAAATATCCTGATGAAAGAAAAAAGATTCTTTCACTGGCGAAAGAATCTATTGTAGGTTCTCCGATGATTGCAAAATTCTTAGGATGGAAACAAAGCCGTGTAAGTAGTTCACTATTGAGAATAAACGCAATAGATGAAGGAATAATTGATAGAGAGGCGATAAAAGAAATGCCAACAGAACGCCATGCAACGGAATTTGCATCAGCCATGAAAAAAGACCCTATGCCAAAAGAAAAGCAAAGGGTATTTGCCAAAGAAATTGCTGAATCTTTTGAGCCGGATTCAAAAAAAGATCAGATTCCAAGCCGGGAAATTCATGGCAGGGTATTACAAGAAAAATGGAAGCCTGAAAAAAGGGATTCAAAAGAAGTACTTGAAGAAAAGGAACGGAAGCAGAAAATAATAAAGATGGAAACACTGCTAAGAAGCAATCTTTATGCCTCAAGGGATTTGATTGATGAATTGTCAAAACTCATAAGGATAAAAGAAGAGCTTGGAGATGGAGTAATTGTGGAAGACAAAGCATTAAGCACTCAGGTAACGGGTAATTTTCAAAGATTATATGAATTATTGTCAAACATTTTAAAAATAAATCAAAATGAAAAAAATTAATTTAGAACATCTGCTTCTTGAAGTATTAGAACAAGAATTTAAAGGCACTAATGAATTTCTTACTGCCGGGGAACTTGCTTACAGGTGCAATGGATTGTGTTATGAAAAAGGAATAAGGAGAAAGTCTCCAATAGTTCCATATTCAATAAAAATACGAATGCACGGAGTAAGACAGACTGCTCTTGGTATGGGATTAGTCATAACATCCAAAAGAATGAAGCATATCAAAGAAGAAGACAAAAAGGGAAATCCAATAAGAGAAAAGAGTTTTGAAATATTCGGGTGGAAAATAGCCGGGCAGGATGATCAGCAATATATTATAGAAGATATGGAAATCAGAAAACTTATGAGTAATGGTAATGAGGCTGGACTAAAAAGTATAGCAGAGACTGCCAGAACTAAGGGTCTGATTTCACCGGAAGATGTTCTGGCTTTAGTTGAAGGTAAATAAATCACAATTTAAGCCTCCGTTCATTCGTGTTCGGGGGCTTTTCTTATTGCTTATCTTTATTAAATCTTAATATAAACTACAAAGAAATATTCCAAATATCTTGCATATACGAAATGTATAGATTATATTTGTAGAAGAAATGAAAACAATACAACAAATAGTAAATCAGTTTAATAACAAAATAGGGCAGTATGAAATCTATACTAAACCGACTATGGTAAAAAATGGATGGTTTGGAGATAGGAATAATTGCATAGCATATATTGAAGTGCTTGGTTTATCCGGTAGTTCAGATGATGTAGTTTTTGAATTAAGGCAAAATGGATATGAAGTAGACAAAATAGGACTTGATTTATATATTAAACAAAAATTATGGAATGTTTCAGAATAGTAAAAGATTACCGCAGCGGAAACTTGCATAAGTTTTTAACAGTCGCCGCAAGTGAGAGCGAGCAGCTTCTCGTTCATGCGTTTGTTCCGCCAAACCATAAAAGATCAGTCCTTGACCGCCTTGATCTTGACAATGCACGGCTAAAGTGGAACCAGGAAATGAAGCGCAAAGATGCGGGATTCAAAAAGCGGAAGTATAAGTATGTAACCATAATGAAAATCGAAGGATGAAAACAAAACGGTTAAAACAGAAAATTATTGAAAGGCTTGATAAGTCATTTAATAATTATTGGCATTCAACATCTGATTTAATCAAGGAGTCGGTGGCTGATGATATTATTGAACTTTTTAAAGAATTGCAACATTACAAGGATACAATAGAGGGATCATGGGCAACAGATAGGCCTGATCTTATACACGATCCGAAAGGAATATTGTTTAGAATTTAACTTAAAAATCAAATCATGAAAACATTTAAACTCTCAGATGAACAATTTGATGAAATATTAAGAATAAACAAAAAGGGAGGCGATCCGGTTATGTATTTATCTGGAGGTATCCCAATGGGTAGAAGTTTGCAGGAAAAAATAAATGATTTTTGGGACAATCTTGGTAAAGAATTAGGCTTTGATTGGAAAACTATTCAACCAATTGACAATAGAAATTTTAAAGCAACACCTATACCATGAAAACAGTAGAGGAAATATATGATGAATGGTATGATAAATGGGTAAATAAATTATGAAAACAGCAGAAGAATTAAAAACAGAAATTGTTGAATTGTATTTAGATTTTGCTCATGGTAAAATTACGGCAGTCGAATATTATAATAAAACAATCGGATTAATTGAATCTGACAGAAAGCAGCGCGCCCTGAGATTTACAGAATATTGGACAGGGCTCCCTGTTGAATATGTGGCGAATAAAGAAATAGCAGAACTTTACAATGAATTTATAACTCCGAAAAAAGGAGACATTGTAACACCGAAAGGCTCCCCCAAACTTGCAGGTAAGATTGTGAAGATCACAAAAGATTACAGCGGGGAGCCTCTTTATCACTTGGAGAATGGAACGAAATGGATTAAAAGTGATTTGAGATGAACGAAATACAGGAATACAGAAAAGTAAGTGCGGAAGCATTAGAAATGATAACGATTGATGTTCCCGACAAACTTCCATTAATGGCTCGCCAAAAAAATGAAACTACATTATATGAATGGTGCCCCGACACCAACCTTGACCAAATGGGAATGATAATTAAACACCTTCAGAAAAATGGAGTAATGATTGCTTTATTTTATGAGGAGGGTTGTGAATGTTGGGTGCGAATGGTAGAAGAAGAAATTGATACAAGATTTGAAAGTTTTTGTACTGATATGCCCATAGCCTTTATGAAGGCATTTATGGAATATATTAAAAAATCATGATTAAAATAGACTCAATAGAATTTAGTAAAGCAGGTAAACTAACGTACTCTGGTACTGTAAACGGCGACCCCGTCGAAGGTGAAATGTTATTATGCCATAAAGATTTTGAGAAAATCCTCCCACAAGATGAACTTGATTATGAATATATGGACCAGGACGGCCTGTGTAACGGAGTTATGGATTCATTTAATAATCTTTTCTGGCACATAAAAGTAGGTAAAAACATCATGGAGCGCAGGGTTTATTTAAGGTATATTGCCGAAGATCTTTTATATAACAAATACATAAACTCATGAAACGAGAAATTAGATTCAGAGCAAAGTCACTCGAAGGTGAACTTATTTATTTTGAATTACACGAAAGCCGTAAATGTGGTGATCCAGAAGTATTTTATGTTGAAGATATTCCGTGTGAACCAGGAACAGAAGAGCAATTCATTGGCCTTTTAGATAAACAAGGGAATGAGATTTATGAGGGGGATATACTTGATTGCACTTTATGGCATGATGGGGCTAATTTACCGCATAGAGGCGAGATGGTATATAGCAATACACATTGTTCGTTCGGAACTAAAAACGAAGCTGGTATAACACTTTTTTGTAAGCACAATGTAAATACCAGAGAAGTGATCGGCAATATCCACGAAAATCCTGAACTTAAATAAATAATCATGAACACTTTAGAACTTTTTTTCTTATTCTCAGGCTTCCTATTCTGGGCCTGTATTATCGGATGTGGCTTACTGTTGGTCTTTGGGCTAAAGAACGCCCAGGAGTCACCTGATGAGCATATATACCGTAAATCTGTCTATGAGAAGGATGCCGTTGATTCGGAAATCGATACTAAGTTTTTAAAGGACTTGGATGAAATAAATTTTTAGCCATGTTTTTAGATGATAAATTATATAACCACGTTGTTAAGAGAGATATACAATCAATTAATGATTTTCAAGAAATGGTTAATGAACTTTTCAAAATATGTGAAGATCATTTTAAACCTCAATTAAGTGCCGGTATGTCTTACAAGGAAGGAAAAGTAATAATAGACAGGACATTTAATTCATGGGATTTGTTTATTAATCGACTTTATAAAGAGAATTATCGTTTTCTTGATGTAATGGAAGGTTGCTCATACAAATCTGCTTTCATGAAAAATCCTGAATTAAAGAGAATCTATGATTTGGGTAAAAAATCAAAGTCATGACTAAACAGCAATTACGCAAAACGCAATGCACGATAGCAAACGGCTGCGTCCAGGATTACAACCGCATCCAGCGATGGCAAATGATTCCTTATGGCTTTGTTAAATGGACAAAGATTTCCAATGTAAAAATAGGACTCAGGGAATTATTTACGCTGCCTTACGATTATTCAGGGAGCGGATATACAGGAAAATTTTATTATACGATGTTTGATTTTCAAAGCTCCCGGTCCCCATTTTCCGTTGTAAGGCATTCGGAGCGTTTAACAACGTCGGCTTTTGAAAATTCATTTTCGCTAAACTAAATATTATGGAAAGTTTAAAAACAGAAGTAAATGTAAAAGAATTTGCGAAAAATTTAGCATATTCGAGTGATTCAAATCAGGCTGACTTAATCAATAAATTTGCCTATGAATTAAAAGTGTGTTGTAAAGACCCAAATCTTGGTAAAATACAGCCATGTTGTATTTCTGATAAATTAGATTCAAACGGAGTTGATCTAATAAAAAGCCTTGCAGAATTTATTAAACTTCGTGAAGAAAATAAACCAAAATAATCATGGAACAAAACAAGCCAGACTGGAAAAAAATCTTAGACCATTTTGAAAGCGGAAAATCACTGACCAAACTGCAATGCCTTGTGAAATTTGATTGCATGCACCTGGCCGGGAGGGTTTACGATCTCAGGAAAATGGGTTACGATGTTCAGGGCAGGACAATACAGCTGCCGAGCAAAAAGTGTGTTAAGCGGTATTTTATACCTGAATTTCATGGTAATTTAGAACGATTTTAAACTACCAAATACATAGGATATTTAAAATATAATTAATAAATTTACTAAACTTTAAAACTCAAAATTATGGTACTATTAACTTTTATGAATGTAATGCTTTTTATCTTTTTTGTTGCAAATATAGTTTGTGTATTTTTTAATATCAAAAAGAAAAATCCGCGAACGGCAGCTTTTAATGCGTTTGTAGCCGGAATAATTCTTGCTACATTATTATTATACTAATATTTACATTATGAAACTAAAAAAAGGCATGAGGTTGCTTCTCGACCTGCACACGCATACACAAATCGATCTGATCAAGATTGCTGAACGTAAAAAATTCTCATCAATCAGGGATCGCACGAAGGAACAGATTACAGAAGATTGCGTTAAGCTTGGAATCAAAGAATATATTAAGCAAAACGGTTTAAAAATAGCATTATGAAACCATTTGATGAAAAACTTTATGAATACATTCAGGATATTATCGAAGACGATAATTTATCAGAATGTTGCGGTGCACCAATCGCAATGGGTTTTTGCATGGAATGCCATGAGCATGCCATTTAATATGATTTAAAAAGAAAGTTATGATTCAGATAAAAATCAACGTCCAAAAGATCGAAAAAGATCGTTTGTACAAAGGAGAAAAGGGCATTTACCTGAATGCCGTTCTTATCGAAACACCGGACAGCGAATACAATGACTATGTAATTATACAGGAAGTATCTAAGGATGAGCGCAAGGCCGGTGTGAAGGGTACTATTATAGGCAATGGCACTATATTCACAAAAACAGAATCAACATTAACAGAGGAAGACTCAGACGACCTTCCATTTTAAACTATAATAATGACACAATCTGAAAGCATTAAAGAAATTGCTGGAGCTTTATCGAAGTTCCAGAGTGAAATGAAGCCTTTATCACTTGACGCAACTGTCAAGGTAACTCCGAAAGACAAATCAAGGGGATCGTATTCGTTCAAATACGCAACATTCGGGAATATTATAAATGCCTGCCGTGAAGGATTGGCTAAAAATGGACTCGCAATAAGCCAGCTTGTCGGGGAAGGTGGATCTGTTGCTACTATTCTTATGCACACTTCGGGGGAATACCTACAATCCGAAATAACAATATCTGGGGAAAAGACACCCCAGGGGATAGGATCGGCGATCACATACGCTAAGCGTTATTCTTATTCATCTATTTTAGGAATCGTTGCCGACCAGGATGATGATGCCAATATCGCCGAAGGGAACAAATTTGAAACAGATGAGAATAAAGCAGATGATAAAAAATGGCTTGATGAGAGCGAATTTAATCAGTACGTTGGAAAGATAAGGGACGGCAAATACCTTAACATGGACGCCGATACGTTTATCGCCAATCTAAGGAAGCATTTTGCCGTGAATAAAAAGTACGAAGAATCTTTAAGGACTGAACTTAACTTTCAAAATAAACTAACCAATGGAAACGATGACACCGGCCTCAGTGATCAGACTGATGCCCCTGAACAAGAATGAAATCACTGATTTTGTAGACAAAGCGGTAAACCAAATCGTCAACGGCGATATGGATATTATCGAAACGGCCATTTATTTGAAGGCAATGGAAGAGGTTGTTAAGGGGATAAGGGACAATAAAAAGGTGAAAGAATCCATTATGTTCGAGCTTGCCGAAACGGGCAAACTATCCACTGACAATGCGAATATATCTATTGTCGAAACATCCAGATATGATTATTCCGGGGACGCTAAATGGAATGGATTTGAGAAGGAAATAGGGGTTATTTCAAGGCATAAAAAAAGCAGGGAGAAACTTTTGCAGATCCTTGAATCCGATGTTGCCGATCCGGATACCGGGGAAATGATTTGTCCTGCGGTAAAGACTATTCAAAAAAGCGTTAGAGTTGCTTTAAAATGATAATTATGAAATACCATGGGTTAGAAAGGCACGCATCCCTGATATGGTTTTCGGCGACCAGAAAGACCGAATGCGGAGGTTCCCTGTGTTGGCGTATGGCGTATTCCATACCATAAGAAAATGATTTACAGCAACACTAAAAGCCTTTCATTTTAAAAAAACAAACAATGAAAACAAAAATTAATTTTTTAGGATGTAAATATTTGGATTTTTCAGATCATTATTCGGCAAAAAAAGAAGCTATCTTCGTAAGGTCAGAAACTAAAATATGTTGGAATAGGCCAGTTATGGATTCTACATATCCGAGCTTAGTACAGTTCTGTAAAAAACGCGGAAGATTAAGTAATCCAGTGGCTTGTTTATGTGAATCGGATAAGATGTGTTTTGATTATATTGATTTCAATCATACGGTTATTTTTGATAATGATATTTAAAATTAAACAACCATGAACGAACCGGAAAATATTTTACTTGAATATTGTCCTGCCTGCGGGGAAGAATATAATGACATTGATTATGAATATCAGATTTGCCATTACTGCAAGCACGACGGAAGCCAAAGACTAAAATGATAATCCTTTCTTCCATATTAGAGAGCTTCCGATCTTTAAAGGATAGAACATACAAAATAACCTTTGAAACGAACGAGCTGACCCCTGAGCAGACCGCCGGTATAAGCACGTCACTTATGCAGGCCGGATATCTGGCATTCAAAACAGACGTTTTTAAGCAAGCCGAAAAGGAAATGATAGATAGTTTGGAAGCAGATTTCGAAGACCGCGGAAAGACGCCGGGACAAAGACTAAGGGCTGTTTTATTCAGACTTTGGGAACAGGTCCCGGAAGGCTATGAAGATTTTAATTTATATTACCAATTCAAGATGAATACCGTTATTGAACATTTTAAAAGCAAGCTGGATTGACCTATTACAAACAAAAATATCTTAAATATTTTGGATATGGAGAACAGGAATGGATACCATGCGAAATATGTAATAATACAGCTATCGAAGTGCATCATATATTGGCAAAATCACAAGGCGGTAAAGATGAAATAAGCAACTTAATGGCCCTTTGCCGGAATTGTCATGATCATGCGCATTCGGATAAAGTAATTTATGAGAGATCATATTTCCAGAAGATTCACAATGATTTTATTATGAAATTTGAAAAATAATGATTATCTTTGTTTATAAGTTCTTAATTCAAAATCGCATTATGTTTAATGCTTTAAAATTTAACTCAGTTCAGGTCCGCTTCGGCGGCGGTGGTTTCGTAATGCGTACCATCCGGGACAGCCTGGACTGAGTTTTTTTATACTATAATTATGAAAGTAAAAATTAAAGATTTGAAACCTAATCCTTACAGGGATGTTGAAAATTATCCGATAGACAAAACGAAGGTTGAAAACCTTATTTCATCCATTGAGCAAACAGGTTTTTGGGACAATATTCTTGCAAGGCAGGTAAACGGAAGCGTTCAGATTGCATACGGGCATCATAGGCTTGAGGCATTAAAAAAGGTATTCAATCCAACCGACGAGGTTGATATACCAGTTAAAGACCTGGATGACGTTACCATGCTTCGTATTATGGCAAATGAGAATATGGAACAATGGGGAAGTAATAACGCTGTGATCATTGAAACGATAAAGGCTGTCAGAAATTTTCTGGATGCTGAACTGGCAAAGTATGAAACATGGGAGTTGTTTAATGAATCTATTAAACAACTTTTTGAATCTGAAGCCCAGTATAGAAACACAAAAAGTAAGGGTGTTGGACAAACTACAATAAAAAAATTCATGGGTGATCATTGGCCTCAATGGAAAATCCAGGAAGCATTGGCAATTATAAAAGATGATGAGATTGATGACGAGGCCGCAAAGATTTTCAATAATCAGACTGATGTCAGATTTTTTAAGGATGCAGTAAAGAAACTAAACAAAGAAAGGGATAAGCCACTTGATAATTTTGAGCAAAAAGATCTTGCAGAAAAGATTAAGACACGGCTGGATGATAAAAAAGAAAGCAAAACAAAGATAGGTCCGGCAGGTAAAGGTCCAGCTATAAATACAATGGCGAGACAGGAACTTGATGGAACAGATGAATTTGATGCTATCCTAAAGGACCTGGAAGTTGATTTGAAGCGTATAGAAACGGAGACAAAACAACTAAAGAACTTTATAATATCCATGAATGGAAGGCTCCATGAATTAGGAGTAGAAAAGTTTCAAAGCATAAAGGTCGTGTTTACTATGCAGGAAATTTCCGAGTTATATATTGCCCTTAAAACACTTATGGAATACTTCGGTTTTAATAATAATCAAAAAATAGAATCATAATGGAAAAGTATTATTCTCTTGGTGGCGATGATAAATTAAGAATTAATCATGCAGCCGAAAAAATTTATTCCAAGAAAGAAAATCTTATAGGGAAATTGATAACTTGGGAAGCGTTTACTACCGAATGGCTATGGTTTGATTTACCAGTAACGGAACTGGATAGAATTAATTGGGTAGCAAAAAGATCAACATGGACGAAAGCTATTAACTCTGAATTTGAAAAAAGAAATAACGCGTGCCGGCTATATAACGTCCCTTCGTTAGGAGTTAATTTATTCGAACAAACAGCTATGGTTAGTAAGCACGTTGTCTCAAATACAAAGAAGGCCACTAATTGTCTTTCAACTATCAGGGATAGAACAGAAAGTATGATAGAATCAGACACGGACGGGAAGCGGCTATTGAGAATATTTGACAGCAGCATAAAAAGAACTCTTACCTATCTATATGGAGAGGTTCAGCTTTCTGGGTTGCCAAAAGGTATGAAAAAAGATGTTTTAAAAATAATAACTAATAATTTGCCACAAGATAAATTATTTGATTTAGAATAATGGCTAAAGACCCCGCATTCTTATTTTATTATCAGGACTTCATAGTCGGCACTACATTTATGAGCAATGCTGAAGCAGGAGCCTACATTCGCACTCTTTGCCATTTAGCAGATAAGGGGAAAATTACCGACGTACAGATAGCCATGATATGTGATGAAAATATTGAAATGGCTATGAAAATAATAGAAAAACTTGAATGTTTAAAAGAAGGTATTTATTATTCAAAAAGACTTAATACAGAAGTTAAAAAACGCAAGGCTTTTGCAGAATCAAGACGTAAAAATAGAGAAGGAAAAAAGAATAAAAAAGCTAATAAGATATGTAAAACATATGTTCCACATATGGAAGATGAAAATGAAAATATAAATAGAATTAAAGATAGAGAGTTAATATTTAAGAAAGAAGTTGAAAAATTTAATTTTCCGTGTGCCAAAGATTTTATAGAATATTGGACTGAGCCAAACAAGTCCGGCACTAAAATGCGTTTTGAATTAGAGAAGACATGGGACTTAAAAAGGAGGCTTTCACGCTGGGCAAATAATGATTTCGGAAAGAAGCAAATTATCAAAAAGGAAAATACTCCGGATGTTGAGCGGCGATTAAGGGAAAATTACGATGATCCAAAATACAAAGGATTAAAAAGTATAAGTGAATTAATCAATAAATAAACAATGAAAACACGAACTTTCCTTAAAGGATGCGAATGGTGTAATGCAACAGGAAGTATTGCTGCTTCCAACTCCACTTCTACAAGGATGACTTGTCCGGTATGTAATGGAACTGGAACAGTATTAGTAACTGAAACAGAAGATCAATAAATAAACCATGAACGAAATACAGAAATATAGAAGAGCGAGTGTGAAAACATTGGGCTGGTTTATAGAAACGGTTGCAAATCGTGAATATTATACTACTGGCAGAGATGAAAAAGGAATCAGGAGAGTATGGCTAAGGGTTGAAAAATGGCTTCCGGATGAAATTTGCGATCAGCGTGAAATGATAGAGGATCGGCTGATTGAGCAAGGATGTTCAATTTATCTTGAATATGATTCAGGAGAGGGATACAATCACTGGACTGTTACAATTTATGTCCTTCCTCCCCAAAGTGACCTATTTAGAGAATTTGAAGCAACCAACAAATCCAAGTCCATCGCCTTTATGAAAGCATTTATGAAATATATCAATAAATAAACAATGAAAGCAATAATGCAAATAAGTTTTTTAGATATATGGATTGGAAATTTCGGCAATTATGGATTCGATATATTGACCATAAGTAATTTAGATAATGATTACTCATTGTTTGGAATAATTTATAACGAAGATAATTCTGTATGGATTGATGTGTTGTTTTTGAATTTTAAAATCTATATATAATCAATAAATAAACCATGAAAACAGCAGAAGAATATTGGCAATCAAGAAACGGAGGTAAATCTTCAGAGCTTGCATTCAGGCATCAGGAATGGATTTCTCCTATTTATGCAGTAGAACTTATGA
>Ga0210003_1003311_pt1 | contig 13169 bp, 24 predicted proteins | sample LantaG_FD_182804 | JGI IMG/M metagenome (GOLD analysis project Ga0210003, IMG submission 182804) | Deep subsurface microbial communities from Baltic Sea to uncover new lineages of life (NeLLi) - Landsort_02402 metaG (SPAdes) (version 2) | ecosystem: Environmental > Aquatic > Marine > Oceanic >... | reverse complement strand
AAGAGAAGTGCCTTACCATTAGGCTAATTCGCCGTGTGAGTGGTGGCGAATGAAGGAATCGAACCTCCATAACTTTGCGTGTAAGACTAAGTTGATTGGCGACCAACTTGAAAACCAGGTTAGAGGACGGACTCTTCATTGTCAAGACGCGATGACGGCATTGGGTACATTAGACGGCCACCACGCCGGTTGGGGAGATTGAGAAGCCAGTCTTCTTGCCAGTGGCAAGGAAGATTTGAGCTGCCCTAGCAAGATAAGCAGAAGTGATCGCTATGAAGGGGAGGAATTCCCCATTCTCGCACGTAGCACCGCCTTGACCTGCTTCGCTGTCGATTACGAATTTCTCATCCCAGATCACTCGACCAAAGGAGCCGTCGGGCGCGAGGGCTCCGTGAAGACAGGGCACCTCATACAGACGGGCATATTTCTGAACAATCTCCCTGGCCTCTCCGTTGTCTAGGCAGTCGATGATCAGATCACCCTTCAGAAGCTCATTGTCGTTGTTATAGACGAGCCTGTGCGAGACGGTACTGATCTTCTTCCCGTAAAGGAACTGCATAGACTGCTTCAGGGCATCCACCTTCAGCTTACCGACGCTCGGCTTGCCATGGAACTGAGACTGAACATTCTTCTGCTCAACCCGATCGAAGTCGATGACACGAATATCAATGTCTTCACTGCGAAGGAATTGAACGAGGTGGGAGCCAAGCGCTCCCACTCCGACGATTGTGACGTTCTTCGCCATTACTTCCCGAAGGGAGTCTTTGGTCGAAGCTGAATGAGGTTATATGGACGGTCTTCTGTGGCCGCAAATCGATCGACGACAAAGTCGCCAAAGTCCGCGTCTGCTGCCGCATTGATGCCAGGGATGCTGCCATTCTGGACAGCCTCAGTGACCCAGGACCGAACGTCGCCGTCGGTTGACTCAAAGAAGACTGTGTCGGAGAGATCGCCATTCTGACCGCTGTACGTCACGTTGACGCGAGCTTCAGTGTTTGGGATTAGGTTGTTTGTGATTTCTTCCATCGTCGTAGTCTCCATTGTTGTTATTGATAGTTATAGGTATAGAGCCAATTGTCAAGGTTGCGTCTATTGACGGTTGCGCCCATCGACGGTTTCAAGGTCTGAGGCACGGCGAAGTTCGTCAACCCAGTCCGGGGTATATGCTGAGGTTCTAAAGCTGTAATCGGTCTTCTCTGGGCCACACCACTCAAGGCGAATGAAATGCTCAGAGCTTGTGATCCACCAGTACAGCCTCCGACCAAGCGCGGCCTCAATAGCCGCAAATGTTGTCAAATCAGTCCAGGACGGGGCAGGGATGCCTCCCCCTGGATGACTATGAGCAAAGCCCAGGACATGGTCTCGCGCTTCCCAGATGACATCCCATAGAGTTCTCGTATCAGGGATACTTCCGCCGGTCCTACCCTCTGGCAAATGCCAGTGAATTGGGCAGCCGTTCTTGTCGATCAGTACGCCTGCTTCGATCATCTTTTTGTCCTGATGTTGATCACGAGTTCGATGTCTTTGAGCGTGTAGGCTACATCTTGGTTAGCTTGGCGCTGTGCCTGGGTGAGATTCTTCTCGGCGGCCCGCTGATAGTAGTCACTGTTGAGCCAGTCCGCATACTCAGTGTTACCGCGAGTCTTGTTGCATTTTTTGCACGCAGCCGAAAGATTGGCCTCCGTGGATGGGCCACCTTTCTCCCAGAGAACAAGATGATCAACCGTGAGAGGGACATCATCCCGTCCACAGTATCGGCAGGCATATCCATCTCGCTTGAAGACGTTCCATGAGACCTGCTGGTCGATGTTGCGCTGGCATTTCCTTACGACAGCCTTGTACAGCTTGCCATCTTCACACTTCGAGAGAACCTCTGTCTCCATGAGATCTGATTGAGTAAGAAGAGCCTTCCAGTCATCCTTGGACATCTCAACGACCTGAGTATCGTACTCATGGCCGTATTCTGGGAATTGAAAGAGGTAGGTCGCGCCTTCACCGGCCCAGATTCCGCCAACCAGTTGGATGGAGTTACCGACGGATGCTAGTGGAAAGTCTTTAAATTTCATGATTATTCCTATCTGTTGCAGGATTCAATAAACGAATCCCAGTCTTTCTTCTTTTTCCGTTCAAACGTGGCCCTGATGAGTACACATCGCTTGCACTCTTTGCCCCACTGATTTGCGTTAGGGCAGAATCCCATCAACAGGAGGTTCCAGTCATGATCGCAGCTATCGATGTGGACATCACACATGGCGAAAGACGACGAGGACGCCCTCACGTATTGCCTGTTTGATGACTCCTGGAAGTGACTCCAGGGTGAAAAACGTGTCGCCCTTTTCGCCCGTTGACTCATCAGTCAAGCAGACTCCGGCGTCGATAATTCGCATCTGCAGATCACAGACACATTCAAAGCGTCGTCCCTCAAGTCGGTAGCGGACGACCTTCTCGGCAACACGACGCCCGTCGCGGACATCTAGAAGCTCTGCCCCGCCGATAGCCAGCGCAGCCCTGGCAGCCTCTTGGAAGTCCACGGTGGCCATCTGACGGCGCCCGGCGCCATCGCCCAGACTCTCAGCCATTTCTGCGCGTCTCTGCTCCTGGGCCAGTCTGGCCTCTTCTTCGATGCGAAGGCGCTCCAGTTCGATCCGGCGTTGCTCTGTTTCTCGTCGCTGAGTGCATTCTGCTTCGAATGCAGCCTCTAGCGCAGGCGTTACACCCTTAATATTGTTTATAGAGTTAACCTGATCGAGGAAGGCGGAGAGAACCTCTTCTTCTGGTCCAAGTGGGAATGTTATCCCCTTGTAGATCAGATTCCCGAATGGCGTCACTTTGCCGACTTCAACTCTTGAAAATAGATCAAGGCCAGCCTCTATGAGGTGGACCTTTTTGTACTGCCTGGCGATGAGCCCATAATCCAGATCACACGACCTTGCCTGCTCAGGTATGAATCTATCTCCTACTAGAAACCCGGTACTGACATCGGTTAGTCCGTCATGGTTTGGCTCTGCGGCTTCTGGAAACTTTGCTTCCTTGTGCCGTACCTTGAAGCGATACCAGCCATGCTCCGACGGAAGCCTTCCGCTGATCACGTATGTTCTAGAATGATATCGGAGAGACCTACCTCCGGTCCAAGGGGCAGTAATATCCTGCTCCTCAACTTCGACTAGGTCTCTCCAACTCATATGCTATGCCCAGTTAGGCTTCTGTAGAACGTCAGTCTTGAGGATTCGATCAACAAGAGTGACTCGCTTTGGTGCAGCTCTACCAGGAGCGGCTTGGCCAACAGGTGTTGCAGCTACGAGGTTGCGGATTGTGCGTGGGATTGCGTACGGATCGTTGAAGGTATCCTCTTCGATCATGAAGCACGGAATTCCAAGCGCAGTTGCAGTGTTGCGAACCGCAGTGGTCTCGTACCCCTGTCGGTATCTCCATCCAGCCGAACCGCCCTCTGCAACAGTCTTGACGAATCCGAAGGCCATTGGGTTAAGCCCAGATGCCAGGATTTCCTGCTCGAACGTGCCCTGCTCCTCCTCGTCGCCAACGAACAGGAACAATACGTCTGCCCCGTCCTTTGGCTTGATGCCACTCAGAGCGCGAATACCGGCTGCGTGAGAGGTTCCGCCGCCTGCGTGGATTCCACGGAAGGCATTGGTTACGCCAGCCGCAGAGGCATGCTTGATCTCAACAGGACGACCCTGTGTATTGAACGTGGCAACGTGGAGCTGATCGAGCTTGAAGCCCTGAAGAAACTTAGAGATATGGCTCTTGGCCTGCTCGATAGCACCCTGCATGGATGCAGAGATGTCGATGAAGACGTAGACCTCGATATCCCTAGTGACTTCCTCAACAGCCTTTTGCATAGCTGCATCGGCGGCCTCGTGGAGCTTCTCCTTCACCTCGCTAGACTTGACGTTGCGGGCAATATTGGCTGCTCGCATGTCATCTGCTTGCTTGATCGCCTTCTCCCATCGATCTCGTACCTCTTGAACCTGGAGTAGACCCAAGTCCTCAAGAGTAGGAGTCAGGATGATTAGATCCTTATCCGACAGAGCATTGGCCTCAATGGTCGCCGAGACGATAGCCCGAGTAACGCCGACCTCCCGAGGGATGAGTCCAACGATTCGCTTCCAGTTGGGCTTCTCTGAGACAATCTTTTCACAGATTTGAGTCTCATTGAGACCTTCCCAGCTCTCAGCAGCTTTGACGGCAGCTCCAATCGCAAGGGATCGACGACCATCATCGGCTTGCTTCTGCTTCCAACGAAGGATTTCGAAGAACCTTGGGGTGATTGGCTTGTAGCCGATCCGTCGCGACAGCTCCATGACCGTAGTCCGGAAGCCTGCCTTGACGAGTCCCTCAAGCATCTTTGGGTTCTCCTCACGGTAGCGAAGCCACTTCTCGACAGCCTTTGGCCAACGACCAAGGAATGGACGCCGAGTTGACCGACCGAATCCAAGGTCACGATTGATCTTGGCTACGCCTTCAAGGCTAAGAAGATCATGGATGCGAAGCAGAAGCTTTGGATTGAGGTCCATCTTCTCCTTGCGGATAAGCATCATCGCCTCGCCGACGTTTCGGAAGTCATCGTCGGAGAAGAGGGTCTCTCCGCCTTCGATAACCGGATCTCCCTTGCGGGACTGAACCAACATGAATGCTGCCAGGACGACCTTAAGGTCGCGGTGATCTTCCCCGAAGGCAAACGATGCCCATCGAGCTGCGAACTCATTGTCGAGCTTCCACACCTCAGCTACCTGGCCATAGAGCCAAGTGGCAACCTCTGGGAAGAGACCAGCAGGACGGTAGTCGCCAACGTAGGTTCCGTTTTGGACCTTGCCGTCGTCAAGCATGTTGCCAAGCTTCACCCTGACAGACTTGCTACCCTGCTTGACGAGCTTGTAGACGACTTTGTTGCCGTCCTCAACCTTGTGAGTAACCGGATCCCACTTCACGCCAACATTGGCGCGTCCATCCTGGGTGATAATACCTGGGCGGTTGTGGACCATGTGGTCACTGTGAGAAAGAATGGCCTGGATGATATGCTCGGCAGGCCCGAGTGAATTTGAATCGGTAGTCATTGGACCCCTCCTATGTTTATAGGTCATCTCCCAATTGTCAAGGGCACCATTGCTCTGTGAATTTTGGGCGTATCAATAAAAAAGCGGCTGCACCGAAGTGAGCCGCTTCAATCTCTATTATGCAACTTCGCTATTGTCTAGTTTTGGCGGAGAGCCGGGGAATCGAACCCCGAAGGCAGTTACGCCCAGCGGCTTTCAAGGCCGTGTCTTCAGCCAGTTCAGGTGCTCTCCATGTTGCCCGCCAGGATTCACTTAGGTCCCCGTTTGTCCCCTAAGGGCGTAGGCGTGCGGGCGTCGCCAAAGATCACTCATCCAGCTCTGAGGTCCAGTATAGGTACGAAGCCCACGCACTTGGTGCAGAAGACTTACTTATATTGATCGTCATAGATGGAACCCAGCTTGGCTGACCTGGCTTACTCTTTAGATGCATGCCAGCCTCGTTTGGTGTCCGATCTCTCTTCTTTGAGTTACATGGCTCACAGCAAGTGACGATGTTTTGCCATGTCGTCTTTCCTCCACGGGATTTTGGAATGATGTGATCGTAGGTCAGCTCTGCGAGCCTTCCTTTCGTGCTGCAGTATTGGCATTTGTAGCCATCGCGCCCAAAGATATTGATCCTTGAGAACTTGACTCGCTTCTTGTGCCTCTTGAAGGCATTCAGAAGACGCACCACTGCCGGCATTTTGATCACGAGAGAGGTTGATCGAATGTTGTGATCGTATTCTTCGATCACCTCAACCTTGTTAAGGAAGAGCAGAGTGATTGCTCGCTCCCAGGAGATCACCTTAAGTGGTTCGTAGCCTTGAGATAGGACCAGCGTTCTAGTTTCCGTAACAGACATTTGAGCAACCTCCTTTCTTGTTATTATACCTTGGTACCGAAGATGGGATTCGAACCCACACGCCCTTGCGGGCACCGGTTTTTGAAACCAGCTTGTCTACCATTCCAACACTTCGGCGTATGCGAGGGGAATCGAACCCCCAACCTCCAGCTGCTTACACTGGATGCTCTACCATTGAGCTACGCAAACAGGACCAGACAATCTCAGATGAGTCTTTGATTGTCTAGAATTGGAGCCAGGGCTAGGAATTGAACCTCGCATCTTTCCGCCTCCCATTTGAGAGGTGAAATCGCATTCTCGATTTATGCTACCCGGCATTAGTGCGAAAGGATGGAGTTGAACCACCGACCTTTTGGACACCCTAAGGGCCAACTGCTCTACCGTTGAGCTACTTTCGCATTGGTGGATCGGACGGGATTTGAACACCGTGACCTTCTTTGCCCGAAGGCAGAGACGCTCTAACCAGACTGAGCTACCGATCCATAAATCTACTTAATTAGAGGTAGTTGAGATACCTCCTTTCGGATCATGGTGCGGTCGCCTGGAGCGATACCAATTGCCATTAGCTGATTGCACCACGGTGCGTCGGGCTCACGTATTGAAACATGAGAGATTCCCTTTAAAATCAACCGCTTCTCTAATGCGAGGAGCTGAATTTCACTCTCTGCTGAGAGAGCTACCGCGTGAGTTCCAGATGAAATAAATCCATCGCTAGACTCACCTGCGGCATGCACGAGCTGCGCGGCCATCACCCCTAAGGGGAGGTCGGCTCTTACAACGCAATAGTGATATTGCGTCTTGGGACTTACGGGACCACTAGTCGCCCGATGGACTTCCGAAGTGTCAAGCTCGTGAGGACATGACTACAAGGTAGAGGCACAATCACTCCGTGTCAACATCATCTTTGAAAAAATATTCTTGTCTGGTTTTTTTCAAAAAGTGTTTGCGAGGATTGCCGCACATGTAACACGAGCATGGCTTAGGGGTGTTTGCGTAGCGCCCCAGTCGAAATGGAGTCGGATCTAGGTCCCACCAACGCAAGCGCTTGCGCACCCGCTCTTTGCGAAGCTCGTATTGATACCGTCTATAGTCTCTTGCTCTAGCCATGTCACTCCTTCGCCCGAACACGACATGTGCTCGGGCTTGATAGTGATGGCGTGTCTTAGAAGCAACATGATTGTACTATCTCTGTAGATCTAGTATGTTCAGTATCGTGAAGAGTGCATGGGATATAGAGATTAGAGCCTGCAAGGGTCGGCCACGCCAGTCGATCAGGGCTCGCTTTGAAAGCTACCAGAAAAAACAAATAAGCGGATGTATTGAATGGACTGGCCATCGCTTTCACTTTGGGCACGGATGTTTTGCCACCGGAAGGAAGTATCTTGACGAAGTGCAGGCGCATCGCCTTGCATACATGCTTGAGCACGATATCGTCTGTATTCCTCCCGAGCGATGTGTGACGCATAGGTGTGACAATCCACCATGCGTAAACCCTGCTCACTTACTCCTCGGCACAGTACTCACCAATAATGCAGATATAGACATTAGAGGTCGTCGCCAGATAGGTGAGGATCGACCAGCATCAAAGCTAACTGAGGTTAGCGTCACTTTGGCCAGATCATTATCTGCAGGCGGAGAGACGTCAATTGCTTTGGCTAAGAGGTTTGGCGTTTCTCAGGCGACCATGCACAGTGCTATTACGGGAAAGACGTGGAAGCATGTGCTGTAGTTACATGCAGCAAGAATCCCTCATATGGCATTTAGGGCAACGCATATGAGCATGCTCGGGGACGAGCTTAACTAGACACGTCGGGCACATCGTATCTGGGTGGCAAGATTCGCTCTTAGAGGGGTCTACGGTTCGACCTTCACGCACTTTCCGTAGATCTTGTTTCTCCTCACCCATCCGTTAGTTCTACCACGGTTGTTTCCTATGAGGTAGCTGTCCAGAGTGACCTGCTTGATCAGATGAAGATACTCAGCAGCCTTCACTTTGCAGAGAACGATATCTCCGGCCTCCAGCGAGGTATCCCCTGTGATTGGCTCCACCGTGACAAGTTCGCCGTTATTGACCTTGCCGGTCATTGAGTGGCCCCGAGGACGAAACCTTACAGTCTCACCTTCTAAGAGCTTCGCTATATGTCCTTGTGCCCATCCCATGTCTTAGTGCTCAGGGCGGGAGTCGAACCCGCACACCCGAAGATACTGGTCCCTCAGACCAGCGTGGCTACCGTTACACCACCTGAGCGTATTGCCCAGGGTTAGTGGGCTAGCTTGCGTATCCGCCGAGGACACTCTTCCTGATATTCTCAGGTTCGCCTTTTCTGATTTTCTGTCTAGCATCGCGACGAGCCATGCGGCTTGCCTGCTGCTTCAGATCACGGTCACTGCCACGACTTCCGTCGCGCTTACCATGTCGCTTTTGTTGCTTGGATTGCCTGTCGATACGATCGACCTCACCCTCGACAACGATACGAATACTCTCGATAAGTGATCCAAACATAAGATCTAGCCTATTCTACAGGGGTTTATCTGTCAAACCCCTGTAGAATAAACAACTTGGTACTGCCGGGGAGACTCGAACTCCCACGCCGAAGCACTGGTACCTAAAACCAGCATGTCTACCAATTCCATCACGGCAGCAAAAAATCTATTCCGGCTCAGGATGGGTGATCCGTTTGCCCTTACTCGAATTAAACTTCATATCGCAGAGCGAGCAGTACCCGCTATCGTATCGACACTCATTGTCGCAGTTGACGTTGGCGCATTGCAGTGACCGTACGACCTTGATGAGATCTGAAACCAAAATCGCGTAGTCAGCGTTAGTGTGGTCTCTGATGAGAGACCAGAAACGCGCCTTGTCTATCTGGATCGTTTTCACCGGATAGTCATCGCCCGGTGAGATCTAATTGTCAATGGTGCCGCAGGCGGGGTTCGAACCCGCAAAACCCTGATTTTAAGTCAGGTACCTATGCCGATTAGATCACTGCGGCTTATTTGTACTTAATACCCTGTTGCAGGGTGTCGATACGACATCGAGCGGAGTCAGGGTAATCTCCGTAGCCTACTGCAACGTGTCGTAAAACCTTCTCGACGTCGCTGGCAGGAGGCTCATCGGATAGGCATTCAAGCTTCTCCAAGATCTCCAGGACAACCTCACGGGCCGTCTTCGCTTTGTACGTTCAGAAGTTAGGTGGAATGCAGTCGGGATACCTGTACTCTTCGCCGATTGGTCCAGCCCACCACATCTGTATCCGATACTGCGCCATGGCAAATTCGGATACCTGTAGCTTGTATTGGCCAGACGTCCACTCGTTGAGTGAGTAGTTATCGTCCTCTGTTAAAGGTGCTGCCGTGAACTTCATCTGGTCCCTCCTGGTGGTTTCGATCCACCTTTTTTCGCTTATCAAGCGAATGTTCTAGCCACTGAACTAAGGAGGGGTAACTTTTCCTTCGATCATGCTGTCGAGAAACATGTAAGTCTCGCCAGTGATCGGATTCTCTATTTTGGTATGGTCGCCGTTTGGCCTAAGGTCCACGTCCCAGTGACCCCTGCCGTGATCGATCGTCTTCACGATAACGCCGTCAAACCCTACTTCCAGTACCGGAAGCTCCAGGTTGACCTGCAATTTACCGTCATGAGTCAGCCTGTCTGCATAGACTGCATCCCAATGACGAACTCCGCCTGGCACTCGAACGTGAGTGTAAGCTGGAAACAGCATCAGTTACGCATGTTGGGCGGGACGACGTTGAAGCCAAGATTGAGCAGGTCTGCGCGGATGTCACCGAACTCTGGAACCTTTGACTTCATCGTGATCGCAGCCAGAGTGATGTACCCAAGCAGAGAATCATTGCTCATCTCATCGAGGCGGTCCTCTGTGAAGCGAACCGCGTCGTGCAGGAGACTAAAGCAATGCTGCTTTCTACGAGCTGGCTCCGATTGCCTTAGCTCGTTCATCGTCTTACTCATCTTTCGTACTTTTTCTTGTATTGTTGTCATCTTAGTGCCCCCAGATGGGATTGAACCACCGACCATCGCCTTGTAAGGGCGCCGCTCTCCCGCTGAGCTATAAGGGCAGAATCTCAGGCATGAAGCCTATTGTAAAGTTTTTGGCTATTTGATAATCCAGGATGCTCTTGAGAGGAACATCGGTGTCTTCTTGCCGACCCAGGCATCGTCAACGTTAAACGAAAAGTATTCCTCTGCCTCTCCGTCGGACATCCCGCCTTCCATCAAGATAGAGATGCAGACTTCCCTGTCGTAGCATGTGACTGGAATTCTACCCTTGCCGTACACGACACCTATAAACGCTTCCTCGAAGCCGTCGGCGCTAAGGAATCTATCCTCGGGCCATTCTCGCATCAGGTAATCGTCAATGTCTTCTTTTGTCATGGTGGTAATGGGAGGTCTCGAACCTCAGCGCCGAATGCCTTATGAGAGCACCGTCCTGTCCCGCAGGTCATTACCTTAAGCCAGGCCGTTCTCTTCGGCGAATCTCTCTAAGATGACTAGCTCACCCTCCGTGCTCTCGTCATAGACCTCTGAGTCCTCGTGGACTGCCCATTGAGGGATCCAGACCTCTTCGCCCTCTATGAGGCAGAGAAGGGCTTTGCCGGTGTCTTTAATGACGGATACGTCGTGAAATGAAACTGTGCTTGCCATTATGCCATCCGATCATTCAGGGTCTGTGGGATATATATGATGTCCAGGAGGAAATTCATTCGGAAATGGCTTCGGGAAATGACATCTGTCGATTGGAGTAACTCTTCGATACCACTTCTGCTCAAAGCTGCGTGGGTCAACAATCATGACATCCTCCTCGCCTGGGCATGGCAGCTTGTCACTGGTAGTGATCGGGCGGTAGAACTCACCGGTTCTATATGAGCGACGTGGTACTGCCTCCTGATCAACGAATACTTTCTCCAATTTCCCATCATCGGTCGGGATGAACAGTCTTGAGATTGTGTTTGGTTTATCTGTCATTTTGATTTGGTGGGCCCCCTGGGATTCAAACCCAGGATCAATCGATTATGAGTCGATGGCTTTAGATCGCTAAGCTAGAGGCCCGGTAAAGTTAAGTAGATTGCGGTCCAGTCGTAGAATACAATCGGTTTGGCCGCTGGGCAGTAGTGGCACTTGTTGTGTTCAATCCAATCCCTGCATTCCCAGCACATCACCTTGGCGAACTCAATATTCGTCGCCTTCATCCTCTGGGTCTTCTTCGTCATCGTCCTCATCCTTGTCGGTAGAGTCCATCTCAAGCTCGGTGACATCGAGTGGAAATTCGCCCTGTATTTTTCCGCAGTCCAGACAATGATCGAACCGGATGTAATCGCCACCGCCGATCCCAAAGTCGCCTGGAACGTAGTCGTTTTCGATCTCCAGGTCCCCCAGGGTCAGGCCAAACATATCCGAGCACTTTGCGCTTAGGCTACAGACTCGATCGCTGCCACAGTTGTCACATTCCATCAGTTGATGCCTTTCGGATAATGTCCGTCCAAGTGTCCAGGATTTCCTCTTGGATGTCCTTTTCGATCTGGTCCCATTCGTTTCCTAGACCACTCCGGTCAGCGAGGTCGGAGATGATTTCCCTGGCTGCTTTTTCTGCTTGGTCCATCAGATGCTTCGAATTTTCGCCATGCACCATCGGCATGCTTTAGCAATTGAACCACCGACGATTACTAGCAATGTGACTTCGCCGACGCCACCGCAGATACAGAGAATCATGGGCTCAAGCTATTTGCAGCTGAGCCAATTGTCAAGACGGTGACTCCACGAGGATTTGAACCTCGATTTTGGCTTTCGGAAAGCCATATCCTATCCATTGGATGATGGAGCCAGACACCGCTAGATGTCGGTTGTTTTGAAGTAGTTGCGAGCAACCTTTTCCTTCATGTTGGCCTCAGCCTGCGAACGTCTATGGGTCCCTACCAGTGTGACCGTGTAGACATCGTCGGGGGCCTCGGTGAGGTAGATAAGCTGACCTACCTTCGCCAGATTCTCGGGGATCCAAGCTACGTCCCAGCATGAGTTGCCGTTGTCGCGCCTGATCTCGAATCTACATTGCCTATACCAGACTTCTTTTTTTGCCATCTTACCTATCTCCTTTCTTGAGAAAAAAATCGCAGGGCTGATCAGGCCCCACTTCCAGGCGAGAGCTTGTGGCAATCCTGGCCCGCACGTACGACGACAGATCATCTGCAGAGTCACTGGCGTCGCCTATGGCACTCCCTGCACGATTCGAACGTGCGACCTCTTCGTCCGTAGCGAAGCGCTCTATCCTCTGAGCTAAGGGAGCATGAAACGTTTTTTTACATCTGCAGCGAGCTTGTCTTTGCCAATGCTTTCTAGGAATCCGCAATATGACTGGCAGTACGCATAGTAATCGCTGTATTTGTCTTGATTCTTGAAGGTCATGGTGATGAATCCAAGCCCAACCGCAGGATCCATCCGCCAGGGATTAGCTGCCCGGATGAGATCGTTCACTGCCTCAAAATTGGGATTACCGCCCTTCTTGCCTGTGATTCTTGGCCCACCATACGACTCCATGATGTCGTCGAACTGCTCCATGTCGAGTCCATCCAGGAGGTCGCCGATGGTCTCAAAGACTAGGTCGATCTGCTTCTGAGAGCTGATCTCTGTGGAGTACAGCTCATCGAAGAATTTCGTTTTATCAAAGCTCATGGAGCCCATAGGTAGGATCGAACTACCGACCTCTTCATTACCAATGAAGTGCTCTGCCACTGAGCTACATGGGCGTTAATCGTCATTGCCATCCTTTGGCGGCCAATCCAGGTAGAAGAGCAGTCCGCTTGGCATAGGCATTGGTTCAACCTTGATTAGCTCATTTATGATCAAGGGATGGTTGTAGTGAAGCCTGCCTGTGGCCTCCTGGTACGCTTCTATAAGATCAAAGAAATCTTGTTTGCCTTGGGCTGATGTCTTCATTTGATCCTGACGGGCCCAGATGGCTTTTTCTTCTGGGAGTCTCTAGCGATTCTATCTTGGCAGCGTCTGCATGTGACTTTGCCGATATCGGTAGTCCACTTGTAATTAGGGTGGGCAGTCGCAGCGCCACACCAGAGAAGATATCTATCCCAGATGGGCTTGGCTAGGTGATAGCTAGGCGGTTCCACTGGCCAGTGATGGATTACGTTTGTCATGGTGCGTGAGGCTGGAATCGAACCAGCTACCTTCCGCAAGTCAGGCGGAAACTCTGCCAGTGAGCTACACACGCTTGTAATTGTCAACT
>Ga0210003_1003310_pt1 | contig 13172 bp, 31 predicted proteins | sample LantaG_FD_182804 | JGI IMG/M metagenome (GOLD analysis project Ga0210003, IMG submission 182804) | Deep subsurface microbial communities from Baltic Sea to uncover new lineages of life (NeLLi) - Landsort_02402 metaG (SPAdes) (version 2) | ecosystem: Environmental > Aquatic > Marine > Oceanic >... | reverse complement strand
TGGAAATCCCCGAGCCCCTGGAATTAACCCCAGGGGCTCCAATGTAACAAGACACAGACAAGCAACCACCACCCCCGGAGACACAAAATGATCAAAACATTCCACGGCCAACACGCATTCCTAAGCAACTTTTGGCCAAGCCCAATCCAATTCGAAGGAATCCAATACCCCACAATCGAACACGCATTCCAAGCCGCCAAAACCAACGACCCCATAACCAGAGGAATCATCGCCAACAAAGACACCCCCGGCAAAGCCAAACGAGCCGGAGGCAAACGAGGAATCCTGCCCGATTTTGACCAAGCAAAATGGGAAACAAGGAAAATCCAAGTCATGGAACAACTCCTACGACTCAAATTCCAAGACCCAGAACTCCGAGCCCAACTCAAAGCAACCGGCGACCAAGAACTCCAAGAAGGCAACAACTGGAACGACACGGTTTGGGGAATCAACAACAAAACCGGAAAAGGACAAAACCACCTTGGCCGATTGCTCATGAAAATCAGAGCCGAAATCAACTAAAACCCACTTTCCAAACTGGAAAACCCACCCGAGCCCCGGACCGAAAGGAACGGGGCTCAATCTTTATCATACTGCTCAAGAATCTGAATAATCTTCTCACGCTGCTTCACACTCAAAGAACGCGACTTAAAAGCACCGTACACAATCCCCTCAATAAAATTCGCAGTCCAACCATTCACCCGCACATCCTCACGCTCATCAAGCTCCCGAAGAGCCTCACGCAACTCCTCATCACTCATCAAACCACTCCCCACACTAAAAGAATCACAAAGGCTCAAAACTGTCCAAGGATAAAACATGAAAAAGATGTCATGATTAATAATGACACATATTGAACAAGGCTCCATGCCCCGCCCTCCAACCCTTAGGTGCCGTCTTAACGCTCAATCCGTATGCAAAGACGTAATTCAAAGCGACCAGCCTCGGAAAACCCTCAGCTAGTCGCTACGTGTTAAATAACGTTATAGCCAAGAGTGGCTACCCCGTGATGATCCCAATCGCCAATTTCGCCACTCGGGCCATCGGCATGGAATTCACTCGCATCATCTCATGCTTGTGACCGTTTATCTCCATGTCCGGAGCACACTGGACCAACAGCTCATCGATCTCTTCGTCATCCTGGTCCACAACCTCAAGAAAAACCCCAAAGCTCTGATCATCTGGGTTCCCGTCTGGGCGGTAATCTTTCACACGCATCCAGTCTTCATTGTTGATCCAGAAACCGATCATACGAACCGTCTCGACCAACGGGTGATTTGGGTAAGCGGCTTGCAGTTCATCAATTGTCATTCGTGGTCTCCAGGAGTGGGAAGGAATCTTACCCACTCCTGTTGCAAGAGAACCAAGATCGTTAAACCGGAACCTCTTCTCTCCAAGTGCCAGTGACGTTCTTGCGGCTGGTCTCATTGACATTTCCGATCGCTGTCACCTCGATCCCAGGCTTGCCCCTTCTCATTGTTGGGGTGATGTCGAACCAGACGTACTTGCCTGTTTCTTCATCGAGGATCTTGATGCGGCAGAGAGTCTCGGCATCGTGGCACATTCTCTGCTCTTGCTGATCTTCGATTTCTTGGCGGGTGATCTCGAAGTCAACGTTCTTGATCACGGTCGCTGGGAAATTGTGAGTTGGGTTGTCGTTCTTGGTGAAGACTGAGGCTTTCATCGTTCTCTCCGATAGGGGTGGGAAGTATACCGACCTGTTGCAAGAGATTGAGTATGGTTAAATGTAGTCTCTGTACGCAGATGGATTGCGGTTCACGTTTTGAATGAAGAGCGGGTCGAATGGGCCAATGTCTTGGTTCCATAAGTGCTTGATGATGTACATGGAGAATTCCCAACAGATCTTGATTTCAAGAGCATTGCTGGTGGTTCTGGGGAGTGCGAGTGCGAGGACCTTTTGCCGTTCTTTGACGGTTAGGGACTCGTTGTATTCGGCGAGTTTGATCGCTTGTTGAGGGGTGATATCAGGGTTCGACCAGACGTCCGAAGAGGCAGGTGGTTGCGTATTGGCGTCCGACGTCTCCGTCTCGGCCTTTCCATTTGATGTGGATGAATTGTCCATGAATCTTGGCCTTGGTGATTTTGGCTGGGACTTGGTGAGCGAAATTGTAGTGTTGAAAGTCGACTAGTGTGTCGCCGACTTGGACCTCATGTCCTTGGATGATGGTGAAGGTCTTGCCAATCAGGTGTTTGGCGAATTCGCCTTCGATTAGACCGAATGTGGGGATCATTCTAGCGATACCGTATGAATAAGGTTGGATTCGGCTTGTTCTCTGGAAGTGTTGGCGTAGATGTTAACATCTCCCGCGTTAACGTCCAACGTGATGATTGTTCCATTGGGGAGTTCGATCGTTAAACCGTGTAGATCCGGTTGAATGATCAACTCAACTTTCTTCCCGAAAGAAGCGTCGGTGGCATTGTGGATCAATTCTTGGTCTATTGCAACTAGCATGGTTGGTTCCTAGAGAAAAAAATTGCCCGGCCTCTCGAACTTCACTCGCCCATCCGTTGTAGCCTCGGCTCAGGGCCGGTTGCCGTGGGAATCTCGACCGATCGTTTGGAACTTCGGGCACTAGATTGTTGCAGTGAACCAGAGATCGTTAATTCTTCAAACCAGGTTAACCAGGTCCTCTCTATCGTAACAGGAGTGGGCAAGATTCCTTCCACCACACGGAGACGAAAATGGACGACACAACACTAACCAGCCTTAAACGATTCGTTAACATTGCCGATCGATCAGGCCAGAACAACTACGATTGGGCTGCTGAAATCTACGCTGTTGAGAAAGATCATGTCTGTGTCAGGTTTTACGACACTGACATTGTTGATAAAGATGAACAGATGGAAACGTCTTGCACCGGCAAGCTCTCCATCCATTCTGACACCCTCATGGCTTGGCAAACGGACGAAGACGAAGAACCGATCATCTTTAGCAATCGACCATGGATCTTAGTTGCCATCACCTACGCAGGACCCTAATTAACCAGGTCCTCTCCCTCGCAACAACTCCCTATCACCTCACCACTTCTCGGAGAACCATAATGGACAACTTGACCAAAGCCCAACGCCAAATCCGCATGAACGTTCGCAACTTCCTGTTGGTTGCGACCATGGCGGAACTACAAAAAGAATTGACAATCAGCCTCAATTCAAAGGACACATTCCGAGCCGCATGCGTTCGAGAACTCATCGAAGAAATGAGCCCAACTACACCTATTCACGATGATGGGTACGCCGATGGCGGCGAACCCTACACGGACGAGGAAATCGCCGAAATGACCGAGGCTGGCTACGACAAGCTGGCTAGCGGCTGGGTGGGTTAACATTCAATCGCTCTCTGAAACATCTCTATCCACCACCCTTTAAGAAGGACGAATGATGAGTGCTGATTACGAAGTCTATGTCGGTCCGTATGTCGAGTGCAAGGTGACCAAGATCCAGAACGCCATTGCTATAGCTGGTTGCGTGACTGAAGGATGCCCCAGGTTCCACGTCAGGATTATCGGTGAATGCCAACCTTATTGCCCGTCCTGCGGCAATCAAATCAACCATTTCCCCATGGTTGTCTCTAATGACAGTGTTGATACATCAGACCTACTCGAAAACGATGGATTCTGCAACATTTTTGTCATGCCCATGGGCGACACAATCGAAAGAGTCATGGACACCCGGAATATCCACGTCTACATTCCAAATGAGATTAAAGCTCCGGGTTCCACCTTCGATCCAAGAGGCGAATTCGACATCCGAGAACTCAAACCCAAGAGCATGGTATACGAGCCAGCCCGGTGGAAGGCTCAAATTGAAGATACGCCAGCTTACGGGACTTTGGTTGCGGCGTACGGCATTGAGAATATCGTTTTCAAGTGGGGCGTGATCAACTGGGTCAACTAGGGCCTGGATGATATAACCCGTTTTCCAACCTGGAAAATTAATTGGCCACGAGAGGTGGCATTGTCCACCAGAAGTAGAGTAAGAGTGGGACGCCGATGCTTAGCCCTATTACATATATGGCACTGAAGCCATAACTTCTGCCTTTGCTTAGGTTGGCTATTCCGGCCATGAGATCAATTAGCCAAGCGTTCAATAGGTAAATAACGATGCCGAGAGTGACAAGAAACGTGGTCATGGTTTGCTCCAAGTAATTGGTTTCGTTTTTTACTTACTGATCGTCCTCATTCTAATTAACACGGAGCTTTTAAATGCCGCAATTGTTACAACTTCGGTCTGGTCAATTCCTAATTGGTGCTTGTGAAGTTGGAGACGATGGTACCGTCCAAATCACTGATCCATTTGAAGTCGTCATCGAGCCGGTGCGAACACCTCAAGGTGTAATACCACAAGCCGGAATGTTCCCCTATGCTATGATGGCCAAGAATCGAACATTCAAGTTCGAAAAAGACCAGATCCAGATGAGTCCCTGCGAGCCTGATGATAATTGTGCAAATAATTGGGCACAAGCAACAGGCGGAATCACCCGAGCTTCTGCATTGGATTTGCCTGAAACAAAGGGTGGCTTGCTCTTACAGGGCTAACCATCTTTTCTATCGGTCCCCCACCGAGCGACTCAAGAGCCCTGGACCAATACTGCCCAGGGCTCTTGTCGTATCCGGGCCTAGAGGCCGACTCGCTGCATAGCCTGAAAAAGCCGCTCATCTGAGATCTTGCAAGTCGGCTCTTTCTCGTCCTTGTTGTATGAGTAAGCGATCTGATTAGCCGTCTGCTGGACCATCATCGACGGGATCGAGCCATAAAGCTTTTTGTACAGACCTGGCAATTCGGTAGCGAACTTGAACCGTTGGGTAGAGTCCATGGTGTACAGTAACTGTTCACACACAACTCGAATTTGAGCCGGGGTCAATTCGTCGAGTTCTGGTTTGTGTGGTCCTACTTTGCTCATTTTGATCTCTCCAAAAGGTGGTGAATTGAAAAGAGGGTTTTCTGCTCCCCACTGGTTCGAGCCAGTGCACCAAGAGAAGTCCGGACTAAGCTTGGTGTGGGTTTGGAGAGGGTCCGGTTGGTTCCGGTTTTATTCCCGTTCAATTGTTCCCTCGGCTGTCCCGCCACGGCCCGCTTTAAGGAGCAGAAAACCCTCTTACCCATTCCTGTTGCAAGAGGACCAGACCCGTTAATTCCGTTGAGCCAAGAAATTTTCTAATTTGGAGAGGGTCGAAGGGTGCTTATATTCAATTTCTCCATGACAGTTCCTACACACCAACACACACTTATTAGCTTCTTCCATGATAATTTCCAGGGGTTTCTTGATCAAATCAGAAATCCCAGCTTCTTTCGTCGAACGATCAAGATGGTGGAATTCTAAAGAAGCTATGCATTCATTATAACCACAAATTATGCACTGGCCCCCCATTTGATCGATTACTTGTTTTTTCTTATGAGCATAATACCTATTGGTTCTTTCTCGACAGCATTGAAAACAACGATAAGACTTTGGTCTTTTCTTTCCTTTGTTAGGTCCTTTCAAATAATTACCAATAGAATATGGTATAAACTTAGTAAGACCATGGTGCTTGCATTCACGCATTATCGAATTGGACATGATGTGGGTTCTCCTTTGAATCATACCACACTATGTTTGATTAACAACCGACCCCCTCTTGTCACAATTAATTATCACCAACACCACTCTTTAGGAGAGACAAATTGAGCACGAACGAACTAATCGGCAAGATCCAAAACGGCGAACTGGATCAAGATTTGCGACGAATCAAGGAAGCCTGCGAGTACCGAATGAAGGTCAGCAAAAAAGCCAAGCTTGAACCCGGTGCGATCGTTCGAATCACGAACACTCGCCCGAAATACCTCTGTGGCCATAACGCAATCGTCAACAGCGTCAACCAAGAAACGGTCACAGTCACCTTCGATCCACCAGTCCGCCACGGACACAAAGTCTGGCGATCTGGCGTCCGAGTCCCCCTCTCTTGCCTCGAAGTCGTCGTCGGAGCAACCGCCACGCCCGGCTCAATCTCCAGGCCCATGATGGACGATTTGACCATGGAACAAAGGCGAGAGGCTGCTGCAATGCGTCGAGAGGCTGCAGCCGAAATGGCCTTTGAACGAAGGGCGAACCGCTTCTAATGAAGAATCCTCAGACTTATGAGGCTACCTTGAACTCGGCAGGTACTGACGACCAAATAGTCAATGCCTGTCGAGAGATCGTAGCCCGATGCGGTTATCAAGTGGGGAATTGCGAGATCCGCGAACGATCCCACACCGATGTAACAATCTGGATCGACATTTACGATCACCCACGACTCGACCCCCTACAAGATGATAGCATCATGTCATGGGGAGGCATCAAACTCGAATTAACCGGCCTCGCCACCTAGTAACAATCCATCGACGGCGGAAGTCCGGCCCGGTTTGAAATCGCAATACTAGTCACGTGATCACAAAACCGACAATCACCAATCAATACCCTGGGAAAAAGCCCACGACGGTGGACCACATACCAGGGGGCGGACCAAGCCTGATTTTACGAGGAAACAATGAGCCAAGAAAAAAGAACCCCAAAGCCTAACGAAATCTGGCGAACCAAATCGGGGCGGTTTGTGCTAGTTGTTGAGCATCAAATGACCGAAGTTGAAGGTAAATTGGGGTTCATCTGGTTCGACGAAGTGGACAAGAATTTGAATTTTTCACCACTACTCGACCAACTAGACGAGTTTTACAATCTAACAACCGCCGAATGGGGAATGATGATGGGAGAACTGGTAAAATGTGGGTAACAATCACCCCAGACGACAAGGGAATCCTCACAGCCAAAGAAGTCACACTCGAAGAGGCTCAAGAATTCTATGACACCGTGATCAAACCAGACGGTGGCACACGAGAGAACCTTGCGAACCTGAACAAGGATGAATCCCACATCTTTTGCACGTTGGACTTTCTACAAGAATTGATCTGGGTTCTCACAAAGCCCCGGTTAGGTTAACCGTTCTTTCTCTCGTGATACAATTGGGTACCACACAAGGAGAACCCAATGATCAAGACAGAATGTTACGGCGGCGGAACCAGATGGTATTGTGACAAGTGCGACACGTATCACAACGGATATGTCCACATGATCCGATTCACCAACAGCACACCCCCGGCCTACTGCACAAAATGCGAAAGCCCAGCTGACGCCCAAAAACGCTTAGAAGAACACGCCAACAAGGCAATGTGGACCCTAATGAGCATCTACGGCATAAGATTCTACCTCCCAGGCTCAAACAGCAAAATCGCTGAATTAGTCCGGGCTCACGGCCTGCAAGGAAGATGGAACCCACACCGAGTAGCAGCCATCATCAACCGAACCTGCCAAACGATTTAACAAAAGACCCGCTCTCGCAACATACGATTGACAAGGGCCGACAACCGGCCCCATACCACCGAGTTCAAAGGAAATACCACGATGAGCCTTTCCGACGATGCCCTGCTTCACAAGTTGTACGACGCTGGCGATCTCAAAATGACCAGACTCGGACTTCCGACTCATGGTGAAATGAGGATCTTGGTTTGCTCGTTCTATCAGAACGTCGCCACGCTCGTCATGAACTACACGTCCCAAGTCCTAAACGGTGGTCATCAACAATGGATTGACAACGAGTACGCCGAAGACGAGGGACAAGATCTCCTGAAGATCCTCAGGTTCATCGACGGCGAACACTGCCGAAAAGTCGTCAAACTCATCGAACAAGCAACCCGGCTCTACAAGCGAGACGATATTGACTACGATGACGAAGAAGACTGGGGTGCCGTGGACCGTACTTTGAGCCCCCTTGATACCGAATTCTACTCTTTCAACGACGAGTTTTGTGCCGAAATTGAGAGCTGGCTGAACAAACAGCTGGAACTCAATGGGAAAACATAACCTGTTTCCGTTTGATCTCCTGGTGTGGTGACCAGAGGCCCCATGGGGAATTCCCCATGGGGCCTATCTTTATATTAACAGAGCCCTTGTTCTTGAAACATATAGTATCAATTCACCACCGGAGAATAGAATGCACCATTACACTCGTCTTTCTGGTCCACAGCTCGAAAAGCAGATTCAAGCTATGAATAATGCTGCTGCGACAGCTAGTGGTCATTACCATTATCCAGCAGCGGACATGGCACGGAAGAAATTGTTGAAGAAGGTCGAGAGCATTAGACCTTTGCGACGTTCAGAGTTCATCAATCTTTATGATTATCAAGCATGGCTTGATTACACCAAAGAGCATGGATTGCCGGAGAATCATAAATGGGCCGATGCAGGTTTTCAGCAGGGCCAGACTCCAGTGGATCGTATTGCTGATTTGATGGATTAGTATTGGACGATCTGTTGGGGACGAGCTTCGCAATTGTCCCCTACCAGGCGATAGATTCTGGTCTTCCCTAGATCCGTGATCACTGCTTCGAGGACTTTAACTCCGTAGACTCTGATTACGCTACGGATTCGACGGCACAATTCTATATCAAGCTCGTGTTGATCCACTTTTACCTCATCAAAGGTTTTAGTTGATAGGACCTTCTTCACGGCTCCTTGTGCTGTTTCTCTAATTGTGTCTTCGAAGTCATAAGTATCGACTAGGGCTTTGTGGATGTCGTCGATTTCGTAGGTGACTACGACGGATGCTAGGATCTCTTTGTCGTCTTTGGTGGTCAATACTTGTGGGGGTAGGTTGAGTGTTTGTCTTTTTACTGGATAAAGCATTGGATCACTCCAGAATGGAAGATACCAATGGAGCCCTGGTTTCAGGACCTTGGTTTTGGCTCTAGTGAACATCACCCCTTCATGTGTGGCCTTCACATGAATATAATGGGGAATAAAACTAGCAATCCATTCGACTAATTGTCCAATCCAACCTAATGCAGAGTCCATCTGGAAGCCTCATGATGAATTATTTCACCTCCCTGCAATCGTACCCCATTGTTATACAAGAAGCTTTGATTAACGAGGCTCCCCATACTCGTTTTATTAATACTCCAGAAGAGCTTGATTTTCTAAGAAGAGGCGTGGTAGACCTCGGATTTGAGAATCTGGGTTTAGATGAGAAAGCATTCAAAGAGATAATGAATGCTTTTGTCCGGGGCGGAGTGAGAATTCCGGGTACACCATGGAAGATGCGGGCTGACGATCTGTTCAAGACCGTTATAGAAAAAGTGGGCAGGGACGAGATCTTACCCACTCTACCAGGTTATTGGGCTGAAGCCGTCATGGTAGTTGATATTGATACTAATAAAGTGCTTTATGCCGGGTCTCGCGTCCGGAAGAATCAATTACCTAGTGAATAATTCTTCTGGAAGCTCTTCTTTTTGTTTCTCTCGAATTCGAGGAGCTGGAGGCATTAGCACGGGTTGGACGTCTTCAGGTGCGAGGGAAGGCGTTTCCGAGGCTCCGGTGACATCATCTGGCGACATCCTCACAGCTAGCCCGGCTCCAAGTTCCCAAAGAACGATTGTCATGATAATTAATATTATCTGGACGGCTCGTTTCATGATTTGAATTCCATAATTGCTTGAATTGCTTTAGTAATAGCCAACGTGAATTCCGGGGAACTAAATGCTTCGGCCCTGGACCTAACAGGCTCGGAGATCCGGCGAATGTGGACTACATCACCAAGGGTGAATTTAATTATATAGCCCGCGTAGTACCCGGCAGGAATTGTCCGTTTGTGGATCTGAAGTTTTCGGGCGTAATCGACGGCATTTTTGAAATCGGTTGGCCGATAAATGTCAGTAGAACTATTCGCCAACTCAAGATCAACAATCAATTGAGCCGGGTCAGGAGGTGCTTTTTCCTTTGGCTTCATTGTTCCTTCAGGAACTATACCAAGCCATTCTTCAAGCCGGTCTTCAGCATGTGCCCAAGGTTTGGGTGATGGCTTGTTGTATTCTGCTTCGAGATCGTCTAATATTCCCATATCATTACCTTAAAACACCAACATCCCGGCACCTTGCGGTCCGGGATGTCGAATTGATAAATTGGCCGATTCGTTATCCAACTGCCGCATACTTCATTCGCAGACCACCAGCAGCCTGAGTCAACAAAGCCCCAAGCTCATCATCTTCCCCATCAGCAAGAGAATCAAGATCAGAAGCAACAGACTCATAATGAGCTTGGAGTCCTTTTTCGAGATCTCGGATGGCGTCGTTCACCATGTCATTGTAATAGACGCCCTCTTGCATGAAGTCTTCTTTCGATGCGTAAGAGCAACAACCAAAATAAGAATTGCCTTCAACATCTGGACCATTTTTGAGCTTGGCGGTGACTACTACAGTGCACCATCCCCAAAGTCGGGATTTCTTTTGCATGGCCCGCACTGCTTCGATGAAGCCGGGGGGCACAATCTTTGGCTGCGTGCTGGACGCTGATGTCTTCGGTCTCGGCTCGCAGCGTGATTCTTACCATGTCTCGGTCGATCATTCTTTTCTCCAGTAAAAAGGGGTGGGTGGCACCCAATTGTCACACCGGAAGTCGGATCGTTAATCTGCGATCTGACAACGCACTAGATCATTGTCGGCGTTGGTGAAGACACGCAGACTTCGACTGTCCAAGTTGGGCTTGATTCGGTGGCCCATTCGTAGGACTTTGGCGGTTCGCATGATTTGTTTGATGGTTGGTGCATCTTCGAAGTAAAGAGTCATGCAGTCTTTACCGGCTTGGGGGCAGTATTCTGTGGTGCTTTTGACGATTCGTACGCTTGGATTCATCATTTGTAGGTTCCTAAATGAGCGAAGGTTCTCATTATATAATTTGCCTACAGAGAATTAAAAATCCATGCCTTCGACCCCTTCCACAGGTAAATGACGATCGGTCCCCATACGGGAGACAAACCGACCACTCCCCTCCAGGATCTCTAGCTTTAGAACCCGTGCACAGGCTCACCGCATAGGATCGATGCGGGTTCGCGTACTGTCAGTGAACTATCCAAAATGCGGAAAGGTTCACTGACTGCCCTGATCAGGCTCGCCGGGCACGCTACCAGGCTAGACGGGCATCACCCCGACTATCTTAAAACAGATCGGATGGGCTTTGTCTCAGGCTCTAGAAACCCTTAGCTGGTTGACCAGCATCCGCACCCATTACTTTACTACTTTCCGGAATCACCGGACCAGGAAGGGGCCTAGCCCCCTAGCACGATCTGTGTTTCACTCTAAAACGTCGCAATCCTCGTTTCACTCTAAAACGTCGCAATCCTCTAGCAATTGATCCATTGTCGTGGCTTCGGAGTTCTCGACAACCTCGTCCCAAAAATGTTGCAAGAGTTCTTCAACCGTATATTCCTTATATGCCTTGCACCCATTCCAACGCAAATCCGAAAGTTCTTCAGAAAGATCGCCCTTTTCCATTTCTGAATCGTGAGCTTGTCGCCAGCTGTCGAGGGCAATAGCGATTGTTTCCCATACTTCGCGTTCGTCTCGTTTGGCCATACCCTTGAAGTGGTTCAAGAGGTTTTCTTGGTTCAAGGCCATTTCGGGGATGAGCATGTTTTGCATGATTTGTTTGATTCTCGCTAGCATGGTGACAATCCGTTAGGTGATGAAAAAAAGAAGAGTCAGAGCCTTAGCGTCCAGTAAGCGATTAACCCGAAGTCGGTGGCCCGGATAGTGGAGATGGTGATCGGCCATCGGCTGCACTATCGTCGTTTACACTTTCAGAGGTGCTAAGCTGGGAGATGGCGGACGGGTGACTCTCTTCCTTGGACCGGGGTCGCCCCCGGTGCCGAAGTATTGTTGCACTAGCAAGCTAGTCGTTAATAATCACAATTCGAAGTGGGGCAAGGCCCTTGACGGCATCGAATCCGCGATTGGGGCCTTGGTGTTCTTCGAAGTTCCATGCTTGGATTTCTCCGTCTGCACATTCGTCTGTGCCGACGTAGTTGAATGAGCGGTGCATTCCTTTTTCGGGGCAGTTGAGGACGGTCATGGCACAGGGGGTGAATCCTGGGGGTAGTCCTGCTTCGCTGGCTTCAATGATGAATGTTCGGTCGTCTCTGGTCATGTTGGTGGCGTCGAGCATGTAGCACCATTTGTTGAGGAAATTAGCGTGTTCTTCGGCTCCTTTCTCGGAGCGGAAGGATCGACCGGTACTTGACCCGCCTCTGACGATCCATTTGTTGAGGTCTCGTCGTTCGGGCCACGAGTGACCTGACACAGGGTTAGTGTGCCAGGTCGTTTCGTAATCCTGTGTTACGTAAGCGAGGCCCATGTTAATCCTCGAAATAGGAGCCGACGATCCCGACTGCGATTGTCTTGCCCAGAGCGGCGACGAGTGCGGTTCTCAAGGCACACACGAGGCTCGTGTGTTCGAGGAATGCGATGGTGATGGTGCTCACCATGACCATCGTTGCGTAGATGGCGAGGGTCTTTTTGACGAGTTTCGCCTTGCTTTTCTTCTTTTCCATCATGATCTCCGTAGTGGTGATTGAAGCTTGCAAGGGATTGTTTCAGTGGATAGAATTCTCGTTAATATCGGACTTGACCATGCTTTTGAGGACGAACATTTTGGCACTGAGTCCACCGGTTGCGTCCATTTGGCCGTGGAGGGTCGAGCCGATCAGTTCTGGGTCGGATAGTCCGAGTCCACAGCAGGTTTGTTCGTTGACGTCTTGGGGTCGGACTGATAGAGCTAGATCGAGAGCAATTGCGACCAGTTTCCCATCTGGTGTACAGCGTGGGGTGGAACCAATCCCGAGATATTGGTGTTGGAATCTGATAGCCCCGTTGGGGGTCCGCCCAACTGGTGTAAAGCCCTCGTTGATTATGATTTTGAGGGCGTCTTCGATCGGCATTCCCTCATAGGTGTCGCCGAAAATGTAGGCCCCTGCTCGATTGAGGGTGTTGTATTGTTTGACGTGCTTTTTGATGGCGGATTGGGTTTTGGGGTGTTCTGGCGGGAGCCCGGTTTCGGCTTCCGCTAGGAGGTATGGGTTGCGTTGTAGGTCCGCAACCCGTTCCCGTTTCATGTAGAGTTCGAATTTTCGAAGAAGGGTCTTGTTGTCCATTGCTAGTCTCCGTGGTTGGTTGGCGAAGACTTGTTGCAAAGGATTACCAAGCGTTAATCTTCGTCGTCATCTTCGTCTTCGTCTTCGTCTTCGTCTTCGTCTTCGTCTTCGTCTTCGTCTTCGTCTTCGTCTTCGTCTTCGTCTTCGTCTTCGTCTTCGTCT
>Ga0210003_1003308_pt1 | contig 13187 bp, 9 predicted proteins | sample LantaG_FD_182804 | JGI IMG/M metagenome (GOLD analysis project Ga0210003, IMG submission 182804) | Deep subsurface microbial communities from Baltic Sea to uncover new lineages of life (NeLLi) - Landsort_02402 metaG (SPAdes) (version 2) | ecosystem: Environmental > Aquatic > Marine > Oceanic >... | reverse complement strand
CCTGCTTGATACATCTGGCCTGGTCGGAGCTGTCATAGATGCTGAAGTTCGTATGAATTCCGGCCTGATCCGCATACTGGCGAAGGATCCTGACACACAAAGAATGGAACGTGCTGATATACGCGCCGGCCGAAGCGCCAAGAGTGAATGCCCTTTGGCGCATCTCCTCGGCGGCCTTGTTGGTGAAGGTTATCGCACAGATATTATATGGCCGAACGCCTGAATCTATGAGGGCTGCGATTCGATATGTGATGACGCGGGTTTTGCCGCTGCCCGGGCCGGCAAGAACAAGCAGCGGCCCTTCAGTATGAAAGACCGCTTTTCTTTGTGAAGCTGTCAATTGTTGCGAGAGAGTATCGTGCATCCGCCAAAACGCTCATATCTGTGAAGCTCACTGTTCAAAGCTTTTAATCAATTCCTGCTCCTGCTGCCTGACCGTATTTATCTGCTGCTCCAGATCTTTTTTCCAGGGCTTGAGCTTCTCGGCAAGCTCGGGCCGTTCGACTTCTATTCGTGCAAGCAGACTCAACCTCAAGTCGGGTACGAATTGCCGGTCATCCAGGAAATCTCTAAGTGCGAGATATTGTAAAACTTTAAAGTCGGGAAGGTCAATCCTGTTTTCATCCAGATATTTCTTCTGGTAATAGTCGTGAATTTCTTTCGCCAGGTTTTCTCTGCCGGATGACGTCTCATCGTCGCGAATTGCATACAGAAAGAAACTTTCCCTAAGCAGGAGGATTACCTGTTCTTTTGCATCGGGTAGACCTATCGACTCTAATTCCTCAACGAAACGCTTCCTTGCAAATTCCACCAACGGAACCTTGAATTCAGGAAAGTCATAGAGTTTTCTTAATTGATCATATATTTGTTGTGCTTTTTGTTTATGCCCTGATTGGTAAAAGGACAGCACGGCATTCTTGAGCATATTGCGGTGCCCGTTTTGAAGGGATACTAAAGTAGTGCCATCCTTTTCGTCTTTATATTTATCGAGAACCGCTAAAAAAGACTTATTGTACGTATCGAACATTCTCAGATCCGGCCGCAAAAATACTTCCTTGAATATTTGCGTCTGAGATTCCTGTGAACCTTCGACAGGCACCTTAAGCTGCATGTCACGGATAAACATCTTGCCGTTGCGGAACAGGTTCTGCAAGCTATGACCGACGATACGGTCGGTATTGGTTTCAGTAATATCAATCTCGCGGGACTGTTCTCTGGCGGTTATCTGCAAGCCCTTGATGCCCCAGTAAATGGCGTGACTGTCGGGGAGCCGCCAATCCAGAGGCAAATGCGTATTCGGGTCGGCGAAGTCAATTGGACCATAGGTCTTGTTCAGATTACTCATTAAAACCGGATCGAGTTTCCAGATTTTACGCAACTGCCGGGCTTTGGCGAAAAGGTCGAATTTCTTCAGGGCATCCGAGCCTCTAAAATCATCTATAGTTTCGCCGGCTTTGGCGTTAAATCTGCCGGAGTTTTGGCGCAGCGACAGGTAATTGTTTACGAACTCATCGTCATCGGAAAAAGTGTTATCTGCTGATTTTAAGGCTTTGACCAGCGATGCCACATTCGGGTCCTTAACAATCTCCTGGAAGCTAACCGGAGCTTCGGCAAGAGCGTCAAAATACCGGTTGTCCTGTGAACCGAGCTGGTTATCTTCCGAACTAAGCAGCGGTTCCATGGACATAGCTAATTGAAGCTTGTAATATTTGTGCGCATCGTCCGAGACGCCTCCGATTTTGTGCTGGAATATCCGGGCCAGCTCGCGGTAAAGCGTTATGTTCTTGAGTTTGTACTTGTCGATGGCCTCATCGCGAAGCAGCTCGTAGCCGTTTCTCACCCAGCGCCACCGCTGGTCGGGCTGGGTCGCGGGTATGGCGACCGAAATGTTATAAGCCATATTCCATGCGTGGAATTCCCAGACCGATGCGAAACGAGGCTGCAGGATGGTTATCCATTCCGCAAGCTGCCTTGCGTCGAAGAACTGCCCCTCGTCTTTCAGCTTGTCGGCCCGCATCCATAAGACATCCACGACGAGGCCGCGAAAAGCGCCCGTCGCTATGGTTGCAAACGCCAGCGAGGGCGGCATATTTTCAGGTGTATCTATTATCAGGCCCATATCCTGACGCTGGCGATTTATGGGATCGAGCTGCATACCTGCCGCAATAAGCAGACCGACTGCAAGAGCAATACATGAAAACCAGATTATTATATCACGCAAACGCATAGTCCTTGTTTTGTGTGCTGTATTACACCTCAAACTTTATACGGTGATCTTGGCTATTTCTCGATAACTGAAAATAATCAGGGACAATATCAGAACCAAAAACGCTTTAATACAAACCATAAAAACGGCACATTGGGCCAATAAAGACCAGCTTATCAATCGCGCAGGGACCAGTAATTTTGTCGGATTAAACTTGTCGAACTGCGGCAGGAGCTGGATTAACCATTTAATGCTGTAAGAGTAGACCGCACCGATGTCTTTACTCAGGAAGCTAAAGGACTCGAGAACGAAACCGCTGAAACTTGCCGTAAAGAAGATCACAAAACAGAACAATATCGCTACGGGAAACGAGAGAAAAGACGCTGCTAATACGCCCAAACAAGCCAGGAAAATCAGACGAAAAAGGATCAGCAGGACGGCTCTAATGAAATTGTTGCTGAACGAGTCGGCCTTATAAAGCACCTCCAGGCCGTCCGGCGGGAAGATAATCGCCACGCTGTTCAGCCGCGGATCATTTATGAATCCGACGGCCAAATGACCGTGTTCCGGCACAACTTCAGCGGGAATTTTTATTTCGTGAGCATCCCGGACGGAGTGCTTGATCACCTCGTCATAAATCGGTGTTTTGCTTTGCGTGCCGTATTTGAAGTACTGGTAGTCACCTACGAGCCATCTGCCCCAGACCTGAGAATCGGGCGGATTAACCGAGACGTCGTATTTGAATCTTATAAACAAGCTGTCGGAAAGGGGTTTGACGTTCTCGAACTCCCACAGCAACGGCTGCCCGACACCGGCGGCTCGCTTGGCGAGTTGTGCCTGCTGGGTAAGCTGGGCGATGATTTCTTCTCGTGGTACATTGGCAGGTAATTCGCCCCTTCGCTTGAGCTCCGTATATTTATCTGTTACTTCCTGGGTAACGTCGACCTCGGGGACAGTTAATGATGCTCTCGCGGTGTAAAATTCATTGTTAGCCTCGATAAGCTCGGCCTCGGATGCTTTAATGAATTTCGGCATGTAAATAGTAATTGTGTATATTATAGCTGAAAACAGGACGAGCAGGATGACGTCCAGCGTTATGACACCGAGCAGTTTGCCCATGATGAACTGGAAACGGCGAATGGGCTTGGTAATAACAGTGTATATTTGTCTCTGGTCGATGTCACTTGTTACCGAATAGATAGAAATGATGATTGTGAGTATGCAGAGCAGAAAGCTCATCAGCGAAAGAGCGTAGCTGACAAAGGTCTGCAGCCTGCCCTTCAACGTCTCATCGCCTGTCGTGGTAAAACCAAGAACCGGCAGCAGGACAAAGAGAATGATTGTAAAGACAACGGCTACTTTAATCCGCAAAGCCTGCTTTATAGTATTTATGGCGACAGCCCAGATCCTACGCATCGCCGGAGTCTCCTGCCTGCGGTTGTTCAGTCTTGTCCTTGTTACGGCCCAGAGCGCCTGAGCCGCCGGTGAGTTTGTCTAAAATATCGTCTCTGACTTTCTCTTGCCGTTCACTTGGTGATTCGACCGGTTCGGTTTTGATTTTTTCTTCTCTGGCGGCAGCTTTGGATTCGGATGGCTCGACCGAACTTGTCAATTTGCTCAACAATTGTTCATCGGCTTTCGGCCTGGCACTTTCGGCGGCGGCGACTTTCTCCGTTGCCGGAATATCTCCGGACGCCTGCTTCGATACCGGCGCCGATACAAGTTTATCGAGTATGCTTTCCACTTCCTCGCGCTGAGTCAGGAAATCGCCGATTTTGGTTGTACTGACCGCCCCGCTCGTAGGCTGGGCCTGCTGCTGGGCGGCTGTGACCGTCCTGATAAAAAATGTTTCGAGTTTGTCCATCGGGGAAGTGACCTGACACTCGGCATTTTCGTCATGAACGATCTGTTTGATCTTCTCGACAGCCGTATCGCTGATGGCGTCGGTAGTGATTTGCCTCTTGTTTGTCTGCTGTAAAAGCTCTCTTACGCGGCCCTGGGTCTGTATTTTTCCGCCGTACATAATCGCGATTCGGTCGCATACATCCTCGACATCCGCGAGCAGGTGACTGCACAGCAGGATTGTTTTACCTCTCTCGGCGAGCTTCAGGACTAAATCCTTGATTTGCCTTGTCCCGATGGGATCGAGCCCCGTTGTCGGCTCATCCAATATCAATAAGTCGGGATCGTTTATCAGCGCCTGCGCCAGGCCGATTCGGCGTGCCATACCTTTCGAAAACGTTCCGACGGCCCTGTTGGCGACGGCTTTGAGCCCGACCATGTCGAGTAGTGCCTCGATGCGCATCTTCCGCACCTTCGTCGGCAGGCCGAACAATCTGCCATAGAAATCAAGAGTCTCACGAGCGTTCAGATAACGGTAGAGATAGGATTCCTCGGGTAAAAAACCGATTCTGCAGTTGATTTTGGGATCTGAACCGTCACCGCCCAGAAGTAAGGCCTTGCCCTTTGTCGGGTAAAGCAGGCCCAGCAGCATTTTCAGGGTCGTGGTTTTGCCCGATCCGTTTGGGCCTAAAAGCCCGAACACTTCGTTGGGACGGACCTGCAGGTCCAGGTTATCGACAGCGTAGACTTTGGTCCGACCCCACCAGTCGGAAAAAATCTTGGTCAAAGAGAAAGTTTCAATAGCGTATTCCATCGTTTCGTGTCTCGTATCTCCTCAAGCGTGCCTCGTTTTGCTCGATTTCTGCCACGCTAAACCTGAGGTCCGTGGTCGAGTTCCTCTCCATAGCGGACAAGTCGAGCACTATTGAAAACGACAATCAACGAGCCGGCAAAATGCAGAACCGCGGCGTAGGGCGCCGTTAGCAATGCCGCCGTCGCTGCTGCGATGCCCAGAACAATAAAGATAATTCCAAAGCCGAGATTTTGATAAATTACTCTTCCGGTCTTTTTCGAAAGCCGGACGAGGAAAGGCAGCCTTGTCAGATCGTCGCTCATCAGTGCGATCGAAGCGGAATTGATTGCTACGTCACTTCCGGCGGCTCCCATCGCGATGCCCAGATCCCCTGCCGCCAAAGCGGGCGCATCGTTGATGCCGTCACCGACAACCACAACAGTGTGGCCGTCTTTCTTAATTTGCTCTACAATCGCCAGTTTGTCCTGTGGCAAACAGTGTGCTTTGAAGTCGGTGCAAGCCAGCTCGGCGGCGACTCTGCTGGCAACCTCGCTGCGGTCGCCCGTCAGCATCGTAACTCTTTTGACGCCGATATCGAGCAGTTCCCTGACGGCCTGCTTGGCTTCGGGCCTGGTTTTGTCCTGCAGGCCGATCCAGCCGATGCACTTGGAATCCTTCGCCACATAAAGCGTACTGAAGCCCTGTTCCTCAAGAAGAGCCGGGTCGGAAATATTGCTGGTATCTATATTGTTTTCTTTCAGGAAGGTATCCCTGCCGACCATGATTTTTGCCGAATTGATTGTTGCCGTGACTCCTTTTCCAGGCGTCTCTTCGAAATTTTCTGTCGCCGGCAGTGAAAGATTCGCCTCCCTGGCGACCTCGCGTAATGCTCTTGCGGCCGGGTGTTTGCTCATCTGCTCGGCTGAGGCTGCTTCTGCCAGTAATTCGCCCGGTTCAACGCCCTCTGCGGGAGTCAGTTTGGTCACGTAGAGCCGGCCGGTCGTGACCGTACCTGTCTTGTCGAAAACCATTGCCGTGATTTTGCCTGCAATCTCAAGGTCGGCGACATTTTTTATCAGAATACCGAGGCGGGCGGAGGCCGAAATCGCCGCGACCATCGCCGTCGGCGTGGCTAAAATCAATGCACAGGGGCACGAGATAACAAGGATCGTAATCGCCCTGTCCATATCGCGGGTAAAAAACAGAACGATCCCGGCAATCATCAGGATTGTCGGTGTGTACCACTTCACATAGCGGTCGATTATCCTCATAATCGGGATTTTTGTCTGCTCGGCCTGGATAATCAGTGATTGAACCTTGCCGAGGGTAGTATCTTTGCCAGCCTTGGTCACGGTAATATCCAGAACGCCTGTAAGGTTATTTGTGCCGGCAAAAACCTGCATCCCCGGCACCTTATCTACGGGCAGCGATTCGCCCGTAATCGTTGCTTCATTGACGGAACTGAGACCTTTCGCAACTTCTCCGTCGGCGGGGATGTTGTCGCCCGGCCGGACTCGAACACAATCGCCGGGTTTTAGGCTGCTGACTTTCACTTCCTTTTCGCTGCTCTGCCCGTCGATGAGATTTGCTATGGTGGGTGTCAGCTTTATGAGCGATTCTATCGATGCGCGGGCGCCGAGGGCGGTGCGCGTTTCAATCAACTCGCTGACAAGCATAAAGAAAGCAACGATGCCCGCCGTGGCATATTCCTGTGTCGCGAAGGCCGCAATGATGGCCAGGGCTACCAGCTCATCCATGTGTGCTTCTCTGCGTATGAGGCTCTCGATGGCGTGCAGGACAATCGGGGCGCCAAGCAGGATTGCACCGGCCATTGCCAAAAACACAGTGTTGAAATCGCCGGCGCCGTAAATGTACTTTGCTATCCCGCTGTTAATCAGAAGCACTCCGCCGGCAAGGGTCCCAAGCAGGGCCATGCTGACGCGAATTTGTTTACCGTGCGTGTGTTCGGCGGCAATGTCGTCCTTAAAATGTAGATGATCATGGGCCATAATTTTGTCTCTTGTTTTTCGTGTCCTATTCCACAGTGGATCAGCGATTAGCTGTTTGTTGGTTTTGCCCTTCTGTTTGCTCCTTGCTCCTTTTCGGCTTTAATTTCGGATCTCTGTTCAGGAGCACTCTAATCTGTGTTCCTTTTGATCCTTTGGTAGTCTGAACCACGAATTTCTCATCTGCGTTGTTCAGGATTTGCTCTATGGCGTCCAGATAGATTTTTTGAAGAACGAGCTTTGGTCTCTGCCTGTATTCGGGCAGAATGCTCTCAAAATAGTCGGCATTGGCTCTTGCACGCTCGACAACCTCTGTTCGATAGGTTCGTGCATCGGCAATTTTCTCCCGGGCCGTACCGGCCAACTGTGACCAAAGCAACTCTCTGTTCTGTTCGTCAATGGATTCATTGTGCAAGCTGGCAAACAATTCTTCGGCAACGGGACCGGCGGACTCGTTGAGGGTGTTTGCAGCGTATGTTCTTGCATTTGTGATCTCAGTCTCGCTTTCCTGGCTTGCCCTGGTAGAAGCCTCGAATGCTTTTTTGACCTGCCGGGGACATTCGCTGTTGGTCAACTGGACAGAAACTACCTTTACGCCGCTTTCTATCTTGTCTAACTTTTCCTGCAGCAGCCTTTTGACGTGTTTCGGCATTCTGTCCTGGCTGGAAATCGCCTCATCGATTGTATAATTGACCATTGCTGTCACGACGCTGCCATCTAACATATCTTTCAAAAGCGGCGTTATGCTTTCTGTGATCACATTGAAGTAAATATCGCCGGGTTTGATATCTTCGATATAAGTATTTATGAAGAACCGTTCAGGGTCATCGATCTGATAGGTTAGCTGCCACTTGGAATGAACAATATTGTAATCGCTGCCGGCAAAACTTCCAATCGACTCGTCTTGTTTCTCACCTCGGGTTATGCAATAACCGTCACGCAACGGATTTAAGGGTTGGCCGGGACGAACCGGACGCATTTTTCCGGAAAGTATTTCTGATTGTGTCTGAAAATACCAAAATGAGTCGATGGGCAAATTAACCTGGGTCTCTACCGGAATCTTTACAATTTCGTCAATTGGATAAGGGAATATCCAGTGCAGTCCGGGGCCGAGAAGTCTCTTTTCGCCCAAACCACGAATCTTACCGAATCGCAGGACGAGCGCCTGCTCATTAGAATCGACAGTCTTGATTCCTGAAGCCAGGAAAGCAACGACCAGCACGATCATTATCACTTTCAGGATAACGAAACTGATCTGGAGTGCTTCAGAAAGGCTTCTTCCGGCGGCGTCAAGTTCATTTACAGCCGGCTCTTCGGTTGCTGGAACGCCCAAGTCCTTATTATCTTTTTTTTGTTCTTTCATAATTTTAGTTATTCTAAGTTACTTTCCCGATTCGTTTGGTTCGGTCGGTTTAAGCTCGGGCAAACCTTTCAATAACTCAAAAGGTCTCATATCGGTTGGTGTGACAAATGTAGTTCTTTTCTCAAGTATTTTCTGAAGTGCTTCAATATCCCGCAGTAGCATTGCAAGCTCGGGATCGGCTTCGAGCTTTTCATAATGTTTTGCGGCTTCGGCGTCCCCTTTGCCTCGAATGGCCATTGCTCTTGCTTCAGCGGCCGTAATAAGTTCTTCCGCTTTCGATTTGGCATCCGTCTCTATTTTAATTGCTTCTCCCTTTCCCTGCGAAGTGATTACTTCGGCTCTACGGTTACGCTCAGCCCGCATGCGATCAAAGACCTCTTTGCTGACCTCCTCGCTGACTTTGAGCTGTTTGATGCCAAGAGCAATAATTTCAATCCCACACTTGACATCAGCAATATCTTTCTGGAGGGTTTTAAGCATCTCGTTTTGGATTTCTTCAAACGCTATTTTTGACTGGTCGCTGTTTACGAATTCGGAAAAATAATGGCGGCCGATCACATTGTTCTGAGTGTTGCGGATCCGGCTGTGTAACAACTCACTTTGAGCTCTTTTTACCGTCTTGGTGGCGTTAAAGAATTCCAACGGCCTGGCGATTTTCCAGACCACATATGTGCTGACAATAATTGGGTCGCCACCCGCCGTAGTTGTCTCTTCGCTTTCAACCTCGTAAGTCCGCATGCGGGAGTCAAATCTGTGAATTTGCTGGATTGGGAAGGGCCATTTGAAGTACCAGCCCGGCTTGGTAATCTCGTCTTCGATCGTGGCCTCACCGAATGTTGTTTTCAGGCAGGATTCTGTCTCTCTAACCTGGAACGAGATCAGGTAAAGGCTCAGCGTGATAATAATCAGTATGACGAAGATTGCAATGGCTATGTTTTTCATTGTTCTCTGCTCTCCTCTATGGCGCCCGTCTCATAGATACTGGGCGACAGTTTTTCCTGGAGGTCTATAATTGTAATCTGAGTATCGTTCTGGTCGGCTACGACCACGTATTTACGTATGTCGTCGAGTGCCTCCTCGAGCATCGATAATCTCTGCTCCTGGAGATAAATTTCCGGTGCGGCCCTGTAGGCTTTCAACTGCTCGGCGAATCGATCACCGGTCGCCCTGGCAAGTATTTCCTTTTTGAAAGCGTAGCTCTGTGACTCTCTCAATGTTTTAAAGATGTTACCCTTCGCCTCTTCAAAGCTATGATCCAGTTGCTTTGCAAGCCTTTCTATGTCTTCCAGTGAGTCTGTATCTTCGGCCTGCTGGTATTTCAACCAAAGCTCGTACAGCTTTTCGGTCTTATCCACGGAACCGACTATGGGCCCTAAGGTCTTATTTCGCTCGGCCTGAGCGTTAAGAATAAGCGCCTGCTTTTTTTGAACGGCTCCAATCACCTTTTGATAGTCTGCTGCAACTTCCGGCGGAGGATGAATACCCTGCAATCCGACGAACACAACCTCAATACCCAGATCCTGCTCGTTGACGGCGTTCTGAATTCTTTCGGTAAGTATCCTGCCGGCTCTGGCCCGCCCGGTTCCAAGCAAGTTGTCTTCGTTATCTTGTTGGTCGCCGGTTTCTATCTTTGCACTCGCTGCGAACTTTGTCAGCTCACGATAGCAAATGGATTCGAGCAGTTTCACCGGCTCGTTATGATTATAGATATAGGAGTACAAATCCTTTATTCTGTATTGAACGGGCACGGCAGCAATAACAAGACTTACCGGCACAGTTCCGGCCATTGATCCCGTGCCGATTTGTTCACTGGCAACCAGCAACTGGTATTCTTCCTCGTAATGTTTTTCGCCCCACAGAAGAGGCTTGCGCTCCACTTCGCCCGTTTTCGGATCAACCTTAGGGACGAAGCCGACACTGATTTCCGAGATCATTTTCGTGGGGTATTTATAGGCAATATCGATCGGCCAGGGCCATTTCAAGGCCAAACCCGAATCGACAATCCTGACTTCGCCTGCTTTGTTTAAGGGATTGCCGAGATGCTCTATTATTGCCTGTTCATCGGGTTCAACCACAACAACACAGCTAAATAGATAGAGCGTTACGGCACCAAAAAGGATTAAAGGAACTATCGCCTGTTCGAGCAGTTTATAAAACCATGTTTGAGATGCTTTGAAGCCGAACTGGTAGTCAATGGCATCCGCGGCGCTGCGCAGGATACCGCCCGGCTCATTGATCACTCCCAATAGTCTGCTGTCGAAGGCGCTTCTGCTGTATCGGCCCTTTAGTCTCGGACGATATATGTCCATTATGAGATTCAGCGCAGTTTCGACGCCAAGGAGAACAAGCAGGGCCGGAATAACCATTGCTATTACGTTTACCGGAGTGTGGAAATTGAACAGGTAAACCAGTGCAAGTATCACGGCCAAAGCAAAGCACAAGACCGCCACGCCGAGCAGAGAGCTGCCGCCGGCCCTGAGCGGTTTCCACTCCGGCTGGGCCGACATGCCCGTAGCGTAGCGTGAAATTAAGAAGCTGATAAATGCTATGGCCATCATGCAAATTCCACAGAGCAGGGGCTGTTTCAGCTCGTTCTCTGCTGCTGCGCCGACGGCGTTTAATAAATATAGACCGATACCTATTTGGAAGACGGCAATAAGTGATGAAAATATGGGAATGAACCATTTTTCGAATATCTCAAGCCTGCACTGGGCGGCGGAAAATAAAGTGGCGCGTTCGCTGCCAGCTTGAAAGATTGCGGAAGATTCCCTGTCCCTGACTAATTGGCCGGCATCGAGTTTTTCCTGCTCGGCCAGGGATCGCTGGTAGAACTGCAAGCATAAGACGAACCAGATAAAAGCGACTGAAAGGATCAGCCAGCTAATCGCTGAGACTGCGAAAAAACCGCTCCACCGACCTAAGAAGAAAGTAATGCCGAAAAATATGATGCTAAGAATCAAAGATACCAAGGCTACGTGTATGGGGCGTTTGGATGATACTGTCATTTTATATCCCGGTATTCCAGTTTGAACAAAAAATTTCTAACAGAGTATTCAATATATGTCTTATCCGAATTCAAAAAGTAATAAGTTGCGTAGTATATCAACAAATGTTATTTTAGTACAGGGACAATTGTTAAAATTTTAAGCCCTTATCTTAAAGAGCATGGGTGCCGTGAGTCGGAACTGAAAGATGAATAAGTTATTTACTATTGCAAAAAATACTTTCATAGAAACCCTGAGACAGCCCATTTACTCCATAATTGTTGTTGCTGCTTTGTTATTGTTTTTTATAAGTCCATCTCTAACGATGTACACAATGAGCGACGACAACAAGCTCTTACGCGAGATAGGATTATCTACGTTATTTTTGACCAGCTTGTTCATAGCAATTTTTTCCGCTTCCGGAGCGGTTGCACAGGAGTTTGAGAGCAAGACTATAATAACCGTTCTCAGCAAGCCCGTCCAGCGTCCGATATTCATTATTGCGAAGTTCTTAGGTGTGACCGCGGCGGTGGTTCTGGCACATTATATATGCACGGTCGCCCTGCTGATGTCGATCAGGCACGGCGTACTCGAGACGGTAAACGATACGCATGACTGGACAGTCTTAGGCACAGCGGGAGTTATTATTTTTGCCGTGCTTTTGCTAAGTGCTTTTTTTAACTACGCTTACGACTGGAAATTTTCATCGACGGCGATGGTTTTAACCGGCATATTCGCTACATTCGGCATCGTTTTCCTGACTTTTATAGACCGAAACTGGCAATTCAAGCCTTCGGAGAATGGCTTCAGCGCGGTCGATATCTACGGCTCGGTCTTGCTGTTGTTAGCTGCTTTGATCATCGTGGCCCTGGCGGTGGCGCTTTCGTCCAGGTTCAATATTGTGGTGACGCTCTCGGCCTGTATCGGGATTTTTCTGCTGGGTCTTATCAGTGATTACGCATTCGGCAGATTCGCAGAAACGCATTTATGGGCCAAAATCGGCAGGTATATAGTGCCGAACCTGCAGATTTTCTGGATAAGCGACGCTATTTACGAAGGTAACGATGTCCCTGTGAAATACCTTTTAATTGGAGCCTCATACGCCTTGTGCTACACTGGCGCCATCCTCGCGTTAGCCGTAGCCCTGTTTCAGCGCCGGCAGGTAGGATGATTCGTTCTGCGTACTGTGTCGTGCGTATTGCGTTGTCATTAAGATTTCTTTTGCAACAGCACAGTCCTGCCGCGTTTTATCTTCGGCCTGTCCGTTACTTCAAATCCATTGGATTTTGCAACTGAAACGGTCCTTTCAAAATCCGTTTCCGATACAAACGATTTGCCCTCCGCCACCAATAACCTGCCGGCCGGCTTCATTGCTTCATATACTTCTGAGAAAAATCTCGCCGAATCGGGAGCTTCATGCACGACGCCTATGGCAAGGGCAAAATCGATTTTTCCTTTAAAATCGTCCAGGCCAGGAGAATCATTATCACATATAATAGTTTTAATCCGGCCGGACAGTCCTGCTTTCTTTGTACGTTTTTCGAGCGACCTGATCATCTTTTCCTGGACATCCACACATATAACCTTACCGTTCGGGCCGACCATCCGGGCAAGGGGCAGACTGAAAAAGCCCATCGCGCAGCCGATATCAGCAACCGTCATTGCCTCGTTTACGTATGGTTTGAGAATCTTGTTAGGATTTTGGAATAGTTTTCTGACAGGACTTGCGAGCACATAACCGACCCATACCGGACATACATGATGTTCAGCCATATTATTTTCCCGAGATACGATTCACGATTCACGAGATACGGTCTTTAACACTGCAATTTCGTCGCAATTCTGCTGCTTTGGGCATCGCGCGCAATCGCTCCAGACCTTCATGGGCAGCGCCTCTTTTTCCACTATTGCAAATCCTGATTTTTCAAAAAATGCCGGCTCAAGCGTCAGGGCAAAGACTTTAGGCACACCGAGCTTTGCCGCCTGTTCAACG
>Ga0210003_1003307_pt1 | contig 13188 bp, 7 predicted proteins | sample LantaG_FD_182804 | JGI IMG/M metagenome (GOLD analysis project Ga0210003, IMG submission 182804) | Deep subsurface microbial communities from Baltic Sea to uncover new lineages of life (NeLLi) - Landsort_02402 metaG (SPAdes) (version 2) | ecosystem: Environmental > Aquatic > Marine > Oceanic >... | reverse complement strand
GGGCCACGAAACCCTCCACCACTCCGGTCATCTTGCGGCCGAGAAACTTTTCCAAGGCCTCGACCATCCGTTCGAGTTTGAAGCTGATCACGCCCCATTCGCGGTCCGAGACGTCGGTCACGAAGGCGAAGTGTGCTGACCGTACGAGCCTCGGCTGGGCCGGCGGCTCGTTCGAAAGTTTCTGAAACCTCCGCTCGAGCGCATCGTCTCCCTTGTCGGCGACCGCCTTGGCCAGCGGGTTTTCAATCACGAGCGCACGAGCCACAAGCTCGCCGGAACGAAGTCGAACGGCCGTCAGGCTGACGACGCGGGCCCCGGGCTCGATGCGGGCGGGGTCGTCGCTACAAAGTCGGGCAACCGCAGCGGGGGCAAGCGAAAAGGCAAGGGCGGTTTTGCGGTTATAGGCCAGCTCACGGGGCAGTTCGACCACGAGCCGCTTGGGAGAGGCGGTCTTCACCGTGGCCGTGATCTCTCGCTCCACCGCCTGCTTTGTGGCGGCGGGAAGGGGCTCGCCGCCTGCCGCCTTCACGCCGAGTTCGAGATCGCCCCCCTCGAGCACCGTCAATTCGGCCAGGTCGGCATCAGCCTTGCCGGCCTGATCGAGTCGGCAGCGAAAGCGGATAACCTGCCCCGGTTTGAGGCCGCCGGCGGGAAACTCGCCGGCAACAGTCACCTCGACCGGTGCGGACACAAGCCTCCCGTCGGCAAGCGCGATCCCCTGCTGCGTCTTCCCCTGAACAAGAACCTGTCGCCGCTCGCCGTCGGAATCGCGAACCGTGAGCCCCTCCCGGGTCACCGTTTCGACAATCCCTGTCAGGCTCACCTCGCCCGTAGCCACGATCTGGGCCGCGGCCTGCCCTGCCACAACCGCTCCGACAAGCCACGCAAAAATGATACGACCATGCATTCGAGTGTTCATCGCTGCACGGCCCCGCTGTGACCGGACCGGACCTTGGCCCTTGGAAGAGCGGAGTGTACCGCGCCCTATGAATGAGGGGCCGTCTGCCGGCAGTGCCCCAATCCCGCACGGCAGTTGCGGTTCCCGGAGGGGCCGACGTACGCTTGAACTTCCGCAGAACCGCTGGTTTTCCTGATCCATGCGCACGATCGAAATCTACGACACCACGCTCCGCGACGGCTCCCAGGGGGAGGGCGTCAACTTCTCGCTCGAGGACAAGCTCGCAATCGCCCGGCGGCTCGGTGAGGTGGGTGTGGATTACATCGAGGGGGGCTACCCGCTCTCGAATCCCAAAGACTCGCAGTTCTTCGAGCGGGTGCGGTCGGTCGGCCTCGGTCGTTCGAAGGTGGTGGCCTTCGGGATGACCCGCCGCCGGGGCATGGCCGCGGCCGACGACCCCGGCATGAAGGCCCTCCTCGACGCGGCCACTCCCGTCATCATGATCGTGGGCAAGACCTCGGCCTTTCATGTGGCGGAGGTGCTCGGTGTCTCCCGCGAAGAAAACCTGGCCATGATCAGCGACACCGTGGCCCATCTGGTGGCCGAGGGCCGCGAGGTGTTTTACGACGCCGAGCACTTCTTCGATGGCTGGAAACTCGACCCTGCCTACGCGGCTGAAACGCTCGTCGCCGCCGCCCGGGCCGGAGCCACGCGGATCGTGCTCTGCGACACCAACGGCGGGACGCTGCCCGCTGAAATCGCAACGCTCACCCAGGCCGCGGCGGCCGCCCTCGCCCAGGCCGACACGCCCGTGCCCCTCGGCATCCACTGCCACAACGACTGCGACCTGGCCATCGCCAACACCCTGGCGGGCGTTCTAGCCGGGGCCGTGCAGGTGCAGGGCACGATCAACGGGATCGGCGAGCGGTGCGGCAACGCCGACCTGGTCTCGGTCGTCGCCAATCTCGCGCTCAAGCTCGACGGCTATACAGTCCTCGGCGGCGCCGGCACCACCAACCTCACCGAGCTGTCGCGGTTTGTCTACGAAACCGCCAACATGTCGTATCGGCCCGGACAGCCCTTCGTCGGCTCCAGTGCGTTCGCCCACAAGGGAGGCATGCACGTCCACGCCGTGGCCAAGGCCGCCGAGTCGTATGAGCACATCGCTCCGGAGGAGGTGGGCAACTCCCGCCGCGTGCTCGTCAGCGAGCTTTCCGGTCGGTCCAACATCGCGGCCCTCGTCAAGCGAACCGATGTGAAAAACGACCGGGCCCTGCTCGACCGGGTGCTCGCCGAGGTCTGTCGGCTCGAGAACGAGGGCTGGCAGTTCGAGGCGGCCGGGGCCTCGTTCGATCTGCTCGTGGATCGGCTCGCCGGCACGTTCCGGCCGCTCTTCACCCGCGACCACTACAACGTCGACGTCGAGAGCCGAGGCGAGGGAGACATCCGCACGCTGGCCACCGTCAAGATTCGCGTTGCCGGCGGCCCGCGGCACGAGGTGGCTGAAGGAGACGGACCGGTCAACGCCCTCGACGCAGCCCTTCGCAAGGCCCTCGAGCCGGTCTATCCGGCGGTGGCTCGGATGCATCTGCTCGACTACAAGGTTCGGGTGATCAACGGCCAGGAGGGGACGGCGGCGAAGGTCCGGGTCTCGATCGAGAGCACCGACGGCGAGGGCGTGTGGGGCACGGTGGGCGTGAGCGAGAACGTGATCGAGGCCTCGTGGCTCGCGCTCGCCGACTCATTCCATCATTGCCTCGCGGGCATCGGCTAACGACCGAGGAGCGACCGATGCCCCCCGCGCCGAGCGATCCCACCAGCCCGCCCATCGGGTTTATCGGCACCGGCCTCATGGGGGCGAGCATGGCCGGCCACCTGCTCGCGGCCGGCCACCCGCTCCACGTGTTGAACCGGACCCGTGCTAAGGCCGAGCCACTCCTCACCCGCGGTGCCTTCTGGCACGACAGGCCGGCTGCCGTCGCAGCAGCGGCCGGGATTGTGATCACGATGCTCGGCGATCCGGCCGACGTCGAAGAGGTCTACCTCGGCGGCACCGACCGCGTGCCTGCCGGCGAGGGGCTTGTTGACCACGCCCGCCCCGGCGGGCTTTTGATCGACATGACCACCTCGAGCCCAGCGCTTTCCCAGCGGATCGCCGCCGTGGCCGCCGCCCGCGGTCTGGCCTGCCTCGACGCCCCGGTGTCGGGGGGCGACACCGGGGCGAGGAACGCCGCGCTCATCATCATGGCTGGTGGAGACGAGGCTGCCTTCGCCCGGGCAGAGCCGCTCTTCAGACTCTTGGGCCGCTCGGCCACACTCATGGGACCCGCCGGCTCGGGTCAACGGTGCAAACTCGCCAACCAGGTGGCCGTGGCCATTGGTATGGTGGCCTGGTGCGAGGCGCTCGCCCATGCCCGGGTCGGCGGCCTCGACCCCGTGGCCGTCCAGCAGGTCATCAGCGGTGGCGCAGCGGGCAGTTGGGCACTCACGAACCTCGCACCCCGGGCGCTCGGAGGGGATTTCGCGCCTGGATTCCTCGTCCGCCACCTCCTCAAAGACATCCGCCTCGCCCGTGATGCCACGCGGCAGAGTGGCGTCGAGTTTCCCGGCCTCGTCGTCGCCGAAACGCTGTACGAAAAGATTGCCGAGCAAAGGCTCGCCGGGACCAGCCGTGGCGACGAGGGCACACAGACGCTCTATAACGAGTATGCGAGTCCCCCCGCGAGCGAGTCGCACTGATGACCAACTACCGCATCGCCCAACTCGACGAAATCCCCCCGGTGCCCTGCCCCTGTGGGTCAACCCGCCGGGCTTTGTAGCCGATGACAATTCGGCGTTGGAGGGCAGCTCGCCAGTCGGTCGCTACTGCCCGCGCGAGCACCACCCCAGCGATCGGCTGCATAAAAGCCCCGGGCGCGAGCCCGGGGACTGCGGGAATGAAGGCCACCCCGCCTGCCATGCCCCCCGGAGTAATCGTCGCGTATCGGTTGGGTAGCGGCAGGTTTCGCCACGTCACAGTCCCCCGGCTCGCGCCGAGGGCTTCTATTTTCTAGGCCGGGCCGAACGGGCGTCCCGTCATGGCTTCGCACGGCCGGCACCTTCCGGACGCCCCCAGAAAATCCTGGTGAGCCCTCAGTCAGCCCACGTGGGGCAGATTCGAGAGTCTGCAAAGGACCGTCGTCGGCCCTGGCCGGTTGCATCTCTGCTCCACGGTTCGGCTACTATCTGCTTCTTTCAAGCCCTTGCTTTTCCACCATGACCGAACTCGCCAAACACTACGACCACCGGGCCGCTCAGGCCCGCTGCCGCACGCTCTGGGACGCGGCTCGCGGCTGGCATGCCGAGGCCCCGCCGGCAGGCAGCCCGCCAGGCCGGGTGTTCTCGCTGGTGATCCCGCCGCCAAACGTGACCGGCGCCCTCCACCTTGGCCACGCCCTCAACAACACGCTCCAGGACATCCTCGTGCGGACCCGGCGGATGCAGGGCTACCGCACGCTCTGGATGCCCGGCACCGACCACGCGGGCATCGCCACCCAGGCGGTTGTTGAACGGCGGCTTTTGGAGGAGGAGAAACTCTCCCGTCACGACCTCGGCCGCGAGGCATTGGTGGCGCGAATCTGGGCCTGGAAAGAGCAGTACGAAAAGCGGATCCTCGGCCAGCTTCGCGATCTCGGCTGTAGCTGCGACTGGGATCGTGTCCGGTTCACGCTCGACGAGCAGTGCGGGGCGGCCGTCCGCACGGCGTTTTTCCAGCTCTTCCGCCAGGGGCTCGTCCGTCGCGGCAAGCGGCTGGTGAATTGGGACACCTTCCTCCAGACAGCCGTCAGCGACGACGAGGTGTTTCACGAGGAGGTGAAGGGCCACTTCTGGCACATCCGCTACTCCTGTGTCGATCCCCGCCCCGGCGAGCCGGCGAGCGTCACGGTGGCCACGACGCGGCCGGAGACGCTCCTCGGCGACACGGCCGTGGCCGTCCATCCCGCCCCGGCTGCCGCCCTCGACGCGGTCGAGCGCGAACTCCGCGCGAAGCGGGCTCTAGCAGCCTCGAAGGAACTACCTGCGATCGATGCGGCTCTCGATGAGATCGCTGAGCGTCGCCGTGATCTGCTGCCACTGCTCGAGACGCTCGCGGCAATGGCCCGCGCGGGCCGGCAGGTTCGCCTGCCGCTTCTGGACCGTGAGATTCCACTTGTGGCTGACGAGTGGGCCAAGCCGGAGCTGGGCAGCGGCTGCGTGAAGATCACGCCCGCCCACGATCCCAACGACTACGAGGTGGGCCTGCGGCAGCGGCTGCCGATGGTCAATATTCTGAACCCCGACGGCACGCTGAATGCCGCGGCAGGCCCCTACTCGGGCCTCACGATCAGAAAGGCCCGGGAGCGGGTGGTGGCCGACCTCGAGGCCAACGGGCAGCTCGAGCGGGTTGAAGACCGGCTCATCGAGCTTGCTCACTCCGACCGCTCGAAGACACCGATCGAGCCCTACCTGGCCGACCAGTGGTTTATCCAGATGGCCGAAATCGCCCAGCCGGCGATCGACGCTGTGGCCTCCGGCAGAATCAGAATCGTGCCGGAGCGGTATGCCAAGGGCTATCTCGACTGGCTCTCCGAGAAGCGGGATTGGCCGGTGAGCCGCCAGCTCTGGTGGGGCCATCGGATCCCGATCTGGCACGTGGCTGACGTCGCCGAGACCGACCTTGCCGCGGCCTTCGCCGGCCACGACACCGTCGCCTGGCGGAGCGACGAGGCGGGCGGCTGGTTTGTCTGTTCGAGCGACGAGACGCTCCCAAGAGACACGGTCAGAGGCCAGCCGCTCATTCATGATCCGGACGTGCTCGATACCTGGTTCTCGTCGGCGCTCTGGCCCCACTCGACGCTCGGCTGGCCGGCCGCCACGCCCGAACTCGCCACCTTCTATCCCACGAGCACGCTCGTCACGAGCCGCGACATCCTCACGCTCTGGGTGGCGCGGATGGTGATCATGGGCGTGTTCGACACCGGCGAGATTCCCTTTCGGGATGTCTCGATCCATCCCAAGATCCTCGATCGCTACGGCGAAACGATGAGCAAGAGTAAGGGCAATGGCGTCGATCCAGTGGACGTGATCGAGGCGCTCGGGGCCGACGCCCTGCGGTTTGCCCTGGCCGGGATGGCCACCGAGACCCAGGACGTGCGAATGCCGGTGGAGTTTCAGTGCCCCGCCTGTGGCCACCTCCTCGAGCAGACAACAGCCAACCGCACGAAGCCCCGACTCGATTGCCCGAAGTGCGGCCAGCCCTTCCGCACACAGTGGGCCGCGAGCGAGGCCGACCTCGCCCTGCCCCGTGGGCCGGCCGTCAGTGAGAAGTTCGAGGCCGGCCGCAATTTTTCCAACAAGCTGTGGAACGCCACCCGCTTCGTTCTCATGAGCCTCGACGGCCACCCGGGTGAGCCGCTGCCTGCACTCGACACGCCGGCGCTCGAACTCGCCGACCGCTGGCTCGCCAGCCGCCTCGCCAGCGTGTGCCGGGAAGCACGCCAGGCCATCGACGACTACCGCTACGCCGAACTTGCCCGGGTGCTGTATGGCTTCGCCTGGGACGAGTTCTGCAGTGCCTACCTCGAGCTCTCTAAGCCGCGGCTCGCAGACCCGGCCCACCGTGACCAGGCCCGCGGCATGCTGCTCGTGGGCCTCGACACGATCCTCCGCCTGCTGCATCCGATCATGCCCTTCGTGACCGAGGAAATCTGGCAGCAACTCAGAACGGTGGCCGGCGGCCGACGGATGCCATGGGACGACCCCCGCGGGCCGCTTCCCGATTCGATCATGACCGCCCGCTGGCCTGATCCGCCGGCCGACTGGATCGACGAGCGAACGGAACGGCAGTTTGGCAGCTTCCTGGCGGTGGTCGGGGCGATCCGCGAGATCCGGGCCCGACAGAACGTGCCACCACGGACGCGGCTCGTCGCCGTGATCAAGGCTCCGCTGCCGGTGGCCGAACTCCTCGAGCCGATGCTGCCAGCGATCCAGGGCATGGCCGTGGTCACCGTCACGGCGATCGGACCGGAGGCCTGCGGCTCGCCGGGGGCTGCCACCGCGACCGCCGCCGGCTGCGAGGTGTTCGTGGACCTGGCCGACTTCGTCGACATCGCCGCCGAAATCACCCGGCTTGAAAAAGACAACGCCAAGACCGATGGTTTCATCGTTGCTAAGCGGAAGAAGCTGGCCGACGAGAAGTTTGCCGCCCGCGCGCCGGAGGCGGTTGTAGCCAAGGAGCGGGCCCAGCTGGCCGAACTCGAGGACCGGCTGGGCAAGGGCCAGGCCACGCTTGCCGAATTGAAAGCCAAACCGGCGAACGATCCCGCCACCGGCGGGTGAAGCCGACGCCGGGGCGGCGGCCACGGCGTGACCGCATTCCCCCGGCTCGCGCCGGGGTCACGACGCCCATAGAAGCCCCGGGCGCGAGCCCGGGGACGGCGGGTCGATCGGCCATCCCGCCACCCACACCGCTCCTCGTTCACGACCACCTCCGGCATAGCCCGACCCACCGGTGCACATTGTCACCGTCCCCCGGCTCGCGCCGGGGGCTTGTATGAGGCAAGGCCGCCGGGGGCTTGTATGAGGCAGCACGTCGCCCATACAAGCCCCGGGCGCGAGCCCGGGGACGGCGGGTCGATCGGCCAAGCCCACCGGGGGCTTGTATGAGGCAAGCCCGTCGTGGGGTAGACTCCCGTTATTGGTCGGACGCAACCGGGCGGATGCGTTGGACTCTCCCCCTTCCCGGAGCCGAGCGCCATGAGCGTCCAGATGGAGCTGTCGCGGATCATCATCAGCGAGATCAACGACCAGCAGGTGGTGTATCTCAAAGAGGTTGAGGGGGACCGCACGTTCCCGATCCTCATTGGCTTGTTCGAAGCTACGACCATCGACCGCCGCGTGAAACACCACCAGGCCCCCCGGCCGCTCACCCACGACCTGCTCGTGGCGGCAGTGGAGCTGCTCGGCGGAGAATTCCAGGACGTGGTCATCTCCGAACTCAAGGAACACACCTACTACGCGGTGATCCGTGTGCTCAAAGACGGCGAAATCGTCGAGATCGACGCGCGGCCCTCCGACGCGATCGCCGTGGCCGTCACCTGCGAGCCCAATCTGCCGATCTATGTCGCCGAGGACGTGATCGAAAGCGTGCTGGGCTAAGCGGAGGATCTCGTGGGGCGGGGGCTGTGACGTGGGCCGCCGGGTCACGGCGGTCAAGTAGCAGGCTATCCCGCCTCTGGAGCCGGCGGTTCCCGGCCCCCTGCGGTTGGCAGGCCGAAGGCCTGGCGGAGCAACGCGAGCGACTGCTCCCCGTGCACTGCGGCGACCACGACATTAAGCCGTACCTCGCTCGTGCTCACGAGGTCGATATTGATTCCGGCCTCGGCGAGCGGGGCGAAGAGGCGGTCGGCCACGCCGGCGTGGCTGCGGATGCCCACACCTGTGATCGAGAGCTTGGCCACGTGGGGCACATCGGCCATGGTCGCTCCGCGGGCCGCCGCGATTCCGCGGGCCACCTCCCCTGCCCGGGCCGCGTCGTCGGCGGCCACGGTAAAGGAGATTTCCGCCCGGCCGTTCCGCGGGTGGCTCTGCACGATCATGTCAACAAATAGCCCCGCCCGGCCTACCTCGGCGAACACCTCAGCGGCCACCCCCGGTGTGTCGGGCAGGTCGAGGAGCGTGACGAGCGCCTGCGAGGAGTCAAGGATGCAGTCTTCGATCGCAAGGTCTTCCATCCCTTCGAGCCGACGGACAACCTCGAGCGGGCTCGGCTTGGGTTCGGGGGCATCGCCACCGGCGGCCTCGCCAGGAGTCGGGGTTTCGAGGCCGAAGGCGGCGTGCACGGCCGCGGCAGCCGCCGCGGCATCGCAGCGGTCAACCAGCGCGGAGATCTTAATCTCACTGGTAGTGATCATCCGCACGTTCACACCCGCCGCGGCAAGTGCCCCGAACATCCGGCCCGCCACCCCCTCCTCGCGGGCCATGCCAACGCCGACCGCCGACACCTTGGCCACGGCGTCGTCGTGCGAGACGCACTCAGCGGCGAGCCTGGTAGCCACGCGGCGGCTCGTCTCGAGCGCCTGCTCGAGGTCGTCGCTCGGCACGGTGAAGGAGATGTCGGCCCGGCCTCCCTGCCCGAGGTTCTGAACGATCATGTCAACGGCGATCCCGGCAGCAGCGAGCGCCGAGAACAGGGCATGGCTCGATCCCGGTTGATCGGGCACGCTCTCGAGGGTGATCCGGGCCTCGTCCCTCGCCAGGGCCACGCCGCTTGCCGGCCGAGGCTTGGCCCGGTCGGCCGGCAGGATCATCGTGCCCGGCACATCCTTGAAGCTCGACCGCACCATCACCGGCACCCCAAACTTCTTGGCGAACTCGATCGACCGCGAGTGCATCACACCCGCACCGAGGCTCGCCAGCTCCAGCATCTCGTCATAGGCGATCGAAGAGAGCCGGCGGGCAGCCGGGAGAAGCCGGGGGTCGGTCGTGTAGATCCCGTCGACGTCGGTGTAGATCTCGCACAGGTCGGCGCCGAGCACGGCGGCGAGCGCGACGGCCGTGGTGTCGGAGCCGCCCCGGCCGAGCGTGGTGATGTTACCGAGCTGGTCGATCCCCTGAAATCCGGCAGCAATCACGATCGCTCCACCATCGAGCAGCCGCGTGAGCTGGTCGGTGTGGATCGACTTGATCCGGGCCTTCGTGTGGCGGGAGTCGGTGCGAATCCCGATCTGCGCTCCCGTCAGGCTGACCGCCTCGTGGCCGGCGGCCTGAACCGCCATCGCAAACAGCGCCACGCTCACCTGCTCGCCTGTCGAGAGGAGCATGTCCATCTCGCGGGCGCTGGGGCGGTCGGTGATCTCGCTTGCCAGGTCGACCAGGTGGTCGGTCTGGTGTCCCATGGCGCTGACCACGACCACGACGCGATCTCCCGCCTTGTGCCGCGCGATCGCCTTGGCTGCCGCCGCCTTGATCTTCTGCGGATCGGCCAGGCTCGTGCCGCCGAACTTCTGAACGACCAGTGCCATGGGAAGGAATCCTTTGCCAGGATCAAGCGGGTGAGGTTTAAATTGCTGCCCGGGGTCTTACTCAGCGGCCGAGGAACGTGCCCATGAGTTTCCAGCCCGGCTCGACCGTCTCGCCGGTCGCGGTGGCGGCGGCTTCGTGGTAAGCGGTCTGGCCGTTTGCCGCGAGGCCGGTGCCAGCCATCACGAAAGGAACGCCCCCCCGCGAGTGGGTCTTCGTGGCAAGAAACGTTGGATGGTCAGGGCAGACGAGGATCCGGTGGTCGCCCAGGCCGGTGAGGTAGGCGGCCAGCGGGGTCACGATCTTCTGGTCGATCTCCTCGAGCGACTTCACCTTCGCCGCGGCGTCTCCCTGGTGGCTGGCCTCGTCGGGGGCCTCGATGTGTACGCAGACCAGGTCGCTCGTGGCAAACTCCTCGATCGCGGCCCGCCCCTTGGCGGCGTAGTCGGTGTCGAGGTAGCCCGTCGCCCCGTCCACCTCCCGCCGCTTCCAGCCGGCCAGGCTCGCCAGGCCGCGGAGCAGGTCAACGGCCGTGATCATCGTGCCCGAGCGGCCATACCGAGCGTCGAAGGATTCGAAGGCCGGGGCACGGCCCGCGCCCCAGAGCCAGACGTGTGTGGCGGGCCGCTTTCCGGCAGCGATCCGGGTGCGGTTCACAGGATTGTCGGCGAGCCAATCAGCGCTTCGGCCCATGACCTCGGTGAGCAGTCGGCTGCCGGTGCCCCGGGGAAAGTCACCGGCCACGGGCTTGTCCATGAGATCGTGGGGCGGGGTCGTGCGGAGGTCGGCCCCCAGTGGCGCCCCGCCGGCGAGGTCCTCTGCCGCCTGAGCGGCGCAGGTGCCCGCACCCCGGTAGAGCAGAAGGTTGCGGTAGCTCACGCCGGGCACAAACCGCCACGCGGCGGCGAGCGCCGGGAAGTCGGCCTCGAGGCCCTGCTGGCAGGCTGCCAGGAGCAGAGTGGCCTCCTCGGTAGAAACGTGGCCGGCGGTGAAGTCTTCCATGACCCGGTCCGATCCCTGCTGGCGGATCGTCACGAGGTTGCACCGCACGGCAAGGTCGTGGGGCCCGAGCACAATGCCCTGGGCGGCGGCCTCGAGCGGAGCCCGGCCGGTGAAATAGACAAGCGGGTCGTAGCCCATGAGGCTCATGCAGGCCACTTCGGAGCCTGGTGGAAGCGAGTCGGGCACGTGGTTGGTGAGGCCCACGCGACCACGGACGGCCAGCGCATCGAGGGCGGGCGTGCGGGCGGCAGCCAGCGGCGTCTTGCCGGCGAGAGAAGCCTGTGGCTGATCCGCGGCGCCGTCGGGGATGATGATCAGATACTTCATGCGTGTCTAAGCCTCCGCGCGGGATTCAGCCGGCTGCCAGTCATCAAGCACTGGCAGGCAATCGCAGTTCCCCTGGACTGCCGCCGAGCGGGCGATCTCGGTGAGCGCGGCATTCACGCCGCGCGGCGGTCCGCGGTGGGTCATGATCACAAGCGGCACCGGCCCGGACCGGCCAGTCTCGTGCTGGATGAGCGAGGCAATCGAGACCCCATGGCGGCCGAGGATCCCCGAGATCTCGGCCATCACACCCGGCCGGTCAGGCACGGGGATCCGGAGGAAGTGCCGCTGGGGCATCTCCACGCCGGCGATCCGGGCAGCCGGGCTCTCGGCGTCGAGGATGCCGGTAGTCTGGAAGGTGATCGCCGCCCGGCCCACGACGGTGTCGATGATGTCGGCCACGACCGCCGAAGCGGTGGGCATCTGCCCGGCTCCGAGACCATGGAAGAAGAGCCTGCCGACCGCGTCACCGATGATGCTGACGGCGTTATAGGCCCCGCGGGTTTCGGCGAGCGGCGTGCCCACCTTCACAAGCGCCGGCGACACCCGCATCGCCAGCCGGCCGTCGACCCGCACGGCCGTGGCCACGAGCCGGATCCGGTACCCGAGTTCGGCGGCATAGGCCATGAGTCCCTGATCGACCTGCTCGATTCCGGTCCGGGGGATCTCGGCCCACGGCACCCAGACGCCGAAGGCAAGATGTGCGAGGAGGGCGAGCTTGTGGGCCGCGTCGGTGCCGTCCACGTCCATGGCTGGGTCGGCCTCGGCGTAGCCGGCATCCTGCGCGGCCCGCAGCACGGCGGCGTAATCGGCCCCCTCCTCCTCCATCTTTGAGAGGATGAAGTTGCTCGTGCCGTTCAAGATCCCGCGGATGCTCTCGATCCGGTTGGCAGCCAGGCACTGGCCGATCGCTGCCACGATCGGGATCCCTCCTGCGGCGGCTGCCTCGAAGGCGATCGAGCGGCCGAGCCGCCGGGCCAGGTCGAAGAGCTCGGGCCCATGCTCGGCCAGGAGCGCCTTGTTGGCGGTGACCACATCCTTGCCGTGTTCGAGCAGTTCGATCGCCATTGAGCGGGCCGGCTCGAGCCCGCCCACGAGCAGCGCGGCGACGGAGATCGAATCGTCGCGGGAGATGTCGCGGAGGTCGGCCGAAATCCGATTCTCCGGCAGCGGCAGGCCCCGCCGCTTGGCGACATCGCGAACAACGGCCCGTTCGACCACGATCGGCCGGCCCGTTTGGCGGGTGATGTGGTCGGCCGACCCCGCGAGCAGCCGCACCACGCCCGACCCGACCGTACCGAGGCCGACGATTCCAACACGGACAGGTTCGTTCATCGAGGGAGGGCTTCTGCGACTCTATGGGGGCCTAGGTTCATCGATCCTAACGAGCCTAGCCCACGCCCGGAAGAAAGGCGGCCACAGTGGCGGGCCACAGAGCAGTTCCGGTCCTGCCGGTTATGCCGCCTTGCCCGGCACGAGGGCGGCCGCGGCGGTCCACCAGAGGGCAACAATCGAGCACCGCAGACCGAAAGCAGGGCGATTCGCATGCATGCGGCTGACCTCAAACGGGAAGGTGCGTGGGCTGGCTAAGAATTTTAATCGCTGGGCGAACCACCCCGACCCGGGTGAACGACCCGCTGATCACGACGGCTTGGTGTCGCCCGGCATTCCGAGTTCGGCCAGCACCTCGCCGATCCGTGCGGTGATCCCATCGGCCGCGGAGGCGAGCTTCTCCCGCTGCGCCGCCGACAAGGGCTGCCGGCCGGGGCCGAAGGCGAAGCCCCGCAGGCTGGCGGCCAGCCGGAAGCCCTCGGGGAAGTCGCCTGCGGCGAAGATCCGGTCGAAGAGGTCGAGGAGCCGATACTGGAGGGCGAAGGCCTCGGTGACTCGGCCGGCTCGGGTCAGGTCGTAGACCGCCCGCGTTA
>Ga0210003_1003306_pt1 | contig 13190 bp, 13 predicted proteins | sample LantaG_FD_182804 | JGI IMG/M metagenome (GOLD analysis project Ga0210003, IMG submission 182804) | Deep subsurface microbial communities from Baltic Sea to uncover new lineages of life (NeLLi) - Landsort_02402 metaG (SPAdes) (version 2) | ecosystem: Environmental > Aquatic > Marine > Oceanic >... | reverse complement strand
CTCCAATACAACCAGTGGTGCCAAAAACTGCACACGTACCAACAGGCAATCCATTGGCTAAACACTTTAGACAACCATCGATCTATATAAAATTGCCCAGTGAAGGTGTATGGTATGATGAATCTATTATTACTATCCCCGAATCAGGCGAAGTACCTGTTTATCCAATGACTGCACTTGACGAAATCACTTATAGAACTGCTGATGCATTGTTCAATGGACAAGCAGTTACAGATGTTATCAAAAGTTGCATACCTGCATTTAAAGATCCTACAAGAATCAGCACGTTGGATCTTGATACTGTGCTTATAGCAATTAGATTGGCAACTTTTGGTCATGAAATGGAATTTACCAGCAAGTGTCCAGAATGCGAAGAATCAAATGATCTTGCACTTGATCTTAGACAAATCATGGAAAAGGTTAAAAAACCTGACTTTGGATCACCACTGTCATTTGGTGATATCGAAATACATTTCAAACCGTTAACCTATAAAGAACAAAACGACAACAACATGGCACAGTTTGAAGATCAAAAAACCATGGAAAGCCTTCCAAATATGGAAATGTCTGAGGAAGAAAAACTCAAGGTATTACAAAAAGCATTTGGAAACATCAGCAAACTTACACTTGTTGCTCTTGCAGACAGTATCAGCATGATACAATCAGGAGATGATGTGGTTGTTGATCGGGCACATATTGCAGAATATTTAGAAAACTGTCCATCACAACAGTTTGAAAAAATCAGAGAGAAGATTGCTTCTATTAGAGAAAGTGGAGAAATGGATCCACTGCACATAGTATGCAACGATTGCAAACACGAATATACCACACCATTCACAATGAATGTTGCAAATTTTTTCGCATCAGGCTCTTAACATCTACGTCTGAAGAGATTGAAAAAATCATTGAAGACATGGACAAAGAAGTTAAGAGCCTTAAAGAAAACATGCTTAGAAGCGTTTGGTACATGCGAGGTGGTGTAACATACACTGAAATTGTAAACATGAGCTACGATGAACGAGTATCTATCAACAAAATCATAGAAGACAACCTAGAAACTGCGAAAAAAACCGGAAGAGACTTTTGGTAATTGATCAAGTAAAAGCCGATATTGAACACTGGTTAATCAACTTTGTGGAAGTACCGCACCCAGCACTGGGCAATTTTCCGCCTTGTCCTTTTGCTAGGCAGGCAAGACTACGCAACAAGTATGATGTTAGACTTGGCAATGATCTTGAACGTGATTTGTTTCTGTTTGCTAAGAAAAAATATTTAGGTAAAAACGATGTGGTAATATATGCGTATCCGCCTAAACAGTATGATGATGCGTACTTTAATTTTGTTGTTGATGTTGTGAACACTTCAAAAGGATTTACCAAACGTAACCTACTAGCACTTGCTGATCACCCAGACACTGTTGAAGAACAAAACGGTGTTTGTTTCAACATGGGTAAATATGCACTTGTACTCATACAAGACAAAACAAAACTTCAGGATCATTCAAAAATGTTGGCGCACAGAGGATACTATGATGGATGGGATGAAGAATATTTGAAGGATGTGTTTGCACACAGAAAAGACCCAAGAAAATGATATACGCAAGAATCAACCTGAGTCAAACAAACTATGAAGTTATACCTGAATACAAGAAAGTAAAACTTCCTCCAATAGTTCCAAACACACTAGAAGCAATCTATAATGCCTATTGTATTCATAAAAAGTTTAAAAGTGTTATGCCAATATTCGACGAAGAATACTATGACGAAAAAAATGAAGTATTTGGTTACTACAACAAAGATGAAAAACTGGTTGCATTTAGTTTGCTTAGATGTTATAATAGTAAAAACGTCGAAGCAATACAGTTTGCCTGGGACTATGAGAATCCAGCTTTGGGTTTAGGCATACGTAGTTTAAAAAACGAGTGTGCAATATATAAAAAGCGTGGTTTTGATTATCTCTATCTTGGTCAGGCAGATGATTATAAATCAAAAATTGACGGCTTTGAAATACTAGGAGGCAGAGAATAATGAACGTTTACACCATTTACGCCGATGTAAAAGAAGGTATAGATGCACGAACTTTTGTAGATAACATGAAGCTTTTCCTAGATAAATTGCCCACCATGCACGCCTACAGAATCACAAGAATGAAGCTAGGTTTTCGCTCAATGGATTTGCCAGAGTTTAGAATCGACATGGAATTTGAAAACATGCAAGCTCTTGACGATGCAATGAGTCATGTTGTGTCAAATGTAGACGATATAGAAACAGAACACGTAGGTTTCAATCAGTGGGTAGATGTGGAAACCATACAACATTTTCTCTACCGTGACTATCCAGATTAACACCAACCATTAACATAATCTTCCAGCATGATTTGTTTAATACGCAACTGTTGTGTTTTAGTAGGTCCGGCTCGCATGGTATTGTCTTTGCGATGATGTGTGTTTAGTGCAGGCACACCAAGTAACTCTGCGATTTTATGCACTTCTTTATAGCGAAACACATGAGTGTATACTGACTGATCCGCACCTAATCTTTTTGTATTGCTTTCGCAATGATCTTGAACGTTGGGATTATGTATATAATAGTCAAAGTCTTTGAGGAAATTGGTCAAACCTGGCGGTGTCTTCCACAAATTTTTATTTGCGTTACTGAACATTGTATGATAATATCCACTTACAAACTTATCAATTGGATCACGCCATAGTGCAATTCTAATATCGGCACTTAGTAATTCATTTTTGTATTCTTCAAATGTTCTGGTTTTATTATACACTCCAGGAGCATTGTTTTCAAAACTTCTAAAATGTTGTATTTCATTAGGATCAGCATTCCATATTGCTTGTGCCACATAGCTCATCATGGTCGTAGTGCTACATTTATGATTACGCACTATTGCTATCGTTTTGGTATAATGATCAAATTTAATTAAACCCATGTGCGTATTTAATTAGATGTCTAAAGACATCTGTTGCTTCGTTTTCACTCAGCAACACTTTTTGAAGTCCTCATCTAGATAGTTTGGTCATACTTGCCCTACTACGGGCAAGTCTAAAACCGGTTCTCATCTGAGTTATCCAGTCACTTGAATAAAGAGATTTGCGTATGCAACAGGGGCGGTTGTGCTGTACCCCTTACTCTAGCCTTGTCTCACAACGGAACGTTCTGTATACCCCTTCAAGCAAAGTATACCAACGCATGGGTTGTATCTGTTTCACAGAGCCCATCTCATTCTAGCCTTAAGTTAGCTATATCCTTTGACGCACCAGTTCTGTCGGCTACAACTCATGTTGGCAGACCTCAAGGTGGATCGAGCAACCCCGATCAAACGATGTCATGTTAGCTTGAGAAATTATACATTAAGTGATTTGAGCATTGCTCTGAATGTGCCTGTGTCAGTGTGTTTATGACAGAATTATATACGCCGTTAATTTATTCCTTTAATATGCCTTTTTGGTGTACTCGGACTCGTATATGCCCGTTGTACCAGTCACGAGATTCTAATACTTTATGAGAAAACTGTTCTCTTGCTTCAATATAACTTAGTTCACTTTTACTAGTACACCAGAAAAGTATTTCACGTTTGAATTTATCTTTGCCTAATTGTTCTACATCTGCAGATAGTTCGTCACTGCTTCCATAGTAGTCTTTCCAATCACTTTCAACTGTGTATCTGCGTTTGTTTGTTCTACCTTTTAAAGGACGTTTACTGCGTTTAAACTGTGTAAGTTTTTTACCTATGTACTTTCGGTTATTTGTTATGTTAGTAATCAAATACACAAAACCAATATACTCTGAAGATATCTCAGTTACTTCTTTGTTTTTGTACATCCAAGTCATCTAATTTGTATTTCTTGTTTCCATTGCGATCGTTTATTTAAAATGGCTCCGCAACTGCGTTTGCAAACATAAAATGGTGTGTTGTTATCTAATCTCTTTTGATATTCAGTCATTAGTTGTGCAGGTGAGTGTTCTAATATATCTTTGTTCTCGGGCTTGTTGGTATAGTACACTTCGCCAATGTGGCAACATGGAAATACTTGTCCTTTGTAATCAATGAATTCGCTGTTCTCTCTATTGCGTTCACAGTTTACTGTATCAACACCATTATAATCAATTGTGGTATATGGATTTGCAGGTTGTAAATGGTTAAAAGAGTGCATATCCCATCTATCAGTTTCTTTACTTCTAAACCACGTAAAACCCATTTTATCTGCTAGATGTTTACATTGCTCAACTTGATGCTTATTATGTTGAAAAACCAACATGTCCCAATGGGCACTTCCTCCTGCATCGATATAAGCCTGTGCATTTTCCATAACTTTTTTAAACTGCACACCAACCCTGTAGATATGATTTGTGTCTGCTAGTCCGTCAATACTGAACACAACATAGTCATAGATTCCTTTTAACAAGGTAGCACACTCTGTCCACCATTTTGTATTCCTTATACTACCGTTAGTGTTTATGCCTACTACTATATTTGGTTTTATTTCTTTTATCCATGCAATTTTTTTCAGCAAATTAATGTCAGCACAAGGATCTCCAACGTTGCCGCAAAAAAATACTTTTTCTAAGTGGTCTAGGTGTTTATTAACATGTTTTTTAAAATTACTTAAACTTAGATCTTCTAATGAAACAATACAACCTTCGCCTTTTATATTCCTGGCACACATAGGACAAGATGCATTACATTTACTAGTAGATTCAAAATGTATTATTTTAGTCATTTTGTAGGTATTCCATTAGTTCTCTGTCATTAAACAAGGAAATGTTGCGTTTAAACATATATCCTGGAACCTGCAACCAAATTTTAAATTCAGTTGGAAATCCTAAATGTCCATAAGTTTGAACACTATCTCCTTGGTTGTTGGTATACTGGCTAATATTATTAATGCTTTCAATTACACTTATATCATCTAATTTTATATCTTGTATTGTAACATACAAATCGTCGATTATGTTATTTTCTTCATCCACTTTAGTATCATTGAGCTCTTTGTTAAACAAACACAAAGAAAACTGATGTATACCAAAAGCAGCATCAAATTCAATTGTTGGTGTCATATCAGCAATAATTTGGTCTATATCAAGACTATTGCATTTGATAGAAATTTGTGGGCTCTTGAATTGGTTGCTTTGATACTTGAATTGGATTTTTATCTTGTTTTTCATAAAAGGTTCTTTGTTGCTCTAATACAGCTAATTTTGCTTTCAAACGTTCTCCGGGTACAAACATTTTATATTCTGTTATAATTTCTAATAGCTCTTTATAACGAGCCACACGAGATGTAAATGTGTTAGTTGGATTAAGTTTACTGACCCATGCATATTCAGTATACCCGCCATTGATGTGACTTTCTATTTCTAATTCTGCCAATGATGAAGATTTGGTTATTGGTGTATTTTGTAGTAGCTGGAAAACACCTACAGGAACTATTTTTATCAAATGATTGTATTTTTTATAACGCTCGATAAGATCTACACTTGCTTGCCAATCTTGTTCAGTCTCGGTAGGATATCCTACAATAATATTCCAGTACTGTGTTATATTTTTTTCTATAAGTTGTTCTGCAGTATAGTGTAAATCAACGTCTGAAAACTTTTTTTTCATGTGGTTTCTAACTGCTTCGCTTCCGCTTTCAATGCCTATCCATACCTTATTGCAACCACCTTGTTTCATTAATTCAAAATCACTTGGTGGCATTGATTTACTATCTCTTGCAATAAACTGTCCATTATATTCAAGAACGTTAGGTAAATTTTCTACAATGTAGGTATTCATATCTCTAAAAGGCTTTAGTCCACCATTGATTAAACTATCTGTAAAACGGAACTTGTTTATACCATATTTTTTATATATACCTATCATTTCATCTGCAACGTTTTTGCCCCGGCGATATCTAAACTTTGGCCATATGGCTGCTACATCACAAAATGTGCAGTTTCGCACACAACCTTTGCTTGCTGTAATAGGCAAACTGATGTCCTTAATATCTCCGTACTCAGAAAATACATAATCGTCAAAATTTGGCACTGGTAGATCTACAAGTTCATCATTGTCAAGTTGGGGCAAAGATATTACCCCATGTTTCCTGTCAACTAACAATTGTTCTATAATATGTTCACCTTCACCTTGTAAAACAGTGTCAACAAGGTTATTGTTCAGCATAATATCACACCAACGTTGTTTAAATTGGTTGAGATGAATATGCACACCACTGCCGCCAGCAATAATAAAAATTTTTGGGTTTTTTAGTTTAATTTGAAAGCATAAATCTTCAGCTACACGTTGACTTTGGTGACTGAACAAACTTATCATAATAACAGTTGGATCAAATAAAAGTATTCTATCAACTTGTTTTTTTATAAAATTTTGATACTGGGTAAAAATATTAACACTGATTTTTATTTCTGGTGTGAAAATCCAACTAGTAATTGTGTTTTGCACAGCATCATCTAATTGCTCTTGATATTTGAGATTGAGATCAAATGTACGTGATTCTACACCTGATTCTAATAGAATACTTTTTAACAAAGCTGGTGCCAGCGGAGGATGATTTTTATACTCCGCTACCCATGGCAAAAATACTATTGCAACTTTGTCTTTCATTCTATATCTATATCCGTACTATAACTAGTAAAACCGTTTTCTTTAATAACCTTAAGCATATTATTTACACGACCAGCTAGTTCATCCTTGTGTGATACTAGCCAAATACTCTTGCTACGTTCTCTTGCCATCTTTTTAAGTAGTGCAAGTGCAGCCTCAACTCCTGATGTATCCATACCTGAATCAATCATCTCGTCAATAAACAACAAGTTAATAGCACCATACAAGCTCTCCCATACATCACGGAAAGCCCAGCTCATGCTTATAATTAGTCGATTTCGCTCACCTCGACTTAGGTTGTCAAAGTCTAGATCTCTGCCAAGTTCTTGTATTTCAACAGTTAAATCGTTTTGGAAGATAACTGTGTGTGGCAATCCTATTCTATCTAAATAGTGTGTAAGTCGCGAATTCAAGTAGCTGAGATTCTGATCAATAATGCGTTTACGCACAAAACTATCTTTGTTTGTTAGTAGTTTAAGTAAAAAGTCTTGATGATCATGTAGTCTTGTAAGGTCATTTAGTTTGTCGTAACTTATTTCAGTAGCGGCAGTGGTTTGCATTTCTACTATTTGATCAATGTAAGGATCGGCTTCTGCACGTTTGCTTTGTAACTGTGTTTCAAGTGAGGATAGTGTTGATCGATGATTGTGTGCATCAGACACGCTATCATAAAAAACTCTTGGTCTCGTTGGAACTTCTTTCTTATCTGTTTTGAGTGCATCGATTCCTTCCTGTATTTCTCTAAGGAAATCACTTGCCCCATTATATTCCTCCTGTGCCTTTGCTACATGTTGTTGATGTGTTTCCAGATGTGTAACACTTTGTCCACAACTTCCACAGGTGCCTGACTCTAAACTTTCAAGTGATTTTTTAGTTCTAGAAACATCTTTTTCTGCTCTAGTAACCTGTGCAGTTAGTGCCGCAATGTCTTTTTGCAACTGTATTTGTGTATTATTTAATTCTGTCCAACTAGCCAGCTCGGCATGTGCAGACAGTTCAGCCTCAATATCTACATGTGCAAGATCGTTGATAGCAGTTTCAAACTTTTTGACATCTTCTGCTTTTTTGTTCATCCACAGTGTCTGTCTGCGTTTCAGTGCTTGTATTTGTTCACCAATTTTGTCGTTAGCAGTTTGCAATGCTTTAATGGTCATTTCTTCTTGTTTAATATCATCACGTGTGTGTTTGCTTAGTTCTTTGATCTTGTCAGCACGTTCACTGAGCTGTGTTATTCCTAGCAGTTGCTCGATTATCTCTCTTTGGTCGTTTTGTTTTAGACTTAAAAAAGGTTCAGTGTAGGTATTTAATGCCACAAGATGTTTGAACATGGTGTGACTCATGCACAACAGTTTAAGTATTGCACCTTGTGTTTCTCTACTGTCGCCTTGTGCATAGTCTTCTGCTAGTTGTTCACTATCATTGATATAAAACTTTAGCACATTTGGCTTACGTCCACGTTCAATACGATAGCATTGTTCTCCAATACAAAAGTCTAAACTTACTAGCATGCCTTTACTGTTAGTTTTGTTTATAAGATTGTCTCGGCGTATGTTTGTTAGTGCTTCGCCGTATAGTGCATAGCTCAGTGCGTTTATTATTGTGGTCTTACCGGTGCCGTTTCGTGAACCGTCTCCACCTAGGTCAAGATTTTCGCCTAGTACAAGTGTTAGGTCTTTACGGTCAAAGTTAATTGCTTGTGTAGCATTACCTACACTCATAAAGTTTCTTACTGTTAAGTCTTTAATTTGAATCATACGTTATTTTACATTATAATCGTTAGAGAGTCTATAGAGATCGGTAAATTTCAAGTAATAGTTTATTGTCGTAAAATTCACTATCAATGTTAATAATTTGTTCTGTAACAATTTGATCAACACTTTCAAACTTTATATCACCAGGTTGTAGTTCTTCTTCTAATGCACTGCGTTTGTTAGGTATAAGTGCCATTTCACGTAGGTTGTAATCGGTTACAAACTTTTCTTTTATGTAGTTTGCTTCTTCATAGGATATTTCGATATCCAAGTTTACTCTAACATGCATTTTTGGCTTGAGTATAGTGTCAGCATAGTCTATTACCTGCGACAAGTCAAGCACCTTGTACAAAGGTTGATCAGGCCAAGCAATGTATTCTGGTTCTTTGCCCCATTCAAGTATCATACATCCACGTTGGTCATCACCTGCATCTGAAAAGTTGTGTGGAAAGGCATTGCCAATATAGTTAATATTGTTTTTCTTTTGACGCAGATGAAAATGTCCTGAGAACACTGTGCCGTATTGTTGAAAGTGTTCTGATTTAATTTCACCATGGTCGGGCATCTCAATCATGGCATTCATTTTAAAGTGTGGAAGTTCAAAATGTCCAAACATATATTGAGCACTTGCAGTTTTTACCCGTTTATGATCATCACCAACCAGCCAAGGACACAGTATAACATCATCCTGTTCAAACCAATCGTTGCATATTTTTAGATTAGGTATATGTCGAGCCCATTCAAAACTGTAGATATCACGTTTGTCTCTGTAGTATAAGTCGTGGTTGCCAGTTATAAAGTAGGTTATGTCAAAACTTCTTGATAAGTTTTCTAATGCTCTTAAACTGTGATGCATAGTTTGCAAACTTAGACTTGCTCTATGGTGATGCCAATCTCCCATGAATATAGCAGTTTCGCAGTTGTGTATCTTGCCTTGTTGTACTGCCCATTCTACAAAGTTTTCACAATCCTGATTGTGCATGATGCTATTGCTTTTCATGCCAAAGTGAATATCTGTGAACACTAGAGCTTTTTTAAACAAACCCATGTATGTGTCCTATTTTTTATCTGCTTCTGGTTGAAGTTTTTTTGCATCTGGAGAATTTGCAAACTGTCTGGTCCAACTAGGATTCAATCCGTTTTGTTCAAGTATGTCATCACGTATGTTTTGACTTTTCTTTTCAATGTTTAACACTCTAGTAAACGAGTTTGTAATTGCCGCAGTGTAGTATGCAAATGGATTTTGACTTTTGTCTTCATTAAATTGCAATCCAATCTGACTGAGTTGTAAAAGTGCAGTACCACGCATCTCTTCGTTGTAGGTATATCCACGCCAGTTTGATCTTGTTGCATATCTTTCACATAACTTGATAAACATATGTGCTAGTTTATCAGTCATCTTACCATGATCTTTTGAAAAGTATCCGTTTTCCATTCCACCAATCCAATGTGATTTTCCTACTACATATGGAACTTTGTCGTCATCAATCATGTAGTGCCAAAATGGAGGAAAGTTAAGTTTCACATAGTTTAGATCTTGTTTTGTATCCGAGATCAGTTCTTGAAGACCATCATCTTCATAGTCTACATCATCCATTTCTAATATTTCTTCTAGTTTGCTTTTTTTCTTTATTTGTGCTTTGGTAAGTTTTTTTGGTACCATTGGAATATGTTCCCAACAGGTAACACGAAATACCAGTTCTTGATTGCTTAGTTTTGTTGGATTGACAACTTCACCAGTTTCTCTCTTGATCCTATCTGCTTTGTTGCGTCTTGCTTCTGCAATACTACGTTGGTTGATTTTGTCAGCACTTGGCAAAATAATATCATATTGTGCATATTCTTTTTCGAGAAATGAACAGTAGGTGCTTTTGCTTTTGTGAATCTCTTTTAGTATGTCTCGATTGTTGAGATAGTTGACTTTTCTAGGTGCTTTAAAAGCTGCCATTCTATAATTCTCCTTATAATAGTACTTATTATACACATTGCACAGGGTTTGTCAATCATTATATTAGCCGTTTTTAATTACCATAAATAACAACATAGGAGATAGAATGGCATTTTCACAAGCAAAAGCGGATAGAATGAATCAACTTGCTCAGCAGTATCCGCGAGCACCAATAAGCACGTTAGCAACGCTTGCAGATGTGCCAGCCAGCGAACTCAGTAACTATACCACTGATACTATTTCGACACCTGGTAGAAATGCTAACTTTGGTCGAGTGACTAGTACGCAGTCAACTGAAGTGCAGGCTAATAATACTGCAAGAACCACTCCAGGATCTGGATCAGCATTTACTGATACTCCTGCCAGACAACCAACAGTAACTTCGCCAACTAGTTCAACAACTGCGAGAGTTAATCCAGTTACAGGTAGGCCTTTTACAACACCAACAACTCCAGTAGTAACTTCACCAACAAGTTCAACATCCAATACCAGAATAAATCCAGTCACTGGTAGACCATTTACAACACCTCCTACGCCAGTTGTAACATCACCACCTGCATCAGAAACTGTAAACAACACAACTGGTTCAGGAACTGCATTTCAAGGCGGAGGTACTATCGCAAGTCAAGCCTTTAGTGATAGAACACCACAACCAGATCCTTTTCCGGCACCTCCACCGGCAAGACCAGTACAAGTACAAGATTCAGATGTAGATTTTACAGACGCATATGGTGAGAACTATCGTCAAGCAACTCCGATACCAGCACCGGTTGTTCAACCACAAGAGGATGATGTTGATTTTACAGATGCTTATGGTGAAAGTTATAGAGAAGTTACACCAATTCCTCCTAGTACAAGACGTCCTGGTACACCGCCAAGTCCTTATCTTGATGACTTTCCAGATGACAATGTAAATGTTACACAACCTACTCCTAGACCAGATATAAATGCTCCTGCACCACCTCCAGCAAGACCAGCACAAGAAATATCGCAAGTAGATGACTTTGCCGGAACTGGCATTACACAAGTTGATGACTTTGGCGGAGCACCACAAAATGTTACACCAGTAGATGATTTTGCTGAATATAGTCCACCAGCACAAGTTGATGACTTTGCAGAGTTTCAGTCTCCAGCACAGGTTGACGATTTTGCTGAATACAGTCCACCTGCACAGGTAGATGATTTTGCAGAATTTCAAGCACCTGCACAAGTAGATGATTTTGCTGAATATAGTCCACCAGCACAAGTTGACGACTTTGCAGAAATTAACACACCAGCACAGGTTGACGACTTTGCAGGATATTCAGACAACGACTTTGGTGCAGAGGATCCTGGCTTAGATGCATTTGGTCCTGGACCAACTCCTCCAGCAGAACCAAGTCCTTACCAAGACGACTTTGATACTGCTGAAGCTGAATTTTTTGGCAACCAAACTCCAGACCCAGTAGATGATTTTGGTGGATATAGCGATAATGACTTTGGTGCAGAGGATCCTGGCTTAGATGCATTTGGTCCTGGACCAGCACCAGCACAAGTTGACGATTTTGCAGACTACTCAGACAATGATTTTGGTGCCGAAGTTGACGACTTCGGAGAAATAAACACACCTACTCCAGTTGATGACTTTGCTGACTACTCGGACAATGATTTTGGTGCTGAAGTAGATGATTTTGCTGACTATGAATCACCATCAGATGTCAATGAATTTGGTGTAGACGACTTTGGAGATGCTGAGGCTGCACAATTTGACGAATTTGGTGATCCTATTCGAGCACCCGAAGATGTTGAAGACTTTGATGAATATGGTGACTTTGAAGATGAAGAAGGTGAGGAGTTTGACGCATTTGGCAATCGTGTAGATAACGAAGGCAACGAGGATGATTTAATTGTTGATGATGACCCAGATGGTGGTGACATAGTTGCCGAAGATGCAGCAACACAACAAGCACAAAATGAGATACAACAGTCTGCTATACAAGCACAAGCACTCAAAGAAAAAGCTCAACAACAACAAACTGTTAGCGAAATGCGTGAAGCCAGCGGTGTTAAAAACGCAGATGGTGATTGGCGTGTCAAGCTTCGATTGGCTCCACAAGCTACATATCTCTATCAAGCTCAAGAACCTGGTATACTTGCGCCGCTTACTGAAACAGATGGAATAATATTTCCTTACACACCAAGTATAGATATACAGTATAGAGCAAACTATCAAGAATACTCACCAACACATTCAAACTATCAGCACTATTTTTATCAAGGCTCAAATGTCGCTGCAATACAACTTAGTGCAACATTTACAGCCCAGGATACTATGGAAGCAGAATACCTACTGGCAGTGATACATTTCTTAAAAAGTTGTAGCAAAATGTTCTACGGAAATGATGCTCAACGAGGTTCACCTCCGCCATTATTGTATCTAAGTGGACTAGGAGAATATCAGTTCAATGAATCTCCTTGCGTGATAAGCGAATTTAACTACAACCTACCTAACGATGTTAACTACATACGTGCAAGAAGCAAACAGATTAAACGTGATGGACAGTTACAGTACAAAAAACCATTGGCAACCAGTGTAACTAATGGAAATTTTTCAAGTTTAGCTAGATTGAAAACTGCAATAACAAATGCCTACAATGGACAAAGTCAACCTCTTGAAGCTGCTGCGGAACCTTACAAACCTGCACCAGGAAATCTTGGGTCAAAAGGAGCAACCTATGTACCAACTAAAATGGATATTACAATAGTGCTCAACCCAATCGTAAGCAGAAAACAAGTTAGTCAGCAGTTTAGCCTTAAAGAGTATGCAAACGGCAATCTTATTAAGAAAGGAATGTGGTAATGGCGACATCATACGAAAGTACCAGTCCGTATTTTGA
>Ga0210003_1003305_pt1 | contig 13199 bp, 10 predicted proteins | sample LantaG_FD_182804 | JGI IMG/M metagenome (GOLD analysis project Ga0210003, IMG submission 182804) | Deep subsurface microbial communities from Baltic Sea to uncover new lineages of life (NeLLi) - Landsort_02402 metaG (SPAdes) (version 2) | ecosystem: Environmental > Aquatic > Marine > Oceanic >... | reverse complement strand
AGCCTGATGAATTTAGCGACATAGACTTGGCTATTTTTTCTCCTGACTTTGGCAAACATAAACTAAAAGAACTACAGCTGCTTTCAAAATTATCCTGGGAAATTGATGAATCAATAGAAGCTATACCCTATTCTTCTAATACATTACTTACTCAAAATCCTAAAAATTTTGTGCATAAAATTATAAAAACAGGAGAAATTGTCTACGATAGGACTGTAAAGCATTAAATATTTTAAAAAAATATAACCAATATCACTTTCTCCTCCCAGCGGGTCTCAATAGAGCACTATTTTTCCCAGCCAGGGAGTTTTTCTGGCCATCTTCCAGGTCTTATCAATATATTGATTAGTATATTTCTGCTCGATCAAATGAAAAAGTTAAGCCCCTTTATCGGTCAATTTATAACCATCCCTACTATTTCCTATTACTCCCAATAACTTTCCAATCTTTATTTCCCACTAAAAATAAACAAATAAAGCCAGACTTAGAATGTAATTGTATTGGAAAAATTTCCTAACAATTAAAACTAAATCCGGCTTTTGCTTTTTGTTAAGTTAAAATTCAAGCTTTACTTCTATTCATAAAACTTTCCGCTGTCGAAACTTTCTATTTTGTGAAGTTGTGAAGCCTGACCCCATCTACTCTCCCTACTAAAAAACTGACCTCTGAATATTAGCTCAGAGGTCAGTTTTTGATGTTTCTTATTCAACTCAAACAATTAAGTTTAGGGAACATCCGTGTCATCAAAGGTAATCTGCTCATCCTCGAATAGATAAATATTTGTACCCTCATGATTTCCGTCGCAAGCACCTGTCCAGCCCGCCATAACATTATTCCCACAATCCACATCATCAGTCAGGACGAGGAAAATTTTTGCTCCTTCGTTTTCATCCGTATCAATAGGAAGATCACCGGTGTCAACCGATTCCGCAATGTGTATATTACCTTCGTCATTAACAATCCCACTTCCCAGACAGATAAGACCATTTCCCGGCCAGGGGTCAGGGTAGTAGATAAGAGTATAATCGTCTCCTGGTACCAACCCATGTCCATTAAAGACAAAATCAAACTTAGGACCTGAAATGTTGTATTTCATTTTTCCCCAGGCACCGTCTTCTACAATTGGCCAATCATCTGATTCATCAGATGTTTTTTGGTAGAGATACAGGTGGGCTATGTTGGACTTACCCGCTTGTCCAGTTTTACCAGCCAGTACACCAACCGTCAAAGCACCAATAAGTAATACTACTAACACTAATATTAAATACTTTCTCATTTCTAATTTCCTCCTAAAATTTCAGATTTTTGAACATTTTCAAGTTACACATGCAGTACGATTTGCTCTATCCATCTCACCTCCTTTTAGCCGACTTTTACAATCAGAACTTCGTAGGAAAAACAAAAAAAGTCGGCAGTCTGGCAATCTTGGCACTAACTAAACGCGCTTTAGACCCATGACTTTGCGTCCTATCCTTTCAGATAGTTTGCCTTTATCAGTTTTTTGAAATATTATTTGGAAATTTTATCTGCTTTCATTAAACATACTGCTTTTTTACTAAAATTTTCTTATTTCTTATTTATGAATTGAAACATAAATTCGAAATACCTGAATTAAATTCAGAGACAACACCTCCTTCTTTGCTTTTAAGCAAAATTTCGTGCAATCTGTTTATATGATAGATATTGATTATTTTCTAGTCAGGTTTGATTTGGCTTTTATTAAAGTAAAGATTTTTAAAGTGGTGTTTTGACTGTTATTGTGAATAATTTTTAAATAGGTTTCTGAGTGGGTTTTCCAAATTATGGAATGTTTTATAAGTGATTTTTGTAGGTCTATTAATATAATGTTTAGAGCAATTATGGTATATATTTTAGAATAAAAGTTACTAAATATTTTTTAATTTTTTTATTCTATTTTCAAATAAAAAAAGTCGGTAGCCTGGCTGCCTTAGCACTTTTGGTGCCTTAGACCCGTTGCTTTGCGTCTCAACCTTTCGGTTGATTTGCCTTTATCAACTTCGATGAGATAATTTATTCTTTTTTAAGAATTACCTTCTCTACTGATTATATTCCCTAAAACAGATAGTTTTAGACATTAATTTGATAATTTTTTAATTTATTCTGTCACCAATTTAGAAGTGCAATGCGGACAGCGTGTGGCTTTAATTGGAATACTGGTAAGGCAGTAGGGGCAATCCTTGGTTGTTGGTTCAGCCGGAGAGGCTTCTTCTTTTTTCTTGAACTTATTCATACTGCGGATAACCATAAATATGGCAAAAGCAATTATAATAAAACTTATGAGTGTATTTATGAACACACCATAGTTAATCGTAACTGCACCGGCTGCCTGAGCATCAGCAAGAGAAGCATAGGGACCAGCAACTGCCTCACCTTGTTTCAAGACTGTAAAAAGATTAGCAAAATCGACTTTACCCAATAGAAGACCAATAGGTGGCATAATGATATCAGAAACTAGTGATTTCACAATAGTGCCGAACGCAGCACCAATAACGATACCTACTGCCATGTCAATCACGTTCCCCCGCATGGCAAATTCCTTAAATTCCTTTAACATTTTTTATGACCTCCTTTAATGTAAATTTTCCTTCTTGATAAATGTTGTACTAAATAACTTTTCAGTTACTTATCATAAATTATATCATAAATATTTTATCCGGTTAATAATTTTACTTTAAAATCCTTTATGTAAAATGCTTTCAGAGTCAAGTCGTGATAGAATGAGCTAAGATGCTTAATTTGATAAATGCTTTACTACCAATAAATACATCGGGATAGGATTGTTGAAGAGGACCTTTCATATCCTGATGTTGAATAATATATTCCTAAATAATATATTCCCGAATTAAAGTTATTGTAAAAAATAAAGCCGGACTTAGAATGTAATTGCGGTGGAAAAAATTCCATAGTAATCAAAACTAAGCCTGGCTTTATTTTATTGTTAAGTTAAAATCCAAAGTTGGCTTCTATTCATTTTAAATAGACTGAAAAATATACTAAAATCTTCTTTTAAGATATACAGAGAGAAAATAGAGTCTCTATTTTATTTAAAATATATATCATTCTCTTATTTTAACAGACCTTTTTCTTTTAAAATCTGGTTATATTCTTCTTCGGACATGGGGCATTTGAATAAATCTTCAATTTGATACAGATTATCTAATTTTAATTGTCTTTTCATCATACTTAAAAGAGGATTCACATAAGTTTTAATTTTATCTCCATGAGAAGTATAAGTAGAAATTCCGGTTCTTTTTCCATTGTATTCATGGTAAAAATATGTATGGTGGGTGGCTTCATCTCTAATAAATCCCTTTTTAACAAGACTTGATTCTATTATTCTTTTGTCAACCTGCATTACTTCTCCTCAATAAGCAAATCATGATAAATTTTTTTCAATTTTATGGCATTTTCTGTAAGTTGTTCTTCATTAATTTCTCGATAATAGTTATAAAAATGCAAAATATGTAAATACAAATCTGCTAATGCTTCTTGGGAAGTTTCTCCTGTACCGCAAACATTAAGATTTTCATTCTCTGTAAAAAATAAACCTTCATCTTGGTATATTTTTACAGCTATTGGCTTATTTGTAAGATATCTTTTGTTTTCTTTAAATAACCTATAAATATATATTGTTTTTTTGTTTTTAAAAACTTGTTGCCAATCAACAATGTTAGTTGTTCCGATCTCAGTAACTAAAGTACTTCTATAATTACTTGGCAAATATCTTCTTCTTTCTTCTATTAAGTCATAAGTTTCTTCGGTTAAAGTAGTAGGCATTAAATTACCTCCCCTCGCATCACTTTTTTATAATTATCAGTAATTAATTGTTCAAATAAATGTTTAGTATTAGTATGGCTTTCTTCAAGATATTTATCTATCTGCGAAAAATACAAATCTCCTTCTTGGGCATAATCAAAATCTAATATGATACCCTCTTGTTTTTTATCATTGGAAATAGCTGATTCTATTCGAGTAGTTAAACTGCCACCTTCTTTAGTTGGAGATACAAATATTAAACTTAGATTTTTAAAATCAGTCGTTATAGAATTTGGAAGAACTATCTTAATATTTAAATAATTTTCTATAGGAATGATATCATTTTCCCTAATAAAAGGAATAATGTTTATATATCTTAATCCAGCTCTTCTAAGTTTTTGGATTTTAAATAATTCTTCAAAAATAGAAAATAATCGCATTACTTCTTTTTTAAAGGAATTAAAACCCTCATATTTTTTGCAATAAAAAGCTAATTTGTCAATAGAGAGCATAATGCCATTATCCCCATCAACACTTTCAAATCTATAAAGTTCAAAAGCAGTAGCCTTACTTGGGACTGCCGTAGGAATCAAAATTTTAGAATAAATATTTCTTATTTCTTCATATAATTTATCCCTATTGCATTCGATCGCCAATTCTGCTGGAAATCTAATCTCAAAAACTGTTTCAATGAGTGGAGCATTTTTATAAATTTCAGTTTTCTTGCTCACTTTTTATTTCCTCCAAATTTTTTTAATTATAACATGTATTAAATTTTTTACCAATATTTATATATCAATTTCCTTTTTATCTTCTTGCTTATTTAAATCGGAAATATATTTTTTTCAAACCTTTAATTTTTCTAAAAACTCACCTTAATATTAATATTCTATAAAATATTAAAAAATCCTCTTTTTTTATAAAAAAATATAATTTTTTAGTTATCAATTCAATATTTATGTTTGTTATAAATTTTACTAAATTTTGAATTCAGGTTTCAACAGTTGACATTCAATTCTCTCTCAATGCTGTTACTATTTTTTACTTAATCTCACTTATTTTATGGTTGACTTTACTTTCTTGCTTAAATCTTTTAGCAGCCTGAGAGACAGCCGAGTAATCCATCTTAAAAAACTTGCCAATCTCAGCTAAAGAAAGCGAGGTGCACTACTTGATTCTATAAATGGCTCACTACCAAGAGCGGTATTACGACAGGATTATTGAAGAGAATCTTTTATATTCTAATGTTGAATAATATATCCCCAAATTAAAATTATTGTAAAAAATAAAGCCAGAGTTAGAATGTAATTGCATTGGAAAAATTCCGTGACAATCAAAACTAAGTCTGGCTTTTTAGTTAAGTTAAAATCTAAGCTTTACTTCTATTCATTTTAAATAAACTGAAAAATATACTAAAATCTTCTTCTAGGATATACAGAGAGAAAATAAGATGTGTCCCTATTTTTCCCTAATAATAATGCTACCGGACATAGACCTATTCTGGGCAACTAAAATTCCTGTGACTTTATAATAACCCGGGCCAAGCCTATCTTTATATTCTGCCGTATAAATACCCTCCGGATTATCTGGTCCTAAAGTCTCTTCATCTAATACCATAGCAAACATCATATCTTTGGACCAGCACCAAATCTCATTCCCCTCCTCATCTTCAATTATAAAATCACATCTTTGAGAGGTATTAAAATGAAAAGTAATATCTTCTTCAGTGTAATTAAAAATTTTAAGAGTCATCACAATAGGCTCACCAAAAGAGTAGTTCATCTTATCAGTTGTCATAGATATACCGTAGTTAATATTTGTTTCCTCGGATGTTGTATTTCCATAAGCTGCCAGCCAAAACCCTAAAGCTGAGAACACCACTACGGCAATAATAACCAATATAATTATTCTCATAATAGACCACCACCTTATTTTTTAGAAACACATAATTAAAAAGGCAGAAGTTGGAGCCCTTTTAGTTCTCCAACCTCTACCTGTAATTTGGTTTGTATAGCCACCTTAATAGATTGTTTACCTTTTTTGTTCTAAAATTATGGAACCGATATGCTATCAAATGTCTTTACGTTTGCATCTGCATAATATATCCATCCATCTTTGAAAACATTATCTACTGTAAAAGTAAAGGTTGTTCCAATTTTAGGATTTTTTACCTTTTTCGATTGAAAGCCTACTATCCCACTGGTATCGGTTATCCCAGAATTAGTACCAGTAGTTGCTCCACTCCAATGGCCAGATACAACTGCCCCTTCAATAGGAGTTTCATTCTCACCAACTATACTTACAGTTGCTACAGATGTATAAAAGGTATTTTTCCCGGCAACCGCTTTCATAAATACCATATCAATATTAGAGACATATATTTTGCCAGGTGCAGGAGGTGGAGGAGGTGCAGGAAGTGGGTTAAGAGCGAAATTAGCTGTGGATTGAGCATCAGCACTTATCGTGACCCCTTGATTGGCATTCTCATAACCCTCCGCCGAGGTAGTAACTGTGTAGGTTCCCTCGACCACATTAGTAATTTCATAGTAGCCGCTGGTATCCGTCGTAACTACTGACAGAGAAGTGCCTTCTACATCTACGACTACTTTAGCCCCCCCAATGGCTGAATCTGCACTGGTGGCATCAGTCACTTTTCCCGCAATAGTACCGGCACCAGCAGGTGGGGGTGTCTCTCCACCATCTTCGCCGGCAGCTTCAGCAGCATTAACCAGCCCATATCCATACTGGCTATCACAGCCGGCTGCACCTAAATCATCAGCGGTACTCTGTAATTGACCTCTTATATCAGAAACCCCGGCAGCAATCATCAAAGCTACTGTTCCTGCCACGTGAGGACTGGCCATTGAGGTGCCACTCTTTGTTCCATACCCTCCGCCTATTAAAGTGGAGTAAATAGATAAACCGGGAGCGGATATTTCCAGGTCAGGACCGGTACTCGACCAGCTCGTCCTTAGGTCACTTTGATTAGTTGCAGCAACCGCAATGACCGAATCATACCTGGCCGGATACGTAATAGTATCTCCCGATCCGGAAGAATCACCGCTGTTGCCCGCTGAGCTTACATTGATAATTCCGTAATTGTAATAAGTATTATCAAAAGCCTTTTTCACACTAATCCCGGCATCCCCCGCGCTCCCATAACTATTATTGGTTACCTGAATGCCGTTATCCACACACCATTCAAGGGCAGCAATTACATCACTATAAGACCCGCTGCCACTGGAACTTAAAACCTTTAAGGCATACAGATGAGCTTCCGGAGCAACACCAACCACACCCATACCGTCATCCAAGGCTGCTATAGTACCAGCAACATGGGTGCCATGCCCATGATCGTCCATCGGGTCACTATCATCATTGACAAAATCATAGCCTCCCTGATAGTTTGAATTTAAATCCGGATGATTATAATCTATCCCGGTATCAATAACAGCGACCTTTACACCGGCGCCTTTATTTAGAGCATCATGAACCAAACCAGCACCAATTCGCTTTACCCCCCAAGAATTATCCAACTCGGTGTCAAGCACACTCACCAAGCCATCAGGTTCAACATATCTGATCTTGGGATTCTTTTGAAGGGCATCAATGGCCTGTTGGGGAAGGGAAACCGCCATTGCATCCACAAGATGATAGGTGTATTTAATCTTTCCGCCCATACTATTAACCAACGCTTGTTCAGGAAGTCCCGGTTTTTCTCTAAATCCTACTAAAAACTTTACCAGCCCCTCAGGGGAGCCGCCCTTTTCCAGAGATGATTGCTCTTCATTCACCGGATTAACCAATCCTAAATTTTCCATAAACGGGACACAGCCACAGGTAAATACTCCTACTAAAAGTAAAAGAACTGAAACGATAATTATTTTAATTTTCATTGATTTTACCTCCTTTTTCAGTAAAATTTTTTTTTAAAATTCTTTTATTATCAGGGAAACTTATTTTTTATCTGGTTAGGCGCAAATCCCCTCCTATATTTTTACTTTCTTGTAAATATATTTGTTTTTATATAAAAAGCGCTTCTTCTAATAAATAAAAAAAGCCGGCAGCCTGGCTGCCTTAGCGCACTGTGTGCCTTAGGCCCATGGCTTTGCGTCCTATCCTTTCAGATAGTCTGCCTTTATCAACTTTTAGATTCCTTATTCTATTTTTCAAAAAACAAAAAAAGTCGGCAGCTCAGCCATCTTAACTAAATTAATAGTCTTAGACCTGTGACTTTGCGTCTCAACCTTTCGGTTGATTTGCCTTTATCAACTTTAATGATAATTTATTCTCTTTTCAAATTTCTTCTCTCTACTTAATATATTCCCCAAAATAAAAAATTTTAGACATTAATTTATAAATTTTTTTAGTATCGGGTATCGAGTATGTAGTATCGAGTCCAAAACCGTATACCGTATTACGTATAAAGTATATCGTTTGCAAGCATAATAGTAGGTAAAATCCAAAAACGAAAAACGATAATCTGAAAATAAAAAATGGAACGGGGAAAATTTTCTCTTCCCCGTTCCATTCATGTTAGTTTGAGAATCAAGTTATCTCACACTGTCGAGAACGATCCATAATTAATATGTTAGAGGACCGTCATTTGTCATCAGTCTGTCTATTTAAATTCTCCACAGTGTTGAACATCCAGTTGAATGACATAATTATCAAAACAGTCAACTGTTACGATAGTTTCATTACCTTTGTATGTTTCAAACCGTCCGGCTGGTTGTCTTTTCCTTGGGACACTTCCATCTGCATACCCTTGAATCTTTACAGATTCATCATCATCCTGTAAATACCAACCATCGGCTAAATCAATATTGATTATTCTTGTTCCATCACATTCTGAGACTGTGACTGTACCTGCATTATAATGTTGGCCAGCCCAGATGGTTTGGGTGTCAGATCCCTCTTCAGGTGCTTCAAAGTAAAACCACCATGCCTTGCCATCGCCTTCTGTCTCTCCACCGAAGGCGGTCTCTTCATAGCCATAGCAAATATCCACCATACACTCATCCGAAGTGTCTTCTACAGTTGAATCATCGATCTCGCTGGTACTCGAAGCGGTTGCAGTATTCAGCAATACGGTATCTCCTTCAAGAACTACATAGTCAGCAGTGCCAGTAGCAGATGCGCCCTCAGCCAAGTCATCCAGGTAAGTATCATCATCCTCATTGGTAAGACCAGTCAGGGTAATTGGGCCGAGTTGATCGTCAACCAGTGTTACATCAAGAAGAGCGCCGCCGCCCGTGTTGGTCACGGTGTAGTTGTAGGTAAGGGTATCACCGACATAAGCAAACTCTGGGGGACATTCTTTCACTACTTCAATTCCGGGTACTTCTTCAATGACAACCTCGTAGTCGATGTCGAGATGGAAGATTACGGCTACGGGATTGTATTGTGTCGTGCCTCGTGTCGGATTATCAAAATTGGGCGGATCATCACTCCAGAAATACTCATTACCGGCAAGAACATACAGTGTATTTGAGCCGTTAATGAGTTCTGTACCATTTATGGTATAGGTTCCGTAACTCTGCCAACCACTTGTATTAAGGTCTGTCTGGTGTAAAGATGTATTTTCCCATCCGGTTCCACTTACAGTGGGGCTCAGATAGTGGGTACCGTTGTTCACCCACGCTTCGTAGCCATTATCGGCAGCAATATACAGAGTAGCCGAAGATGGATCGCCCACAATGTCAAAAGTAGTCTCAAACAGCACAACACGGCCTGATATTGCAGCATCCGCATCGTATAAAGGATCACTTATACTATAGTCAGCGGGACCGTTTGCAAGGTGAGTCTCCCATATCCAGTCAGCACTAGAACCGTTATCCTCAAACCAGTTTACATTATTGTCCCAGTATGAATCGGTTGCCTCTATTGGTTCTACAGGATAATCAGTTGGATAAGGGTTAGGTTCCCATGCCCGAACAGCAGTAAGTGGTGAACTGCTAAGATCGACTACGCTATTTCCTCCCCCTGCCTTATTGTAAACCGTAGTTATGACAGTAGCACCAGAATCATCGCTAACCACGGTCATAGGCACTCCTTTCGTTAAGTAAGATGTTCCGCTTTGCTCGGTAGTCGGAGCCTGCCCGATATTGGATAAAAATGTACAGCCAGCAAGAACCAGACCTAAAATTAAAGCTAACACTATTAAGTAAGATAACTTTTTCATTAAAATTCACCCCTTTCATTTATTTATTATCAATAAAATTGAAATGTAAATTTAAATCATTTCTATATAATCAATAGACCTCACCTCCTTTTGTATCATCTGAAAATGTTGTCTGTAAGCTAATATATATAATAGATAAGATAACAATCCTTTTCTAATTAGGTTAAAGTTCTCCGGAGGTGGTTTTTTTTCTTGGTATGTGAGGAATATTGGCAAGATAAATTATAGTCTTGGTTTTAAATAAAAAACTGCCTCACTTTATTTAATTAAAAAGTCGGCAGTTTGGCAGCCATAGTATTGTATGAGATTGCTTCGCCTACTTTCAGCAGGCTCGCAATGACAATAGCTTAGGCCCTTAACTTTGTGTCCTATCCTTTGGGATAGTTTACCTTTTTCAACTTTTTTGAATTGTTATCTCGATACTTCACCTCTAATTTTGACAAAGTTAAAACTAATAACCTTAGGATAAAATATTTAATTTTGCTAGATTTGCTAATTAAGTATAACAAAATAAATTAAAAAAGTAAAATTTTTAGATTTTTAAATAAAGTCTCTACGCATTGTTTTGTAACGGGCTTAATGAATCAAGCCCCTACTCCACCCTCACCTTAGTCCTCCCCCCCCTCAAGGAGGAGGAAATGTAATAGCTTAATCTTTCCACCTTCTATAAATAAGGTTATGTCAAATGTTGAGACCCCTTTTGTTTCCTTTTGCCTTTTCACTTTTACTAGGGCGGGGGCTTTAAAACCCCCGCCCTTGGAGAAAGTAAGGCTTACCGACTAATGTTAGCCCTCCTCTGGTTCTTCTTCAATTTAGAAGCATTCGTCACCCATGTTGTTGAAGGTATCAAGCACATCCTTAAGTGCCAGTTCGTCAGCATATTCTTTCCTGAAATCGCGCTGCTCTTTCTTATCCAGTGGCCATTCTGCCAGCGGGAGATTGAGGAATTCTTCAACTGCGGCGATGACTTCGTAGATGGTACCATAGTCACCTAGGTCGCCATCGTATCGACTATAGAGGTAGATTCCATCGAAGCAAGCGACATTCAGCTCGGCGGCAAGCAGCTGGACCCTGAGCATCTCCAGCGGGTTCACGCCATCTACCTCAGCACCACTGCCGGGGAAGTAGGTAATAAGTATGGTTGTACCTACTCCATGGAACATGGATTCCTCGGGTAAAGTACACCAATCCTCTAGGTGGTTTTTCCAGTAGCCGATGGAGCGAGCACACATGGTGTGGATCTTCAAGGAGTCCTCATCGTCGACCGTCAGATCAAGTTCATCAGTGCCTTCGGCGGTAGCCGTGTTTTCCAGCCACTCGGGATCGTTAATTGTGACCAAATAGTCAGCAGTGCCGGTAGCTGATGCACCTACAGCCAGGTCATCGTCGAGACCATCTGTATCCTCGTTAGTAAGACCAGTCAGTGTGATGGGCCCGACTACATCGTCCACCAGCGACACATCATAGAGAATGCAGTCGCCCGTGTTGGTCACGGTGTAGCTGTAGGTAACCGTGTCACCAGGAGCAGCAACCTCAGTATTAGCGCTCTTTTCCACCAAGATTTCCGGATTGAGGATGTCAACTGACCAATCGTCATCATCTGTTACCTGTGTGGCTTGAGGGCTTGTGCCGTAAGCAGTAGCAATGTTCACCACCGGGTCAAGTCCCGAAGGAACTTCATAATTGGCAGTAAATATCCAGGTCTCACCCAGATCGAGGAATCCGTCGATATTGGTATCACCACTGAAGTAGACAGCAGCACCAGCTAGGTCATCACTCACGGTCACAGCGGAGAGAGGTACATCTCCGGCATTGGTCACGGTGTAGGTGTAGGTGATGGTATCACCAACATGAGCACTCGCAGGGCCACTTTTCTCTATGGCTATGCCAGGTGCTTCTTCGATGACAACCTCGTAGTCGATGTCGAGATGGAAGATTACGGCTCCGGGATTATACTGTGCGTAGGGGTTGGATTGTGTTGGCGGAACAGGGCTGTTGCCATCATCAGTCCAGAAGTACTCATTACCAGCAAGAACAAATAGTGTATTTGAGCCAGTAACAAGTTCTGAAGCATCTATAGTAATGGTCCCATAAGCCTGCCAACCGGTTGTGATAAGATCTGCCTCATACAAAGATGTATCTTCCCATCCGGTTCCACTTACGGTAGGGCTATAAAAGTGAGTAGCACTGTTCACCCACACTTCATAGCCGTTATCTGCTGCAATACGAAGAGTAGCCGAAGTCGGAGTACCCGGGACATCGAAGGTGGTTTCAAACAGCACTACACGACCCCATTTTGCAGCGTCCGCATCGTAACGTGCGTTACCTGGATCCAGTGAGGCTGGGCCTTCAGCACGCTCGGTCTCCCAAATCCAGTCAGCGCCGGAGGCGTTATCCTCGAACCAATCAACTCCGTTGTCCCACACTGAATCCGTGACCTCCGCACCTTCGGTTACATAACCGGTGGCATATGGCTTGGGTTCTTGGGCTCTTACGGCGTTAAGTGGAGAACCGCTAAGATCGACTACGCTATTTCCTCCCCCTGCTTTGTTGTAAACCTTGGTAATCATAACTTCCTCATCACTGACAACAGACAGAGATCCAGGTCCAGTTGTAATAACCCCTTTTTGGCTGCTGCTTGGTGCAGTGATGTTAGTGATCCCGCCGCAGCCGGCAAAGACCAGACCCAAAATTAAAACTAACACTATTAAATACATTAACTTTTTCATTAAAATTCACTCCTTTACTTAAATATTTTTTTCTTACAGATAGCCTTTGTTTTTCACTTTTTATTCGAGTTGAAATGTAAGTTTAATTTATTTCAATAGATTCAAATAAACATCGCCTCCTTTTTTTGATATCAAGAAAAAACTCGAGTGACTTAATTTGTTTCACCATCTTCCCCTTCTTTGGTTATCTGGTTTTAACTCCCAGATGGCATTACAGTAAGAACGCAAATTTTGAAAATAAGAATTAAAATAATTATCGGCATGACGAAGTAAAGATATTTTTCTATAAAAATTAACCTTTTTCATTCTTTTAACATAAGATTGAAGTGTTAATTTACATAACTTTAATAAAGTCAAGAAAGACCGCCTCCCCTTTTTACTACTAAACAAAATTTATTGTGATTTAGTTCACAAAATAAGGAAATTATTTTCTGCTAAAATTAGATTTGGCTTTTATTAGAATAAAGATTTTATGAATGGTGCTTCGACTGTTTTTCAAAGCAATTTTT
>Ga0210003_1003304_pt1 | contig 13200 bp, 19 predicted proteins | sample LantaG_FD_182804 | JGI IMG/M metagenome (GOLD analysis project Ga0210003, IMG submission 182804) | Deep subsurface microbial communities from Baltic Sea to uncover new lineages of life (NeLLi) - Landsort_02402 metaG (SPAdes) (version 2) | ecosystem: Environmental > Aquatic > Marine > Oceanic >... | reverse complement strand
CGAACGCAATCAACTAACAGCACATATCAAAGAACAACGACAAACATACCCAACAACCAAAACTTATGACTGGATGGACTGAATATGAATAAACCAAAACTTCCAACTAAAGGCAAACTACTCCTAACAGCACTCATATCAATTTTCGGACTACTTTTTATCGGTTGTATGATACTTCTCTCCACCATTATCACCAGTCTACTCGTTCTCTTCATATCAATTATCATTGTCTTTGTTCTTATAATGGCACTCTACACCTCTATAGCATCCATCGTATTCAAAGACTACATAACCAAATTTAACGAGGAAGAATAATGACATTCCAGAAATACATCGAATCCACCGATATCGAAAAAATAACAGAATATCTAACATTTCTAGGATTTATCACTCCCAGTTCCAAAGAATCTCAAAATAAAGTATATCAAAAGAACAATATCACTATAGTAATAAAGGTTAACAAATGAGTAGAAAACGTAAGCAAAAAACAACCCAAAAACACACTCCAACCCTAATCCAAAAAGTAATTCATACACCCAAGAAAATCATACATTCAAGACGAAACAAAACAGTCATTTATATGCTTCTTCTAAGTGCCTTCATTCTATGTCTTTTCCTAAACTCCTATTTTAACTACACCTACGGAGAGTGTACAAATCCAGAAGGAACCACCGTTGCATCAAAATACTACTACTTAGGCCCTGACCCCTACTATAATATCCGAACCATAACCGAAACACTTCGTAACAACGGCACCTATGTATACACAACTGAGGTAGATCCTCTTCTTAACTATCCACTTGGAACTAATGGTGCCAGACCACCACTTTTCAACATGATAGCAATTTTCTCTGCCACTATCATAGAACAGTTCGGCGTACCTGAAATAGACGCTATCGGTCTTGCGACACAGTTTCTTCCCGCCATCTACGGTGCTCTACTAATATTCCCGACATATCTCATTGGAAAGGAACTTTTTGGTGAAAAAGTCGGAATTATCTCCGCCATCCTTATACCCCTAATACCAGTACATCTAGGTTCCGGTCACGGTTCCGCCTTCGCCCTATTTGACCACGACTCTTTCATACTACTGATAACTACAATAATGTTCTTTTTTATTATAAAAACCCTAAAAGAACAAGACAGACTCAAATCCCTTATATACGCCACTTTTGCCGGTCTTATGTTAGGTTCCATCTCCTTAACGTGGGTTGCTAGTCATTTACTCTATATCATGATAGCCGCCTTCATTTTCGTAAACCTTTACTTTGAACTAATAAAAACCACCAAATCCTATTTCAACACATTCAAATTTATTCCGCTATTTCTAACAGCATTCATAGTATCACTTCCATACTATTCAGCAATTAATCTCGTAGTGTATTACCCTCTTCTTCTCCTAATCTTTTCCATAGTAATGTTTATACTTCATTACACTCTCATAAAAGCAAATCTCCCCTGGTTACTATCCATACCCATAAACATTACCATCTTCGGATCCATATTTTTCTACCTACAACTATCATATAATAAAGTCATACCATCCATAGTAGAAAACAACATGATAACACAATTATCACAAATCATCTTCGGTGGTGGTCTCTACTCCTCAAAAGTAGAAATGACCATTGCTGAAGGTTCCACCTATGGAATGAGTGCTCTTGCAATGATGTTTGGCCCCACACTCTTTTGGTTAGGTCTAATAGGATTCATATTTCTTCTCTGTAAATCCTACCTAGAAAGATTCAAACCCGAACACGTTTTTTACAGCATTATGTTCATCATATCATTTTCTCTACTTACACAAGCAGGTAGATTTGTCAATGACCTAGTACCCTTCTTCGCAATTCTCTCCGCCTTCTCCATATCGATAATTCTATCAAAACTCAACTTCCCCAACACACTCAGAACCACTATCACCTCCAACCTAAAGTGGTATCATCTAACCGCCACACTAGGACTATTCCTAACCCTCATTGGCCCCTTCGTCTTCATAGATAAATTAACTCCTATACAATCTGCTCTCTATATGCTTGTACAAATCCCCTGCCTACTCTCCTTTATCCCAATATTCGACAACCTTCGAAACGAAACTTATTTAAAACAATCCAACATAGAGGTAACAAAATGATACGAAAACTCCTACCCATATTATGCATTTTGGTTCTTCTATCAGGTTGTACCACACTCTCCACCTATGACCACAACTTAAACTATAATGACCGTGAAGTCCCAATAACAGTAAAAGTCGGCGACACCATCAACATATCACTTACAGACCGCCTAAAATCTCACTGGGAAACCTCCGTTTACGATGAACGAGTACTTCTCTTTAAAGAAAGAATACGTTGGAATCTTGAAGAAGAAAACATAACCCTGAACATAGATGCATTCATTTTCTCCGCCTTCCACACCGGTCAAACAATTATCAATATCATAGAGTATGATGACAACCAACAACAACTAGACTCCTTCGCCGTCTTAGTAATAGTGGAGGAACAATGAACTGTCCAAAGTGTAATCAATCAATGATACTTTATCAACTTCTAGGTGGTAGAGAACGTTGGGAATGTAAAAACTGTTCCTATGAAAAAGAGGTTTAATAATGAAAAACGAAGTTCTTGAGATAGGTCTAGAAAGAGAACTCTTTCTTCTCAACAGTCACAAAAGAATACAAGAACCCAAACAATTTGGATTTCCCCGAGATGAATTCGAATTCTTAGTAGAAATCCGTTCCTTACCCTCAGACCGTTTTTACCCAGTTTACACAACAATGCAACAAGAAGAACTTCAATACAAACTCCGTGCCAACAAATTCAACATGAAACTCTACGACACACCATTCTTTTACGTAGAAAAACAATGGGTAGACGATCTATGGAATAAATACAAACTTCATAACACCGAAGATAAAACACAGAATATATATGGAGAACAAACACAAACACATCATAAAGGTGTCTTACCAGTAGGAAAAGATAAATACAAACTTACCGCCGGAGTACACGTTCACTTCTCCTCAAGAGATAAGAAAACCGGCAACGTTATCACATTACCAATAGCAAAGATAGTATCACTTATGGATAAAACATTTAAACAAGAAGTTCTAGAATCCGAAAGAATCCTCGGTGAATGGGAACCCAAAACACACGGTTTCGAATATCGTTCTCTACCCGCCAACATCGACATATATAAAGTACTAAAAGAATCATTCAAAATATTGAGAGAAGTATAAAATGACAGAAACAACAGGAAACCCCTGCCCAAGGTGTAATCAAGCACAAATGCGAATATCAGAACAACCCGACGGATCTAAAACTGGAATATGCCACAGTTGTGGTTATCAATTCTCCAACCCTTCACCAACCGCCAAATCAACCAAACAGCTAGACATTCCAAAACTTCTCAAAACCATAAATGAGTTTGCCTTTATAATAGCAATTATCGCCATGTTAATATCATTTTCAACACTTTCCAGCATCAGTAGTATAGACAACTCCACCAAAACATCTATAAACACATTAAACACTCAACTCACCGAACAACTCAACACCCTCAACACATCTCTTAACTCCACCAACGCAACCATAACAAATCACACAGACCAAATAGGATTTGTCATAAACAGTATCAACTCCATCTCCTCCACAATATCAAATCTACAGAACCTCAATACCAACATATCACAAGCAGAACAACTAATCTCCGACATAAACAACACTCTCTCCCAACTCAACAATCAATACATCACACAACAATCCTTCCTAACCAACACCAACTGTACCCTAAAAATTACTGAATTCCCAAACCAAAACACCTCAGACGGAGAACTCTTTGCAAACATAGAAATCACAATATCAAATTCAAATACCACACTTCACGATACCCTCTTAAAGATGTATTATGAAAATTCAGTTTGGAACATAACAGGTAGTAATATTATAGTTACTTCTTCCCCTCCACATAATAATTATATTGAGATAGTTTGGATTGAAGAAGCAGATGAACAAAACACCGAACTCCGTTTAGAATGGAACACATCCAGTTATACAACACAAATAGACGAAGACGATCTAATAACCTCTCTAAACGTAAATAATCAATACTTTAACTTTAATATAGAAAGAGATACTGATTTATCATTAGTTCAGTAAAGGAGACACCCCAAATGGAAAAAGATAGTACACCAAAAATATATATCGGAAGAAGTTACATATATGAAGATGAAGAACCAACTTGTATATACTTTCATCCCTTTGATGATGACAACTGTATAAACATTTGTATCGGCAATGAACCATACTCTTGTCACCGTTCAAAGAAAGAAAATCTCTGTCATAAAACAAAATGAGAAAACACTGGGAACCTCTCCATCATAGAAGAAAGTAACAAAGAGTTTGAGGAACTATAAATGAAAATAATTTGTCTTGAATGTGGTTCTGAACTTCAACAAATAAATGGGTCTCACCTTACTTCAAAAAGATGTTCTGGTAAATGTAAAAATTCTAATGACTACAAAAGATTACATCCTGGTGAAAAAGTTGTTTCCGAAGAAGTATCACAAAGAATACGTAGACAAAACCAGGAACGACCACAAGAATATTATATAAATAGCGGGAAAAGAGCTTGGACGTTATGTAATGATAAAAAACAAAAAATGGAAAAGATTCATGAAGGACATAAAAAATGGTTAGAGACAGAGGGAGCACAAAAGATACTATCAGAATCTGGTAAAAAAGGAGGAAATATTGTAAAGTTTAAGCAGGTGGAAGATGTAAGAAAAACCAATCCTGATTTATATAGAGCATGGAAAAGTAAAGCTGGAAAAAGAATGAACGACTTGTGTAAAAAGACGGATTTGAAGAGATATATAGAAGTAAGAAAAAAGGCAGGTAAGATTGGTGGAAAGAAGGGGGGTAAAAAAAGTTCATATTATCTTCATAATATATTTGCCAAAGAACATCCTGATGAATATAATAAGAGGCTTAAGAGATGTGGATATGGAGTGCATGGTCATTTTTATTCTGAAAAAAATAAGAAGGTATTTTATTATCAAAGTTTGCTTGAGTTAAAATGTATGAACGAAATGGAGCAAAATAAAAAAATAAAGGAATATAAGTATGGGCCAAGAATAGGCTATTTGGGTGAAAACGGAGAAAGTAAGATTTATAACGTAGACTTTCAGGTATTTTATGATGACAAAATCGTTTTAGTTGAAGTTAAACCACTTAATTTTATTCTCTCTGGTTTAGATAGTTGGAACGGAACATCACTTATCCCCAAACTGGAAGTAGCTGAAACCTATTGTGAGAAGAATAACTATAAATTTGAGTTTTTTTTCTAATCGAAAGCATTATAAAAGGAACAAATAATATTGAATTGATAACTAATATACAGGAAGTGGAAAAGTAACGTAGAAACGATATCATGAACAACATCCTAAAACATCTTAATACACACGTAACACCCTATCATCTAACCTGGTTAGGAACACTTACAGCAATATTTGGTTTATACATCTTAGAACACACATCAGCTATCGCCTCCATTGGAGTATCATTACTTCTACTAGCAATGTATATAGAAAGATATGGATGGTAAACAAAAATATGGAACCCAACAAAACATTTATAAACCACAATGACATTCTGAATAAAAGAGAAATAACATGAAATCAGAAATTAAAATAATACTCCGTTTTGCATTTGCTTTCTTTATCATGCTTTCAGTAACAGTTTTTCTAATAAACATACTACATCTAGTATTAGAAAATACAACAGACATAGTAACTACATTACTTGTAGTATGTGGTTTTTGTTTCATTCTTATATCTTTTATTTATGATAGAGTTAAAATACCTGCAGATGAATTATTCAACATGATATCAAAGAGCGAAACCTCATGAAAACATTACATATAGATAGAGATCTAATAAAAATTCTATCCACTCTAGTAAAGGACCTTAGAATTTATGGAATCCTGAGCTACTTTGACAACACCTTTTAGGAGCAAACCATGATAGACAGGAGAAATATTAGTTATACGCAAGGGAGCTATTTAGCCCCTGTTGATAAGGGGAAATTAGTTGTTCAACCGATGGATTCAACCCCGCATATTCCATCGAAGGGATTGATAAGCCGAGCAGTGAAACCTATCCCACCAAAGAAGGCAACAGTGCTCGATACCATCGGAGCTCTAGGACCTCTAGGATTGGCGAAAGTCTACACCTCAGGTGGAGCATACGGGAGCAAGGAAGCAGTGAAAACAACCATTACAACACTCGTTGAGAACAAGGGCTTATCAACAGAGCCCTTAGAGGATATTTGGAACACTGAGGAATTTAAGGAGTGGACCCCAACAGCAAACATAGGTGGGATAGATATCCCCTCAATCCAGATAGACCCAAAGGACCCAACAGGCATTGGAGACTGGCTACCATCATTCGATGAACTCAAAACACCATTGATCATAGCAGGATTAGGAATAGCAGGGCTATTCTTAGCAGGGAAATTCATAGGACGTAAAGGATGATTGAGATTGGAGCGGACTAAATGGACGAAAACGACAAAAATGTCATAATAGCAACACTTAATATAATAAAAGACGAAGCAGCTCTAATAACGAGAAAATGTGACGCACTAGAATCATACATAGGAGCATTAAAAACAGCAGGGAGCGATTAAATGAACGGCGTTAAAGAGGAATACTCGATAAAGGTCAAGCAGACGTCTAAGGGCGTTTGGTATTGCGACGGCCTCCAGGTAATAAGCGAGCGCACAACTGGACTGGCTAACGAGCTTAATCACATTATGACGCAGGTTGAGGGCGTCTTACACGAGCACAACGACGGCGAGACTGTTATCGTAACGGAGGTAAAATAGATGGATCAAAAGCAACTCGTAGACTTTTACACGGGCCTTTATATCGACATCGGGGACAAATACGAGAAAAAGACAAGCACACCACCGACGACAGCGGAGCAAAATATGATATTTGAGCAGACATGCAAGCGGATTATATCCGACCTTATCGGCAAGCAGAGATCCAGCGGAGGATCCACGCAGACGACACAGAGCGACGAGAAGCCAACGGCGAAGCAAATAGCCTTTGCGGAAAAACTCGGCTGTCATAACCCCGAGGGATTCAGTAAAAAGGAACTGTCGGCCTGGATCGAGGAGAATAAGACTTATTAATCAACATGAGGGAGTGAAGGTTTAATGGTTGCATTACCATCCCATTTTTCCTAGACCTTCCTTCCTCCCTCGTCTTTTTGATACCATGACCGAATTAAAAATTCGTGTACCAAGCACGACGGATCTTAAAAAATATTATACGGTCACAGTCGACACAGATCTCAAAATAGTAAGCTGCGACTGCCTCGGCTTTCAGTTTGTGGGCCGTTGCCGACATATCCGCTTTATGAAAGCGGCGTTAAAAGATCTATTAGAATAAATCCAGGAGGCGATAATGGCTCGGAAGGGCCTTTTTAGCCCGTAACCCCTGGGTTTTTATCCTCTTTTTTTAGTCCTTCGCCATCTACGGCCTCGAGGCTCATGTGAGCTTTTGTACCATCCTCCTCGAGAATAGCCTCGTATTTTTCTTTATAATCCGCAAGTAGATTTAAAGACAGGCGTTGACATTTACCTGGAACTCCGGCTGCAATAGCGACTTTAAGCTCTTTCATTGTCAGACTATTAAGGCAATTTGCAAGCTCCTCTTGTGTAATGTCGCCCATCATAAAGCGGAGATACCCCAGCTCACTTTTTACATAGACGTGTTTTGCTTCTAATATAGATATACATTTTTCTTTTACCGGATTCGTTATATTTTCCATGATAACGTAAACCACGCCAGGCCTAAAAAGGTTACGGACGTCCGACCGTGCCAGGGTGGTAGGCCTACCCGTTCTCAAAAAACTTATAAACTTCTACCCATATTTGAGTAGATACTCATAATTGAGGAACGTGAAGAAATGGTAAAAACAAAAGGCGCAGATGCCGCCACCGAGAAATGGGCCCGTAAAGTAGGACAAGCAGGGCCCGATTATGAAGCTGGAGTTAAGAATCCCCGTAAAGACTGGGAAGCTGAGACTAAAAAGGCCGAAGGCCGATACAAGGAAGGCGTGATTGCAGCCGCTAACGCCGGGCGTTTTGGAAAAGGCGTCTCCGGTAAAGGTGGCAAATGGGCCGCTAACGCAGCCGGAAAAGGTGTCGAGCGTTGGGGCCCTGGCGTAGCAGCCGCACAAGACGATTACAAAGCTGGAATGAGCGAAGTAATATCCGCCATTGAGGGCGTAACATTACCTCCAAGATACCCCGCTGGAGACGTAAGAAATCTCGCAAGAGTTGGCGCAGTCAACAAAGCCGTACACGACAAACTCAAAGGGAAATAATATTATCGAGGTGTGAAAAATGGCACATTTAGATAATATAACGATCCGCCCGATAACCGGAGAGCCGATCGCCCAGGGCGTCGGAACGATCTACCAGGATCTACCGGAAAAAGGCTTTTTGAGTTGCCTTATGGTGAACTTGTCGAATGTTTGTGCTTATAGTACAAATCCAGGGCTGGATCAATGGAACATTTATACCAAATTCGAGGTTTTGGTGGATGGATCCAAGGTTGTAAAAAGCTACGATGCCAAGCAGTTAAGGGCAATAGCTCATTACAGCGGATTCGATCTTTCACAGCTTGGATGGTACGGACGGCACGACACATCAGAAGAAAAGATGTTCTGGAATTATCCGATCCTGTTCGGACGTTACCCCGGAGATATGGAGTACATGCTCGACATGGAGAGATACAGCAATCCACAGTTAAGGATCACTTATAACGCAGACCAGACGACAGTTGACGGAGAAACATATAACGCAAGTGCGAGCCCATACATTCGAAGTAATGTAGAGGGATTGATAATGCGGGATGGCGCTCCAAAAGATCTTAAAGGATATATAAAATCCACAGAGATCGACAACTGGAGTTGCGTCGCAAGCAGCGTAAGACAAACCGAGATACCAAAAGGAAACGATGTTATCGGGTACATGCAAGGATCCAGATATTCGGACGACAAGATGCCGTACTGGCTGGAACACCACGAATTAACCTTTGATAACGGCGAATGGCAGCTTTGGGATCACGAGTACGAAAGGATCAAAGCCTTAGAAGCTATGTGGTTCCCAAGAGAAGTAAACACTCGTGTCAGAAAAGACATGGCAGATAATCAACCACTCGATTTAATGGTTGGAGTTTGTAATAAATTCCAGGCATGGAGCGCAAACACAGGAATAGCTCACATTGGACTGGCTCACGAAGGAACATGGAATATCCAAGACGTACATTATTACACCGATGCTGGAGCTGCTGCTGGAATGACCGCTTACGATCACTTTATCGGAGGACAATTCCCACACCAGAACTGTTATTTCCCACTATGGAAATACAGCGACGAGGGCGAGTTTGGAATCGACACCACGAAATACGGAAGGATCGACATTAAGACAACCACAAGCGCCAACGTAAGCACAAGCGCAGACATTCAGACAGTAGCAGAATACGTTATTCCAACGGGTGAATAAAGATGCGAGCAATTGTTATCTTACCCGGGAACTGCGACAAATGCGGCGGCTCAATGGTAGCCTTGAAGAAAGGGCCAGAGTGCGAGAACTGCGGAAACAAGACATTTAAGAAGTAGTGGAAACACTACATTCTTTTTTCTTTATATACAGGAATAGGGATAGAAAATGAGAACACCATGGAGTATAATAGGCCTGTTAGGCCAGGGCGCTACTGAATATGCAAACGGAAGCATCCCGCTCGTAAGAGCAAGAACTTTAACCATAACCGCTAGATGCGACTTCTCAGCAGGAAGCATAGCGGACACGACAATGAATTTACTTTATTCACCGGACGGAAATAATATTGATACCGTCGCTTATGCTACAATTGCGATTCCTTTTACCGCTGGAGCTACGGTACAGCGTACCCTTTTATGTGATCCACCGGAGCATGGTTATATGATGGTACAATTCGTTAATACGGATGCCGTCGGGAGCGTTGCCAGGCTTAAAGTATGGTACACGATCCAATCATGGGACGACATAGGAGCAGATCTTAACGCAATCGCAGCAAGCAAAGCCTTAGATAAAGAGAAGCACGAGGAGACGGGCCAACCGTAGGAGGGATAAAATGAGACGACCTCTAAGAAAACCGCACGGCCTCCAAATGGAGAGTATTGAGAACTGGACGGAGACAGCCGATTATATAATAAGATTAAATGGTACAACCTACGAAGCGATTAACGGAGCTACCGGAGAAGTAGACAGCTCGAGTACAACCGCTGCAACAGTAATCCAGTACGCCCTCGATAATACGACCAGGGGTACGGTTAAAGTAGTTAGTGATATTTCCCTAGATACCGCTTTAACAGGAGTTGATAGCGTAGTCCTGGACTTTACGCACCATGACGTAACATTAACCGCCGATGTAAATTTTTACGATCAGGACAACGCAGATTACACAGGAGTAAGAAACGTAGATATATATTGCCCTGATACTTATACAGGAACAATATTAGACCTGGACACGACAGCCGGGAGCATTTGGTGGAGCAACTTCGAACATATACGGGTTTTTGACACACACACAAATTACACATATACCGGATTAAGATTACATTGTCCCGGCGCTAACGCTATAAGAAATTGTATTTTCAGAGATTTAACCTTCTGGAATGTGGACAAAGGAGTGCATTTCGAGACAGGTGCAAATACCGGGTGGATGGGCGTTAATTTATTCGAGCATATATTTATAAATCATTGTGTTATCGGATTCGACTTCGAGATATTCGACGACACAGCCAACGGGCCGAATAGAAACACGTTTATCAATTGCCAGGTGCAAACATCATTAGACACGACACATGGATTTAAGGACGTCTGTAACGCTGCAAATCTGTTTATTAACTGCATGGTGCAAGATTGGGCGACAGCGGCGGCTCCAGTTGCGAGATGGAGCATACATGCAAACTCTAACAATACTATGATAATAGACGCAGACGGACAACACGATTATTATACGGACGCTGGAACAGCGACCATGATTCTATGCAAAAATGCCGAGATACAAGCAAGTTATATAAACAGAGGGCCAAGAGACGTTGATTTAAGATTATTTAAGGACACAGACGGAAATCCAACTTTATATATGTACGGGGACGACACCGGTGCGGAGAGAGTGGTGACAATGTCGGTAACTGCTAACGGATCGTTTCAAATAGCACAAGAGACAGGAACGGCAACAATAAAGCTAAATGACGCAGGGAAGATAGAAATGAACGGTACAGCGCCAAACGATGTTATCTTTTTCGGTGGAAGCGGAACAGGGGAAAATAAGTATTTGGATATTGTCGGGCGTGACAACGCAGACGCCAACGTAAAACGTATCAAGATACGCTGGGGTGGAACTGCAAACGACGAGGGGGAAATAGTAACCGACGGCGGAGACATTTTCCTTAATCCGGCTGGAGTGGTTAAATTCGGGACTAAAACCGGAACAGGAGACGCCGCACTGGACGGATATGTGACAATTAAGGACGCAGCAGGGAACACAATAAAACTGGCGACTACGGCTTAACGGAGGAGCGTTGTAAAGATGCTCTTTAAGAAACATTATGTCGTCCCGGCAAACACAGCCCGACAGGCTCCAGACCATCAGAAACTAAGCATAGCGAAAGGTACGATAATCGAGTGGCTCGTACAGATGCCGGAGGAGTGCGCCGATATAATGCAATTACGAGTAGAATATCATAATACGCAGATCCTCCCTTTTAGCGGATCCACCTGGCTTTATGGTATTTTCGAGCCGACAGTCATTCGGGATAATATCTTAGTCAACGATGGCCCGTACGCTCTGGATTTTTACGCGTTCAATCTCGACACGAGACACGCCCATGAATATAATGTTCATTGTAATATACAGCCAGCGAAAGCATACGAGGCTCCGAAGCCAGGATTCGACCTTAAATCCGCATGGAATAACCTTTTTGGAGGTGGCTAAATTATGGTGCATACACTCCCGGATTACACGAGCAAATGGAAGATGACTGAACTATTTGAGAGTATCAGTCCCGCAGAACTTGCAGCACGGTTAAATTCACCAATTAAGAAAGACAGACGGGGATTCGTTCAATACATTGATAATTTCGAAGGCGTATCTACGAAATGGGACACCGCATCCGCAGGCGTAGGCGCATCAACCACTTTAAATGCAGCATACTCATTTGAAGGGGACGCCTCCTTTAAGCTAACAACTGGGAATGTCGCAAACAATTATGCCTTTATGAGAAACACGTTTTTGCAACCATCTAATATAACAATGGGGTTAGCCTGTCATGTTAGACTAGACGCAGCCGATTGTTTTTTTAACATGTCACAACAGGGATTCACTGGTACAGATTATTATTTGGGGACAATACATATATTACCTGATACAAACGAACTGCAAATATTAACAGACATCGGCGTTTACACAAGCATTTCATTAACTGCAATACCTGATATAATCGAGGAGTTATGGCTTCCTCTAAAGTTTGTGATAGACTGGCAAAATAAGATGTATGTTCGTGCAGTTATTGGCACTACGGAATATGACCTTTCAGCATATCCTCTTGTAACATTTGGTAGTGCAGTTACTCCCTGTTATAGAGTTAATTTAAGAGTACAAACAGAGGCAAACGCTAATCATACAGCGTATGTCGATAATGTTATTATAACTACAAATGAGGGTTAAGGTGAAAAAATGGTAAGTAGTGGAGTAGATACAAACGCAGATGTGTATCCGATCTTAGTCGATGCAGACGGTAGGGTGTACGTCCGAATTTATGATTTGATACCTGTTGAGCATGCAGACGCCATCGCAACACATCCAACTGGGATTGGGATTCTAGGCCGTCGGGATTCTACGGACGCCTGGCGTGAGATGCCAGTAGCAGCGTTTTCAGATGGGAATATCAATAAAGGAGATTGGGTCGTGCCCGTTACTCCTATGACTGCGGAGAAAGAGGAGGGGGTTAAAATCACCGATGGGACGACTACTGCAAAGGTGGATCCAGACCTGGAAGCATTGTTAACCGTCCCTATCGAACATAATTTAGTACACGACGGAGTTGTTTTCTCGTGTTTCCATAGCTTTCTATTAACCGCA
>Ga0210003_1003302_pt1 | contig 13204 bp, 17 predicted proteins | sample LantaG_FD_182804 | JGI IMG/M metagenome (GOLD analysis project Ga0210003, IMG submission 182804) | Deep subsurface microbial communities from Baltic Sea to uncover new lineages of life (NeLLi) - Landsort_02402 metaG (SPAdes) (version 2) | ecosystem: Environmental > Aquatic > Marine > Oceanic >... | reverse complement strand
ATATAACAATCTTCTGGCAACATTTCAATGACATAAGTTTGCCAATTGCTTTTGAGTTCAGCAACATGTTGATCGATCGCTTCGGCAAGGTTTGTGGATTCACCGGAATTTTTAACAAGAATAGATTTGGCCATTTGCAAATCTCGTTTGTTTGTGGTTTCAATCATAAAAGCTTTGTCGATCTTGGCGATCGCTCTTTGATCTTCTGTAAGAAGATATTTGATTCTCTCGAGCTGTTCGACAGTTAATGCCATGACTATCCCTCGATTCTTTGGTATAATTTAATGAACAATTTCTCTTTCGAGAATCAGAATAAATTCTTTCGTGTATTCACGATATTCCTTCCTCGCGTGATGATTCATGATAACGTCTTATTTTGTGTTGCTTGTGAGTCAGATAAAAAAAAGGGCGTCTGCAAAAGACGCCCCATAAAACACCGAGTTATTATCATCAACGATAACAATAACAACGATTTGGACGAGTTGACGTCCATATTTGGACATCGCGATATTCGTTGACATATGTATATTGAGGCACTTGTTCATATCGAGGAATTTCTTCTGTTACGTCGTCATAATGCCCGGGTTCTACCACGACAGAAACATTGACTGTGAATTCACCAATTTTAACGGGTTTGTTCACTCTTACTTCTGGAATCCATACCTGGCGAGTAACATGGTCATATCCAATGAATCTATTTTCATAATGGCTGAATACTCTTTTCTTACCAACGTATTCTTTTATCGTTTTATAGTATCCGCACGAAGAACATTGACATGCTAAAGGATGACTATAAGAACAATAACATGTTCGATGACCATAGTAAATAGGGGAAGTATGGATGCGCACGCTATAATTGCCATAATGACTATAGTTTGGCCGAAGATGAGGAGAATAATTTGACCAATATTTGTCATATTCATGTCCGTAATTCTTAGGGCCGTGATATCCATAATTCTTAGAGCCGTGATTATCTCCCTTTCCCTTATAATCGTTACTACGATTACCGGTATATCCATTGCTGTTACCGTGGCTATTTCCTTTGTCTTTATTGCCGTGATTACCGGTATACTTGTCGTTATTTCCTTTGCTTTGTTGCGGTTTACTTTGTTGCGGTTTGCTGTAACTGTTCTGGTTCGATGAGGATTTCTGTGAAGATTTTTGTTCAACGGATCTACCATTTTTTTCCGATGACAAAGTCTTGCTGCCAGCGAACGTCGATGTAGCGAAGAACAATGCAATTACCACCATGATCAAAATTCTGGTCGTTTTCATGTTCCGCTCCTTTTATTGAATAGATGTCTTCTATACATTAGACATCCTTTTGTGAGATTTGTTCCATTATTTTTTCCCACAAAACACTTTATATATATGAATCATCTCAACCATATAAATAAAGCTGCTTTTTAGCGCGAAAAATAAGAATTGTATGATACAATACGCAGAGACATAAGCATTGCAAAATTTGCAGCTTATAGCTTAATTAATATCTGAGCGATGTTTTAGACATTGCTAAGATGAACACGATATTTCATTCTCGGAGACAAAATGTCAGAACCTACTGCTGTCACTATCTACGGGCAGGATCTATTTCCCGATTTACCACGCCAATCTCAAGCTGCAAATAATTGTTTCGAACAATTAAGACGCTGGAACTCCGAAAGAAATCTTTTCGTATTTAGAAATAATAGAAGTAGTTATTTGCCGCCTCGTTTGAATTCGTTTAAACAAGCATGGAATCGTTATATCTTTAATGATCCCCATGATTACATCGTTATTCCCTATCCAAATACTTTTTCAGAAATTCAAGAAGTATTAGATTGTCATGATTATCGGTTTCAATATACCAATCCTGCTGGTGATACTGGATTTAATCTTCAAGATATGCTAGAAAATAGATCATACAGTTCGGCATATTCATATGAAGTTCGATATTGTATAATTTTAGCCGCGCTTAACACGGTATTCTATCTAAAAAACATGGTCATGAGAAATACTCGGCTTTTCTCTAAAATTGATTTCATTGTTCCTGTTCAAAGTGGAAGTGCTGCTTTTGAAATGGACAGACCAGATATTCAAATACCATTAAGTCGTCAGCAATATCTGAAAAAGAAGCTGTTTTTGCCTTTAAGAGTATATAGAGAGTTAGATGATTTGGTTTATCGAAACGTTCGAGATGATTTCTGGGCCAAAATCATTTATATTGCCGACGGTATTTCTTTAAGTATGTTGCAGATCGTCGCTGATAGAACAAGAACAAGACGACCTAGTCCAGATTCAGCTTATAGAAGAATCGAACAAGAAATGGCCGGAGAAAATTTAGAATTGAAACAAGAAATCATCGCATTGTTAGGAGCTAACGAAGTCGATGAAAAAATCATGTCTGCTATTTATGATTTGGTTCTACAAGCGGGATTGCAACAACCTTCTTTCTAATGTATACACGCGCGCGCGGGGGCCTGAACCTGTCTGACGCGGCTGAAGCATGCTCGAGACATGCTTCAGATTTAAGCTGCACATATAGCACGTAACGTTCACATGACATATTTTTCTCATGACTGAGAGAACATGCGCAGGTTACAAAACAGAATTCAGAAATTTTGCGCATTGTTTTCATCATATTATTATGAAGACATCAGGTGAGAGAAAGGTTACGACTTAAATGCCTACGATTACTATCACGGAAGAAATGATTCGTCCGAATACCGGAGATAGTTCTTCTTGGTTTTCTACGGTGCGCGGTCATTATGCTAGACAACGTAACGGAAGACAAAACTTGTCTCCTAGTGCGTCGGATTTTACCCATCATTGGAACACGTTGTTTCGATCTTTTCGTCATAATTTCGAACGAATGGTTAATATCTATCCGACAGACCTCGAGCTAAATAAACAAATCATTAAAGATGTCGTCGGATTACCCTCATCGCGATTCGGACACAATTATTCGACTTATGCTCAAATCATTGGCATGTTTAATGTTTATGCCAGCGTTCGAAAACAGATGGATTTCTCAACGCGAAGTCGAATAGATTGGAAAGTGGATTTTATTTGTTCTGTTGGTGAAAGTTATATTGATGCTAACAGGTGGGAAGCCAAGTTTCATGGTCGATGCATGTTCAACATGAAATTCTCGACGTTTGATTCGATCAGTGTTCATCTTCGGAACGGAGAAATTAGAGCCGCATGGGATAAAATTTTCGAACTTTATGACGCTCAGCGATATTATCGGTCATTGGCTCATCCGCGTTATTTGCAGAACGGTACGCAAAATGGACCGATTCGTGCTGGAACAGCAGATCGTTCGACTCCCGCTGTTCCAAGACCTCCTCAGCCTATTTCAAGAAGGGAATCAACAATATCGGGTAGAACTATTCGATATAATCCAACTGGACTATTGGCTGAAGAATATCTCGCTCGGCAACACGAAGAAGAAGAAGGCATAATTTCGACGAGAGAGTTGGGTAGAATGTTGGCTAATTCTCAATTCCAATTCCCAGCAGATTTTAGAGAGTTATTTTATGAATTGATGATCAGTATGGCAATGTTCGATCCACAAGATACTGCGCAGACTGATGAATCAATGAATGAATTCATGGCGATACTTACACAACGCTTTAATGTAAACATGGAACAAACAGGTTAAGGAGATTCATATGAATCAGATAGTTAAATGGAAATCTCAACGACGTTTTGGGCTGGAATTCGAATTTCGCAATGGTTCTAGCTCTCTCAACACTCTTCAGAGAACGGTTCAAGATGCCGGCTTTGAATGCAGAAGAGTCAATTATGAACACACTCGTAACAACGGCAGCGAATGGTGTGCCAAGACAGATTCTTCATGCGGCACGGAGCTTGCTTCGGGTATTTTGAAAGGCTGGAGAGAACTTAAGCTTGCCGCTGAATTACTTCCTAAATTGGAAGAAGCTGGTTTCTATTACGAGAACAACTGTGGAATGCATGTTCATGTTGAATTAGCTGATTACACATCAGAACAAGCCAAAATTTTGGGCATGATTTGGCTTAAAATCGAGCGTTTCGTCATGAACGGAACTCCGGCTAGTCGTCAAGACAATACATATTGTCGAACCATTGAGCGACGGTCTACTCGAGAAGAGCCTAATCGTCATTATAGTCCTGATTGGGTTTGGACTAACATTTTAGGCAATCGTGACGCGATCAACTTCGCGAATTATCGCCCTGGCAGCGACGGATATGGAAGTCGAGGCACGGTCGAGTTCAGATTCGGAGAAATGACTTTCGATCCGGAAGTCATCAAAAATAGAGTCAGATTTCTGATTTGGCTCGTTGAGATCTGCAAGATTCTTCCGGCGCCGGACAATCTCAATTGGTATGGTCCGAAGCAGATATTAAAAATGTTCGGCTTGCTTCAAAGACCTCAATCGCCGATTAAACTCCATTATTCTCCGGCCGTTCAATCCATGAGAAAATGGATATTGGAAAGATTGATCGCATTTTCGGCGACGGTTTTTGCACGAGATATTGAATTATGTCAACGTCTGCTTGAAGAAATCAATAATGAACAACAACTTCTTGCTGAAATAGAAGGTGAAGAACTGTAAACAAGCAGCACGAATTAGCACGACATAATATAAGAAACACCCTAAAGGAATCATTATGTGTGGAATTGTTGGCAGCGTAGGAATATCAACAGACCCAGTCAAAGCGTATTCGCTCATGACCAATCTGCTGCGTGAAACGAAAAGACGCGGTAGACATGCAACCGGTTTTTATAGCGTGGGTTTAGATGGAAAACCATTTTTCCACAAAGAAGGAATCGCATCTGATTTATTTATCAGACGTCGGGAATGGAAAGAAAACATTCTTGGAACCAAAGCTTTAATTGGACACGCAAGATTCACGACGCAAGGAGCGGCGACAGATAATCTGAATAACCATCCTCATCTATCGCAAAACGAAAATATCGCTCTCGTTCATAATGGAATCATTTTTAATTATGACGACTTCAAAGAGGATTATAAAAAGAGTTTGGTTTCAGATTGTGATTCCGAACTAATATTGAGAATCATCTGTCGAGAGAAAGACATCATTCGCGGAATCAAAAAGGTGTTTAAAATACTCGGAACAGGCGGAGATTTTGCTTGTGAATTGATTCATCGCAAAGAAGATGGAAGCGCGAAATTCTATTTCTTCCGAGATGATGGTCGACCAGGAAAACTGATCGACGCAAGAGAAGAATTGGGACAATATATTTTTTGCTCGGAGTCAGATATTTGGAAAGATTCAGTTCTCAAATCAGGTATGAGTCGGGAAATACGTCAATTACCTGTGGTCGACATCGATCCTTATACGATCGTTGAAGTCGATGCTGAAACTCTCAAATCCAAATTGATCAAAGTTGATAAGCCCGTCAAAATCCGACGCACTCGCACAACCTCGGCTTATCACAACTCAGCTTACGGTTATGGCGGTGATTGGGATGAATACGGATCGTATGTAGGAAGACATGGAAGATATAATCATCAATCCACTACGGCGAAAAATGTTGACGTCGATGATCTGCTTGAAAGTAATACTGGTGGACATACCGTTCTCGATGATCACTGGATTGAAACCAAAAACGAGAAAGGTTTGCCGAGATTTATTTATGATCCCGATAAAAATACGTCACTTGAAATCAATCCCGATCCGGACGACGATGATACTCAACCCATCGATGTCGATAGCGAAGAACTTGAAAATACGGAATACAAAAGACAACTGCAAAAAGGTTTGATCGACGAAAGTGAGCGTTATCACGGGTGGGCTGAAGATGCTCTTCAATATGGAATCATAGATCAAGATGAATATGACGCGCTTAGAGATGAATCAGACGATGCCTTAGATCATTCCTCTAGCTTTGAAGATATTCCTCTCACTGAGGATGAGTTCGAAGATTTAGGAGAACGATTAACAGGTCAAGATAGCGATGATGATTTGTTTAAGAATATTGGAGCTAATATCACATAGGAAAACCGATAAAAATGAACAAAAGATTTGGTTTTGAATTGGAAATTCAGCAAGCGGTTTATAATCAAAACACAATGGCTAATATCATCAATAAAGCTCTAGATATATCTGGATTTGGCGGAGAAGTTGAAGAAGATGAAAATATTGATTGTTGGACTCTTAAAACGGACCATTGTGGTTGGGAAATCACAAGTCCAGCCTTGATTACAACTCTAGAAAATCTAGACAAGGTCGGAAAATGGGTCAAAGCCATGAAAGCTGGTTTGAGAGGGAGAACTGAACGAGATTTGTTCTATAATCAAACCGGCCTTCATGTTCATCTTGATCTTGATTCCATAAAATGGAATGATTTTAACAGAAGCAATCTTGCTCGCGCATTCGTCAAATTTGAGCCGACATTGATCAGGCTTAATGACAAAGTCAGATCGAAAAATCATTCCTATTGCAGACATCTCAGAGAACAATTCAAAAACGAATATGTTGAGCAAGGATTTATACCAATCAGTGATCTTCGAGAATTTTTAAGAGATCATGATATTTCGACTAATAATTCAAAACTAGCACAAATTCAAAATCTCATTAAAAAATCCGACAATAAAGCGATTTTTAGTGAATCAAATTTCTGGGAAGAAGAAATCTTTGAAGATCATTGTAACGCGATCAACTTCAACGATTATCATGGCACACTTGAATGTCGTCACGGACTTGCGACATTGAACGATGAACAAATCAAATACTGGATTGGATTGTTGATTTTACTTGGCGATGCAGCGAGTAAGAATAGGATTTCTCTAAACCGCGAAGATATGATTGAATTTTCAGGAATAAAACCAAGAAACATCAAAACAAACACTCAGGCTCTTCTTACGTATTTGCGTAAAACTGATTATACAAAACCATGGATGCGACAACTTCAACGCAACGTCGTCAGATGGATTAACAAAAAAATGGCTGGTAATTGGAAAAATACTAATTGGAATCATCACAGATCAGTGCGATGGTAACCTGAAAATAAGCACATATTTTTCTCATCATAAGATATAAATGAGTGACAAATAACTGAAAGGATAACTCCATTGCCTCCCGTAAAACCTAAAAAGAAAAAAGCAGTAGCTCCTCGAGTTCGGCGGCCTGCCATGAGACTGGTTGGCGCCGAATTGGAATTTAATCGAAGTGCAAATAGAAATCTCGATCAAATGCAAAGAATCGTGCATGACATCGCTCAGCGCCAAGGAATGCAATGTGTTAGCAACGAAGTTGATATTCATTGGACGATGAAAACGGATCATTGTGGTTATGAACTAACCACTCCGGCATTCGTGGCGAATAACGAAAATTTTATGAAAATCCACCAAATTGTCGAAGATTTGAGACGAGAAGTTTTTTATCGCCACAACGTTGCCAGCCAACCCAGTGAAACCGGACTTCATGTTCATATCGACATCAGAGATTTAAACAGTGATCAAATAAAAAATCTGATTAATCTCTTTCGGACATTCGAGCCGGCTCTTCAAGATATTCAGCATCCGAGACGTCGTGAAAATAGCTGGTGTCGAACGTTGCATTCTTATTTTGAAGGACGTGAAGGAGCTACACACAGAGAACGACTCGAAACACTTAGCACCAGCAATATCAATTTATTGCACGATCATTATGCGGCCATGAATTTTGGACGTTATAATGAGACACAAAATGGTCGTAAAACTATCGAGATCAGATATGGCGCTGCAAGTGTTCGAGGACGCAAAGTTATCAACTGGATGCAAGTTTTGACCTTCTTGGTCGAGGCTTCCAAGGTTGTTGAGAATTATCAATATAATACTTGTGGCTCGCTTGAAGACTTGGCAGAATTCATGATGAGTATTGAAACTGGAACATGGCTCGACAGAAGACGACGTAATTTGATCGCTTGGATGAATCGTCGTCATCAACAACTCTATCACCGTCGTGAATGGAGAGAAGCTCGAGATGCTCAACGTGCCGCTGAAACCACGATCATTGAAGATGAAGCTTCTGAAGTTATATAATGACCAATGCTCAAAAATTCTTTAAAGTCATGTTTGAGCTTTCATTAGAAGGCATGACTTTCTCGTATATTCAAAAAAGGAGCGAGTTATCATCAAGCGAAGTCTTACAAGTCATGGATCAGTATTCTGGACTTCTAAGTGTCAGAAAAATAGGTGAAATTGATTTGATCTATTTGAGACGACCAAGAGCTCTGAAAACAGCTTATACCTTCTTTCAACTTTCTGACACCTCAAAACTAGAATTCCCGTGGTCTAAATTGGAATACGATTTCTTTTATGTTTTGTCTGATCCAAAATTCAAAACGAGATCAATCAAAACTATTTCGAAGTTGATCTATGCCACTCCAAAAGCTGTCAAGAATATTGCAGCTCAATTTCAGAAAACTGGAATCATCTGTAAAAGAGGAAACCGAATAAGTTTCACCATGCTTGGATTTCCTATCTGGGCGACCTTGATCATAGGTCGCATCTTCCTTCTTAATGAATAACTGCGTGTAAAGCAGTTGTCAGATATATGAAAGAATAAGTTCAAGGAGAAAATTATGGGAATGGATATTTACATTTACGCGATCATTGGATTCAAGATCGATGGAGAACAATTCTTACGATTGAAACCAGCTATCACAGAAATGAAACCGGCTTTCAATCCGGATACGGGAGAACGTCTACCGGACAAAGAAATCATTCTCGAGCCGGCCGAACAATATTTTGTTTCTCCGGATGGACAAGAATTTGATGAATTTGAAGAATTGGCTGATGCCATGTCAGAAATATATCCAAATCTCAATATCATTCCTCATATAGAATGGAATTATAACACGAAAAAACACGACAACACTTTTTACATCGGCCCAATGCTTCCTGGTGCAATGGAGTGCAAAGAAGATGGTTGTCTTACTGTTTATGGTGAAGAACAAGATATAGGACCAAGTGATTTCTTGGTTCTTGACGAGATTAAGAAGATATTGGAAGACATGGGCATCACGCTCAATCCAGCTAAACTTCACATCATTTCTTCTATCAGTTGTTAAAATGAAAACAGTTCTCGACATTACGAACGAATCCAGAGATCAATTCGGCAGAATAGAACGGATCTCTGGAAACGTTCATTGTGGTAAAGTTACATTGTATTGGACTGTGCTCTTTAACAGTATAAGACCTTGTGTTCAAATTAGAAAAGGAAGTTGGCATAAAAACGTTTGGTTAACAAATAGTTTGTCATCAAGACACTATGCTAATCGTTCATTTATGCCTCATCTCTTACATGCCTTGATGGATTCCATAGGCGAGGAAACAGTAAGACTGGCAAAGCTATGAGAGTTGTAATAGACATAGAGTATGTTTACAGACCTGAAGGGCGTTATCCTGCAATCATTCGTGGCACCGCTGAAATTGAAGGGCAAATACTTAATTGGGAACTAAATAGCGAATATGAAAATTTGCCTATTGGTATTCATATTCATAGTCGTAACAAAACAAGCTATAGCGCGCTTCCTCGTCAAGTTAAGATGTGGCAATACGATGGGACAAGAATTCTTATTCCTTATTTGTTAAAAGAATTCGAAAGATTTGTTGAATGTTAAAATCAGAAAACAAACTTGTCATAGAAATAATAAAGGAATTTGGATCAGTTGATCAATTACTTTTTGTGGAAGGCACCGTGTTCATCGTTGATCTCAATCAATCATTTTTCTTTAGACTTAGAAAAGAGACTGAAAACGAACAATTCAAACTTAAAATTTTAGGTAGTAGATCTTCACAAGGAGTCTGGTTTCCTCCTAGTTATCGCACGGCTCAATATAACGATAGAACAGTTATTGAGTTTATAGCGATGAATTCGATGATTTTTTCTGAAGCAGTAAATTAAAAGATGGTAAAATATTTTCATGGCTGAAAAATGTATCATCGACATCACTACTTACCGCGCAAAAAAAGGAAAGCTACATATGGTAGCTGGAACCTTACGTGTAGTTGGAAAAGGCAAATGTCTCTTCTCCATTCGAAAAAAAACTCCAACTTCATTTTTCTATGTCTTACGAATCAGAGGAGTAGGCAAAATCACCCAAATCACGAACTTTGAAAACATGTGTCAATTTGATTGGACAGATAGATCGATGATCGCGTGGATAGGAAAACATGGTCCTGGTTTACTCGAGATTGCTGCAGGTGTAGTATGATCACCATAGATATTTTTAATCAAACAGATGAAGAGACTTATAAGGGAGTCTCTGGAGTGATCAGGAACATGCAAGAGAAGAATCCTAAGGCACAAGAAATCTTCTTTCATCTAGGACTAGACTCAAGACATTTCTTAGAACTACACGTCAGAGGACTTCATAATTGCTGGCATCAATCTATGTCTTTTCCTTTCAGATTTACGTTAGAAGATTATTATAATAGAAGAGTTATGAAATGGATCGTGATTAATTATGATAATATGCGGGTATTAGCTTTAGGATAATAGGAGATAACATGCATCACTTATTTGTTTATGGAAGTCTTAAACGAAAAAGTCCAAATATTTTTGAAGTTAGTCGTTATTTGAATCAGAAACCTTTTAGAAAAGCCACCATTGTTGGACAGATCTTTCTATTGCCATCAAATAATGCTACTTGTTTTCCAGCAGTAGAGATTGAGAATATAGACAATGATCTAGTTCAAGGTGAAGTTGTAGAATTTGAGGAGGATGAGCTTCTAAGCATCCTAGACGCGATCGAGGGTGTGAACAAAGAAGGAAGTATGTATGATCGTGTGCAAGTTCTAGCAACATACGAGGATGGAACTTCAGAATATGTCTGGGCTTATGTCTGGGTTGATGATCCTGATCTTCTACAATTTCGTATTGAACATGGCAATTTTGAAGTCTATGGATTTCAAGAACAAACAGGCAAATATCGCAAAGGTTATCCCTTACAAGACCCTAATTCAGGAGAACCTTATCTAGCATTCATTGAACAAGATGAAGGATTCCGTCTCACGAAAGTTGCAAGTCATAAAAAAAATGACACAAAAGAAAATCCAGAATCTAATATAGTATGACGATTCATCTTAGAATCCTCCCTTTCTTTGATGATTTCGACTCCTTTACTTCAGCCTCTTATCGAGAATTTTCGGTAAGAGGTTTCCTTTTCCGCACATTTTCTAGCTAGCTAGATTTTTTAAGGAAATAAGAAGAAGTCGGCCCCTATTTAAAAATTCCTGAAAATTTTATTTTTTTATTCTCCGCGTTGATAAGTATAATAATATCAACATTATATATTATTCAGGAATCATGAATATTTTATATTTCTGGAGAATAGGTATAAATAAGAAAAGGGCCCCTATCTAGGGGCCCTTGAATTCCTGAAAAATTGAGATCTCATTATCCCTTAACAACAGCCACAGGAGTGAGCTCAGTAACTATTTCAACCAAATCTGCTTGATTAGACATGACCTCAGAGATGTCTTTATATGCTTGAGGAGACTCGTCCTTGATGTTACCAGGAGCCTTGACATAAACTCCATTTAATGCACGAACAACATCCTCTTGTGAAATGGTCTTGTTTGCTTGACTTCTTGACATGGTTCTTCCTGCTCCATGAGAACAAGAATAAAAAGATTCAGGATTGCCTAAACCTCTCACGATGAAACTTTTTGTCCCCATAAATTAATTTATTAAAAAAATAACTGGGAATTTATTAATTATTGTATATATAATTATATTATGATTGGTAAAAAAATTGAAAAATTAACAGTAATTAAATTTGTTGAAAAACGAAAATATAGAAAATATTGGTTATGTAAATGTGATTGCGGAAATGAAAAAATTATTTATGATGGATCATTAAAATCAGGCAATACTAAAAGCTGTGGATGTTTACGAAGTATTAGTCAAAAAGGAAAAAAACATTATAATGTACCATATGAAGATTTATCAAATCAAAGATTTGGTAAACTTATAGCTCTTGAGAGAATTCAAGAATCTAAAAAATGGTTATGTAAATGTGATTGCGGAAAAATAACAGAAACTATTACTACTCGACTTAAATCAGGAAAAACTAAGAGTTGTGGATGTTTAAAAAATAGAAAAGGAAAAGAAAATCCAGGATATAAAAATCAAATGAGTTATAAAGATAAAAACGGTTATATTGTAATACGCAAAAAAGATCATCCTAACGCTGGTTCTAGAGGACTTCTATCAGAACATACTTATGTAATGTCAGAAAAACTAGGAAGACCTTTAGATCCTAAAGAAACAGTTCATCATAAAAATGGAATTAGAGATGATAATCGTCCTGATAATTTGGAACTATGGACATCTCGTCATCCTAAAGGACAACGAATAAAAGATTTGATTGATTTTGCTCATGAAATATTAGAACAATATCAACCTTTAACTACAGCTACTGGATGAAGATGAGTTACAATTTTCACTAAATCTTTTTGATCTTTCATCACTTGCCCTATATCTTTATATGCAGCGCCACATTCATCTCTGAAATCGCCAGAAGGAGTCACGACATGAATTCCTTTATCTCTCATGTTTTGTTTACATCCCTTTTTAGTGAATTGTTTTTTAGCTGCTGTTCGAGACATTGTTCTTCCTGCCCCATGTGAACAAGAATAGAAAGATTCAGGATTACCTAAACCTCTAACTATAAAACTTCCACTTTCCATTGAGCCGGGAATAATTCCCATAGTATCCTTCTGAGCAAGAGTTGCTCCTTTTCTATGCATCATCACAAGCTCATCATAATGCCGCTCGAAAGAAGCATAGTTATGATGAATATTGATCATCTTGCTCAAGTCGAAAGTAAAACTCAAATCCTTATAATCTGCCATGTTAGAAACAAGTCCTAACACTTTCTTCATCATGTGACGACGATTCTCCAAAGCATAAGACAATGCCCAACCCATATCCTCGATATAACCATTGAACTCGTCAGTCTCAATTTCCAGATGAGCCAGAGCAGGATCAATGTCACAAGGATTCAACTCCTTTGCCAAGCGACAATAATGAGTTGCGATCTTATGACCTATATTGCGAGATCCGGAATGGATCATGATCCACATCTTACCCTTGTCGTCATGCTGGAATTCAATGAAATGATTCCCTGAGCCTAAACTTCCCAGCTTATAAGGAGCTTCTTCCTGAATTTCACGAGTCAATTCAGGGTCTTTGCTTTCATATTCAAAACCCCACCATTCTT
>Ga0210003_1003301_pt1 | contig 13205 bp, 10 predicted proteins | sample LantaG_FD_182804 | JGI IMG/M metagenome (GOLD analysis project Ga0210003, IMG submission 182804) | Deep subsurface microbial communities from Baltic Sea to uncover new lineages of life (NeLLi) - Landsort_02402 metaG (SPAdes) (version 2) | ecosystem: Environmental > Aquatic > Marine > Oceanic >... | reverse complement strand
AGATTTTAAGGGAGATTGGCAGCAAGCTAAGAAATGATTACATAAGAAATGGTGTTGGTAAATTTTTTAAGGTAGTTACAGAAAAAGTGGATAAGGAGAAAAAGATTGCAGTTGGAACCTCTGAGAATTATATTAAAGTTTATTTTCCATTAGATTGCAGTGATGCTGAAATTTTAAAGAAGGGAAAATTGGTTGAAGTTAAAATAGAATCAGCATATGAGGATGGCTTAATTGGAAAAATGCACAAAACATAGGGGGATGTGATGCCTGCGCATTTGTTGTAAAGATCTAAAAATAGAGTATAATTTGCAGTTTGGTGGTAAAATATACATATTTGGGAGGCAGTAATATTATGGAAAATTGTCTTTTTTGTAAAATTATAAATAAAGAAATAGATAGCAGTATTGTTTATGAGACTGATAATGTTCTTGTATTTAAGGATATAAGTCCAAAAGCGCCAGTTCATTTTTTAATGGTCCCTAAAAAACACGTAAAGTCTATCATGGAAATAGAAGAACTGGGTTATGATACAATTAAAGAGATGATGGACATGGTTGTAAAGGTAGCTAAAAATTATGAGCTGGGTAAAGATGGGTTTAGGCTGGTGACAAATACAGGAATCGGCGCAGGTCAGAGTGTGGAGCACTTACATTTTCATATCATGGGCAAAAGAAAGTTTGGATGGCCCCCTGGCTAAATATGATAAAAAATAAATTTAGCCGTTATGTAAAATAGCCGGTTAAGTGTAATCTTTAAAGGAGCGTAAACTTTGTCTATTATCAAACAAAAATTCACCCTTGATTTTGTGGGGAATCATTCAATTGCAGAGTTACTTGGAGATAGAGATAAGCTGGTTAAACTGATAGAGAAAGAATATAATGTAGAAGTTTTTGTATTAGGCAATGATATCGAAGTAACAGGTAAAAGTAAAAATGTTAATAAAGTAAAAAAATTACTTAATGAGCTAACCCTGCAGATTAATCTTGGACAACAAATAAATGCTCAGAAAATTGATGATTCAATAAGGATTATGGAAAGTAAATCAATATTAACTCCACATGAAATATTTAATAATCTTATTACAGTAAGCAGTGGTAAGAAAATTAAACCGCGCACTGAAGGTCAGCAGAAATATGTTGAGGCTATTAAAGAAAATACCATTGTATTTAGTATAGGCCCTGCCGGCACAGGGAAGACTTATTTAGCTTTGGCTATGGCTGTAAATGCACTTGAAAAAAATGAAATTGGGAGAATAGTTTTAGTGAAGCCGGTAGTTGAAGCTGGCGAAAAGCTGGGATACTTGCCGGGTGATATTTATGATAAAGTAAACCCTTACCTAAGGCCGCTTTATGATGCTTTATATGAAATGATAGATGTTGAAATATTTCAGCAGTACATGGATATGAGTATTATAGAAGTAGTTCCGCTGGCTTATATGAGGGGGCGTACCCTAAATAATTCTTTTATTATTCTTGATGAGGCACAAAATACATCTCCTGAACAGATGAAGATGTTCCTTACACGATTAGGATTTGGTTCCAAAGTTGTGGTAACAGGAGATATCACTCAGGTAGATTTACCAGTAGAAAAGAAATCAGGGCTTATTTTAGTAAGAAAAATACTGGAGAATATTCCCGGAATAGAATTTGTGTATCTTACTTCTAAAGATATTGTAAGGCACGCATTAGTCCAGAAGATAGTGGATGCTTACAAAGCATATGAGGAAGATTTAAAGAATGATAGCAAGAAATAGAAAAATAATAAATAAGACCAAAGAAATTATAAAGCACAAAAATGGCAACAACAATAATAAAAAGGCCATAGGGTTTTTCCGTAAATATTTTTCTTTTAAAAGCAAGCATGCTCAGAGGCTATATTTATTTGTTTTGACTGCAGCCCTTGTAATTACTATTCTTTCCTATAATTATGCCCCTAATATTGTAGTAGAGATTGGCAAGCCAAGTCCTCGTACAATCAAAGCAAGCAGAAATGTAGATTTTGAGGATATGGAAAAAACAGAAGAAGATAGAAGTAAAAATGTGGCCGAAGTAGAAGATGTATATAAATATGATGTAAATATATTAAGCGGTGAAGAAGGAGCTCTTTACCAAATTAGATATTTTTATACATTGGCCAGGATTGTTCAGAAAAAAGTTGATATGTCTTTTGAGGAAAAGGTTGAGTATCTGTCTAACATGCTTGGGAATGTATATCCAGAGCCAATTATTTCATCTGTTCTTGAGCTATCTATAGAGGAAAATAATTTTCTCGCAGAGAAAACCCAGGAAATTGCAAAGCAGGTAATGAGAGATGAAATTAGGCCCACAGAATTAGATTTTGTAAAAAATAAAACCATAGAATTTATTAAAAATGATAAAGACATAAAGGAAGAATACGTACCCATAATAAGTGCTGTTCTTCAAAAAAATATCCAGCCTACTGCTGCATTTGATTCCGTAGCTACAGAAAATGCTAAAGAAAAAGCAAAGCAGAACACTCCTCCTCATATTGTCAGCATTGCAAAGGGACAAATTATTGTTTCCGAAGGTGAAATTGTCAGCCAAAATGATATACAAATATTGGCAAAATTAGGTTTATTGCAAAGACAATACAACTGGTACAGATTTTTTTATATATTTTTTATAGTTTTTATAGTTTTATTTTTGTTTGGATTTTATATATACAGATTTAACACAAAAATCTTTAATGATTTAAAGAAATTATTCTTAAATTCTTTAATTATAGTTGTGTTTGCTGCAATAATAAGATTGCTTACATTTCTTTCTTCTGTTCACCTGGAGCTGTGGAATTATCTATTTCCAGTAATTGCAGCGTCAATGCTCTGTACTATTATCTTTGATTCCCGCATAGGTATAATGATGACTATTTGTCTCAGTATTTTTTCTGGAATAGCCACTGATTTTGATTTCAGCATCATGCTTGTTTATATACTTGGTGGAATTTTTGCTACATACCTGGTATCAAATGTTTCACAGCGGTCAGAAGTGATGAAAGCTGGTTTTATAAGTGCACTTATCCTTGGATTTTTATTCTTGATTGTAAATCTTATTGGCGGGGAAGTGCAAACCATAGCTCTGTATACAATGTTAGGCGTGCTAAATGGTATTGTATGTACAGTTATGACAATAGGGCTGCTTCCGTTTATTGAATCTACATTCAGAATAGTAACTGCTATGAGATTGCTTGAACTTTCCCACACCGATCAACCGCTCTTAGAGAAACTTTTGATTTCTGCTCCTGGCACATACAATCATAGCCTGCTTGTAGGACATTTAGCTGAAAGTAGTGCAAAGGCTATAGAAGCTGATCCACTTCTTGTAAAAGTAGCTGCCCTGTATCATGACCTTGGAAAAATGAAAAGGCCTGAATATTTTTATGAAAATCAAATTGGCATTGAAAATATCCATGACCGCTTGAATCCATCAATGAGCAGAAATGTAATAGCAAATCACATAAAGGATGGCATAGAGATAGCAATTAAAAATAAAATTCCTGAGGAAGTAATAGAGATTATTTCTCAGCATCATGGGAATTCGCTGATAACTTATTTTTATAAAAAGCAAAAGGATATGGAATTCGCTAAAGCATCAAATGGTGCTGCTGAAGGATTAAAGGGACATTTTAGATATCCAACTAAAAAACCTCAGAGCAAAGAAGCAGCTATCCTGATGCTGGCTGATTCAGTTGAAGCTGCTGTCAGGTCAATTGATGATGTGACTCCTAAGAAAATAGAGCAAATGGTAAATGATATAGTAGAAGAGAGGCTAAAAGATGGCCAGCTGGATGATGCTGATATAAAAATAAAAGAAATAAACACAGTTAAAAGTACCTTAATTGAAGGCCTTATTTCTATATATCACTCCAGAATTTCCTATCCTGAATCAGACTTAAAAGTTGTTCCTGAGTAGTTTAATCGGTTTGTGTGGTTTTTGTTTAAAAAAGTTTTAGCTGTAAGCTATTTATCTTATTATGTGAGAGGGCGTTAAATGAGAGTTATCTTAATCAACAATCAAGACAAAGTAAAGCTAAATTTGAACATTATGGAAAAGGTTATAACATACATCTCAAATAAATTTAATAGAAGCCAAAATTATGAGCTGAGCGTTGTATTTGCTGAAAAGGAAGAAATAAGACGATTAAATAAAAAGTATAGAAATGTGGACAGAGAAACAGATGTCTTGTCTTTTTCGTATGTGGAAAATAATAGTGAGCTTATTTTTAAAAAAGATGCAAATGAGTTTGGAGATAAAGATGGGCACTTTACAATTGGTGAAATAATTATATGCCCTGAAGTTGCAGAGGAGAATGCTTGCAGAGCGAAAGCAAACTGGAACTCAGAATTAGAAATAATATTGCTTGCGACTCATGGTATCCTTCATATATATGGTTATGATCATGAAGAAAGGGAAGGCAGAATAGAAATGGAGGGAATTCAGGAGAATATTTTAAATGATGCAATGTCTGTCTTTAAGATTTAATACTCTTGACAGGTATTGTAAAATTTAGAGTAAGGGCGCTAAAAGAAAACATTTTTATTTAAGCCCACAAAGTATAGTGGCTGCAATGGATATGGTAGACGTAAATATAGTTGAGATAAAAAATTTTGACAACAGATTGATAGCCAGGATAAAAGAATTAGAAAATAAAAATTTGGGAAGCAAAGCCTCAATCAATGAATGGGTTATACCGGTTATAATTAGATATGGAAAGCTGGCAGTGGTACAGAAAGCAGATGATGGTGAAATTATCGGAGTATGTGAGCTAATAAAAAATTGGGATGACAATCAATCAGCTTTTGTCCATTCTTTTTATATTGACAGGGAATTTAGAGCACAGGGTATCGGCAAAATATTTCTGAGTAAAATAATAAGCATGCTGAAAGCGGAAAATTTAAAAACCATAGAATTGACAGTAGATCCAGAAAATGAAGCTGCTTTAAAATTGTATAAAAAATACGGGTTTGCAGTTATTGATTTGAGAAAGGACGAATACGGAAGTGGAATAGACAGGTATTTAATGAGGTTAAAATTATAGTAAAAAAATAGTTATATAGAAAGGTAGGGTGATTAAAACGCTAACCAAAGAACAACTTGCAAAAACCATTGATCAGACATTGCTTGGCCCAACTGCAACTTTTCAAAATATAAATAACTTATGTATTAATGCTAAGAAGTACCACTTTGCTGCAGTGTGTATAAATCCATGTTTTATAGCTCCTTCCAGTAAAATATTAGCAGGGACCGATGTAAAGGTTTGTTCTGTTGTCGGCTACCCTCTTGGGGCAAACACTATTGAAACAAAAGTGTTTGAAGCCAGGGATAATGTAAAAAAAGGTGCAGATGAGCTGGATGTGGTAATGAATTTAGGGGCGCTAAAAAGTGGAAATTATTATTATATTGAAAAAGAAATGGGAACAATAGTCAGTGTTATCAGAAGAGAACAAATGGCAGAATACAACAGACATATTAATATTAAAGTAATTATTGAAACAGGTGTTCTTACCAGAGAGGAAATTAAAAAAGTATGCAGGATTTTGGAAGGTGTCAAAATAGATTTTATCAAAACTTCTACTGGCTTCGGAGTAAGAGGCGTAGAGCTTGATGATGTAAGAACCATAAGAGAAGCTGTTAGCAGGAATATAGGAGTAAAAGCATCGGGCGGAATTAAAACATTTAAAGATGCGCAGGCTTTGATAGATTCTGGTGCAACCAGACTCGGGACGAGTAGCGGGATAAATATAATAGAAGAATATGGTAGAATTTTTAACAAATAAAATGTCAAATCAAATTTTATAGTAAATGCCCTCTTATAAAGCTAAAGCTGTCATTTTAAAGTCATACAAATTAGGTGAGTCAGATAAAATAATTAAAATGTATTCCCAGCAGGACGGGATGATCAGTGCAGTTGCAAAAGGAGCAAGGAAGGCAAAAAGTAAGTTTGGCGGCAGGCTTGAACTTTTCAATATTGTAGATTTAGAAATTTCTACTGGAAAAAGTCTGGATATTATAACACAGGCTGAAATACTAAAAAGTTTTAAGAATATTCCCAGTGATTTCTATAAATTTGTATTTTGCGAGATGATTAGTGAAATAGTTTTAAAGACCCAACATAGCGGAGGGTCTTCTGAGATGCTGTTTAAATTAATTTATGTTTGTTTCAATGAAATTGATGGCTTTGATAATGAAGATATAGTATCACTTAAAAAAGCAGTATGTTTTTTTGGGGCAAAAAGTATAAAGATCATTGGCTACAATCCTCTGCTTAAAAATTGTTGTAAGTGCGGTATGGATATGAAGGACTTATATTCTTTCCGAAGCAGTAATATCCCATTTTCAATAAAATTTGGCGGAATTCTTTGTGAGAGATGCTCAGAATTTTTGGAAGGCACAGTAAAGTTAGATGTTTCAGCCTACAGATTTTTGTGCGATTTATTTAATCTAAAAATTGAAGATTTTAGAGATATGGAAGTAAACTTGCAAGTTTTAAAAAAAGTGCGCAGTTTGATGGAAAATTATATAACCTATCATATTGATTGCAATATAAAGAGTTTCAAATATTTAAAGAAGATAGGGATATAGAGGCACATAATTGCAATAATAAATTGACTATTGAAATTAATATTATTAAAATAAGAGACTATGAATTTTCAGGATATTATTTTTAATCTGCAAAAGTACTGGGCAGGCAACGGCTGCCTTATAAGACAGCCGATGGATTTAGAGAAAGGTGCCGGGACATTTAATCCTGACACGTTCTTGCGATGTTTGGGTCCGGAGCCCTGGAACGTAGCTTATGTTGAACCAAGCAGGAGGCCCACTGATGGAAGATATGGAGAAAATCCTTTCAGGACGCAGTTCTATTATCAATTTCAGGTTCTTTTAAAGCCATCTCCTGACAATGTAGTAGATTTGTATCTGGGATCCCTTAAGAGTCTTGGAATTGATTTAAAGCTGCACGATATAAGATTTGTAGAAGACGACTGGCAATCGCCAACTATAGGTGCAGCAGGATTGGGATGGGAAGTATGGGCCGATGGAATGGAAATAACACAATTTACTTATTTCCAGCAAATGGGTGGAATCGTACTGAAGCCGGTATCAGCTGAACTTACTTATGGCCTGGAGCGGATAGCTATGTATCTTCAAAAGAAAGATAGCTTCTGGGATCTGGCATGGTCGGATGACATAACTTATAGCGATGTTCAGTTTGAATCTGAAAAAGAATGGTCCAAGTATAATTTTGAATTAGCAGATATTGATATGCTTGTAGATTTGTTTCAGAAATTTGAAAAAGAGTTTAGGAAAGTAATAAGCAAAAATCTGGTTTTTGTAGCATGTGAATATGTGTTAAAGTGCTCGCATGTTTTTAACTTGCTTGATGCAAGGGAAGCAATCAGTGTTGCAGAAAGAACATCTTATATTGCAAGAGTGAGGAGTCTTGCAAGAGCCTTATGTCAGTCTTATGTTTCCCAGAGAGAAAAGTTAGGCTATCCACTTTTAAAAAAGAATTCTTAGAAAAGTTATAAAATATGAAAAAAGATTTAGTTTTTGAAATAGGAACAGAAGAATTACCAGCTTCCTGCGTAGAGGAGGGAACTCTTGGTTTAGAAGAAATACTTAAAAAAAGGTTAACTCAAAATAGAATTGATTTTGTTAGTGTAAAGACTTTCGGCTCACCGCGCAGGCTTGCTGCCATGGTAAGTGGTTTGGCAGAAACACAAAGATCGCAGGAAAAAATAATTACAGGCCCGCCAAAAAAAATTGCATTTGACAAAGATGGTGCTCCAACAAAAGCTGCAATAGGTTTTGCAAAAAGCTTAAATATTAATGTTAGCAGTCTTGAAGAAATAGAAATTAACAAAGGAATATACATAGGTAAAAAAATTGTGGAGGAAGGGAGAAAGACTGCAGAATTGCTTCCTGGCATATTAAAAGATTCGGTGCTTTCTTTGGTGTTCCCAAAACAAATGACATGGGGAGACTACAGTATTAAATTTGCACGCCCGATAAGATGGATACTGGCATTATTTGGAAGCGATGTAATCAACTTTGCAATTGAGAGTTTAACTTCCGGGAATATTACTTTTGGACATCGCACACTTAGTCCGGAACCTATTACTGTAGATGATGCAGACAGCTATCTAAAATCATTGGAGGATAAGGGAAGGGTAATAGTAGATTTCAAAAAAAGAATAGAATTAATAATTGATGGGTTAAATAATCTTAGGAAAAATACATGGAACGGAGAGTTTGAAATTGTTCCAGATAAAGATTTGCTGAATGAAGTTGTTAACCTGGTAGAAATACCAAATGTTCTTGTTGGTAATTTCTCTAAAAGATTTCTTTATATGCCAAAAGAAATATTAATAAAAGTTATACAGCACCATCAAAAATATTTTGCAGTAATTGATAAGGCTGGTAATGTTAGTACGCAATTTGTTGTAGTGCAGAATGGTATTGAAGACAAAAGTGGTGAAATAATAAATGGAAACGAAAAGGTGCTTGGGGCACGACTGAGCGATGCAGTATTTTTTTACGAAGAGGACAAAAAACATGATTTTGACAGTTGGTGTGAAAAATTAAAAGGTGTAATTTTTTATTCAAATCTTGGCAGCATATATGATAAAGCTTGCAGGCTCAAAGAGATCTGTCTGCATACCAGCAGTCTTCTAAAAGATAAGGGCATATTGAAAAATGATAATATCCATGATTCCTTAAGCAGGGCAGCCATTTTTTGCAAATGTGATTTAGTCACTAATATGGTTGTGGAATTTCCCGAGCTTCAGGGAATAGTAGGAAAAGAATATGCAAGGGAAAGAGGCGAAAAATTAGACATACCAGAGTCAATATTTGAACATTATTTGCCAAGATTTTCGGGAGATATGCTTCCTGATACAGATGTTGGTTCAATTTTATCAGTAGCTGACAAAATTGATACGATTTCAGGAATGTTTCTGATTGGTAATATTCCGTCAGGTTCTGAGGACCCGTTTGCACTTAGAAGAAAGGCTTCCGGTATAGTACTTTCTGTACTTAAGAAAAAATATGACTTAGACATGGAAGACTTGATAAGTTATAGTTTAGGGCTATATATTGAAAAGTTTAATTTTAAAGATATTAATAAAGAAGAAGTTTGCAGGGAGATCAAGGATTTTATTGTTGCAAGATATAGATTTATGCTTGAAAAGAAAAACAGAAGACTGGATGTACTTGAAGCAGTATTGGCATCAGGGTGCTCTTCCGTTCTGGATATAGACTTAAGGTATAAAGCTATAGAAGATTTTATAAAAGAAAAGGACATAGAAACTATATCTACTCCTATGGTGAGATGCAAAAATATTATAAAAGGGAAAACTTTTTCTGATGTAAATACCCAACTTTTAAGCAGCCAATATGAAAAAAAACTTTTTTCTTCTGCCACTGAGAAAAGAAATATCATAGTAGATTATATTGAGAAAAAGCAGTACGGCTGCATTCTTGCGGAGCTTGGTAGTTCTGGCAAGGATATAGATGATTTTTTTGATAATGTCTTAGTAATGGATAAAGACGAGAAGATACGGGCCAATAGGGTTAACCTTGTCAAAGTTGTTATGGATTTATATTTGCTTATGGCAGATTTCTCTAAATTAGTAATTGAAGGAAATAAAATTCATTAAAACTGCAGGGCACTAAGTGATTTTTATATTTTTAATATAAATAAGAGGTGCAATAAAGTTTCATATGTTGTAGGATTAGTAGATTTATTGTGCTGGAAGCAGTGCATAGAATCAAATTAAATGTAAATTTATAAGAAAGGAATAATTAAAAATGACTTCTAAAAAATATGTTTATTTTTTTGGAGAAGGCACTAAAGAAATGAAAAAGCTATTGGGAGGTAAAGGTGCAAATCTATCGGAGATGACAAATATTGGCCTTCCTGTACCACAGGGATTTACTATTACAACTGAGGTTTGTAATTTATTTTATGATTTAGGAGAAAGATATCCTGAAGGCTTGGATGAGCAGATTAATGAAAACTTAAAAAAGTTGGAAGATAAGATGGGGATGTCGTTTAAGGATTATAAGAACCCGCTGCTGGTGTCTGTTAGGTCAGGTGCTGCTATTTCTATGCCAGGTATGATGGATACTGTGCTAAATTTAGGCTTAAATGATAAAACAGTAAAAAGCTTAATAGATAAGACAAACAATGAAAGATTTTGCTGGGACTCTTACAGAAGATTTATTCAAATGTTTGGTGATGTTGTAATGAATGTAGAGCATGAAAAGTTTGAGAAATCCATACAGGCAAAAAAAGACGAGAAGGGCGTAAAATTTGATACGCAGCTTACGGCGGATGATTTAAAGGAGCTGGTAGAAGATTACAAAAAAATAATAAAAAACGAAAAAGGCAAAAGTTTTCCTCAAGACCCAAGAGAACAGCTTCAGATGTCTATGGATGCTGTATTTAAGTCGTGGAATAATAAAAGAGCAATAGCATATAGAAATATCCATGATATTCCTCATAATCTTGGAACTGCTGTAAATGTTCAGGCAATGGTATTTGGTAATATGGGCGAAGATTCAGGAACAGGTGTTGCTTTTACTCGTAATCCATCAACTGGAGAAAATAAAGTATATGGGGAATATTTGATAAATGCCCAGGGAGAGGATGTAGTTGCGGGTATTAGAACTCCAAAACCTATTTCCAAATTAAAGAATGAAATGCCTGATATTTATAAGCAGTTGATAGGGATATGTAAAAAATTAGAAGAACATTATAGAGATACGCAGGATTTAGAATTTACTATCCAAAAAGGTAATTTATATATGCTGCAAACAAGGACCGGGAAGAGAACAGCAGCTGCAGCTCTACAGATAGCGGTAGATATGGTAAATGAGAAGCTTATAGACACAAAAACTGCTGTAATGAGGATAGAGCCAGAGCAGATCGATCAAATGCTTCATAAGCAGTTGGATGAAAAAGCAAAAGAAAAAGGTCAGCTAATTGGGAAAGGATTGCCGGCATCTCCAGGAGCAGCAGTGGGCAAAGTAGCATTTGACGCTGATTCTGCAGTGGAAGAATCCAAAAAAGGAAATGTTATTTTAGTGAGGACCGAAACTTCGCCCGAGGATATCCAGGGAATGGCAGTAGCACAGGGAATATTAACTGCGCGGGGAGGAATGACTTCTCATGCTGCAGTAGTAGCAAGGGGTATGGGCAAATGTTGTGTTGCTGGCTGTGAAGATATAAAAGTATTCGAGGCCAAGCAGTATTTTTTAGTTAATGGAAATAAAATCAAGTATGGAGATTGGATTACTCTTGATGGTTCAACAGGGGAAGTCTTTTTAGGGAAAATTCCAGTAGTAGACCCTGAAATTACAAGAAATTTTGAAATTTTTATGGGTTGGGTAGACAAATATAGGAAAATTGGCGTCAGGGCAAATGCAGATACTCCAATGGATGCTGAAGTTGCTTTAAAATTTGGCGCAGAGGGGATTGGCCTTTGCAGAACAGAACATATGTTTTTTGAAGGTGATAGAATTAAAGCAGTTAGAAAAATGATAGTTGCCAGCAGAAAGAAAGAAAGGAAGGAAGCATTAATGGAGCTTCTTCCAATGCAGAGAAATGATTTTATTGAAATATTCAAAGCTATGAAAAATTTGCCTGTTACAATTAGGCTTCTTGATCCGCCGCTGCATGAGTTTTTACCTAAGGAAGAAGAAGATATCAAAGAAATTGCAGGAGAACTTGGCATAGAAGTTGGGGATCTTAAGGCGACTATAAATTCTCTTCATGAAATGAATCCAATGCTTGGACATAGAGGATGCAGGCTCTCTGTTACTTTTCCTGAAATTCTTGAGATGCAGACAAGAGCAATATTCGAAGCTGCTGCAAAATTAACAAAGGAAGGCTATAAGATTATACCAGAGGTTATGATACCTTTGGTTGGCATTGTTGAGGAAATAAAAATACTAAAAAAACAAATAGTAAATATTGCTGGTAAAGTAATGAAAGAAAGCGGCATAAAATTTGATTACAAAGTTGGAACAATGATTGAGATTCCGAGAGCTTGTGTTACTGCTGATGAAATTGCTTCAGAAGCTGAGTTTTTTAGTTTTGGGACCAATGATCTAACTCAGTTAACATTTGGGTACTCAAGGGATGACTCTGGAAAGTTTCTTCCTGATTATATAGAAAAAGGGATACTTGCAAAAGACCCATTTGCAACTATAGATAAAAAAGGTGTTGGCAAATTAGTAGAAATTGCTGTAGAAAAGGGCAGAAAAGTAAGAGAAGATTTAAAAATTGGCATTTGTGGGGAGCATGGCGGAGATCCAGAATCTGTAAAATTTTGTCATATGATTGGCTTAGATTATGTTAGCTGTTCACCTTACAGGATACCTATAGCAAAAATATCAGCAGCACAGGCAGCAATAAAAGAAAAAGAAAATAAAGGGTAGAACAGGCTTTTTGCATAGCACAATGGTCATACAACTGGTTTGCCTAATCCTAAGCGAATAGCATATGCTATTACAAATAGGTCATATGTTGAAATAGACTGCATATAAGAAGTAATTCTGTAAAATCCTACCTGGCACACTGCATGAACTTTTGTATTGGTAAATATTTAAAGTCTGATTGTTTCAGATAAATGCAATATGGTATAAAATAACTGATATACACATAACTGATAAATAAAAAAAGAGGGATATGGGCAGAAGCTTAAAAGACGGCGAGGTAGATGAACTGAAAGCAAGGGCAGATATATATAATATTGTTTCAGGTTACGTAAACTTAAAAAAAGCTGGAAAGAATTACACAGGCCTTTGTCCTTTTCATAAAGAGAAAACTCCATCATTTACGGTAGATCCAATTAAGCAATTATATCATTGCTTTGGTTGTGGGGAAGGCGGCGATGTAATAAGTTTTATAATGAAGATGGAAAACATACAATTTTTGGAGGCAGTGGAGTTTCTAGCTAATAAATCAGGCTATAAATTAAGTTATTCCCATAGCGGTTCTCCAGAAGCAGGTAAGAAAAAAAGTAGATTGTTTGAATTAAATGAACTTGCTAAAAAGTATTACAACTATATATTGTTTAACAGCAAAAAGGGTGCTCCTGCTATGAATTATTTAAAGAAAAGAGGCTTTGAAAATAAGACAATAGAGCAGTTTGAAGTTGGTTTTAGCCTGGACAGCTGGGA
>Ga0210003_1003300_pt1 | contig 13211 bp, 13 predicted proteins | sample LantaG_FD_182804 | JGI IMG/M metagenome (GOLD analysis project Ga0210003, IMG submission 182804) | Deep subsurface microbial communities from Baltic Sea to uncover new lineages of life (NeLLi) - Landsort_02402 metaG (SPAdes) (version 2) | ecosystem: Environmental > Aquatic > Marine > Oceanic >... | reverse complement strand
CAGCTGTGCTGCTGGGATGGTCCACCCCATCGTCGCTGCGGCGGCGACCGCTGCCTCCATGCTGATGCCCTGTTTTTCCGCTACGTTTGCGTATGGCAAGGTCAGCTTTCCCTTGGGGTCGCGGTAGTCCACATCGAACTTCGCACGATCGTTGATGTCCCCGTATGGAGGCTTTCCTGTCGCGCTGTTGTCCGCATGTTTTCGGCAAGTTTTGCAGTAGGTGTCTTCGCCGCAACGCCCCATTGTGCACTGTGTGTGCAATCCAAAATTTAATTTTACACCCTCGCACCACTCCCGCTCGATGTGCCCGCAGAACGGCAAAATCACTGTTGGTTTCGCTGTGATTTTTGACGCTTTCTTCGCGCTGTTGGTCTTCACAATCTCGCGCTTTTTCGACGCTTTTGAACGAGATGACACTACTGCTACACTATCAAAATCGAACATTTTGATAGCATCATCCAGTGAGCATTTAAGCACGCCTTCGCTAGACAATTGCCCTATCACCTCCCTGGCGAACTCCACTGAAGCTGAACGCATACCACGCTCCACCGCTGCTGACATCGTAATACTTGACATTTTTATTGATTTATAACACTATATCGATTTATGCCTATCACATATACGAAAATAAACTTTTCAATTTTTTTAATAACTTTCTTCTCTCTTGTCCTCGGGGGAAAATTTCCCCCGTAACCCCCTTTTTAATTTTAACCGATGTTTCTTGTATTATATATGACCAGTGTTGAAAATATCCTGAAAATTTATATATATATATATGGATAATTTATTAAACGCAAAGGAAATAATCTCAACTTTAATAACAATATTTTTTTTCACTATAGAATCTATGCTGCAATATAATATTGGTAAAACTGGTAATATTTCATTACTTCATTTTCCAACGATAAAAGAAGCTTTAAAATTATTATTTACAATTGCTATATTTGCTGCAGCTTCAACCTTGACCACACATTATATTGGAACATTATTTGTTGGTAATTAAATAACTACAACATTTCTTTCCTCGTCTGTATCTATTTTTACTCCTGAACTCGTATAAATAATAATATTTTCCATTTCTTCTGGGTGCACAATCATATCCTGTAATTCTCCCATATATAATCCGTTAATTTTTTCGTTATAATTGATGCCGTGCTCCACATACAATTTAAATACATCATTTAATTTTTTAAGATCTTCATCCCCAAGAACTGTTTTATTTATCATTACCGTTTTCTTAAGTTCGGCATACAATCTATTATTTTGAATGGTTTGCCAACATCTTTCTTTCTCCATAACTTGGATTTGTGACCGAAGCTTATCCAATTTAATAGACACCCTTCGGTGTTTGATATTATCTATTTTGTCATTTAAAGCACCCAATTTATTTTGCTTTTCTTTAAAATAATTAGTAAAAATCTCCTTTTCGACTTGGTTTTTCAGATGGATTCCATAGTCTTCTGTCATTTCAAGACCTCCCCAATCACGAACGCGGATAATATTTTTTTTAGAACAACATCTGAACAGACATGGTGTATTGTCATCTGTTACTTTCTCAACTATGAATTCACGGAAATGTGTTTTTATAGATTTAAAAGTAAGGGTTACAAAATAAATAAAAAAGTACAAACAAATAAAACCATTTGAAGCTAAGAGAAGAACAATTAAAACATCCTCAAAAAACCCCAAATTATATCCCGAGTCTATTGTCCCAAAAAATAAACCTGTGCTGAGTGTCATAACTAGTGATAATAAACTCACACTTTCTAATTTATTACATATCATTCCATAACTGGTGATTGTATCATATGGTCTTAAAAAAACATGAACAAAAAATGATATTTGAACTAATAAACTGGCACCGATTATCTGATAGCGCGGATGGTTTCTAAGAAAAACGGATAACAAAATTAATCCAGCTTTTTTACCCATAATAATAAACTCATAATACCATCGTTTTTCCCGATAACCCAAGAACAAAAATGACAATGGTGTTGATCCGTCATACCTATTTTGCATATCATAAAGACGGAATCTATATTTATACAGTAACCGAAATCCGAGCAAAGGAATACCAACACCATACAATATTAATCCCATATACCCAACAATTAAATAGTTGTAATGTTTATTTGTATAACACAAAACAGATACGTCTTTTACTAGATAATATTTATCTCCTATTTTTGAACAATTCATAATTTCTAATGTTTTTTCGACTATGGTTGGCCAACTAAGAAATGTCCCCACCACTACTGCCGTTTTTTCCCAAGCTATGAAAAAAGTCATACAAGATGGTGATTCGTCAATATATATTTTTTTATGCGATTCCGACATACCTGCTAATTTTCTTCTCTTTTTTTTACAATAACATAACGAGACAATAAATATTACCATCGTTGCTACTAATATATACACCATCGGTAGAGCTAAATACACAATAAATTTATCGTAATAAGTCCATCCAATGGCGCAGTCAGAAGAATAAAAACTAACTCTGGGAGACGAAAATTCCTTGGCTCTTTCAAATAAGTATTTAATTAATGTCGGCCAATTAATTTGAAATGAACTTGCTAGAGAAAAAACCTGAGCATAATTCATAAAAATTTTGACAACCCCATTGACTTCTTCCTTTTTATTATTGGCTGGATTTGCCGTTTTAATCAAAAATATAATAATTAAGATACAAATAACAGGAATAACTATCGTTAAGCTCATAGTCCTTCCAATATTTTCAGGACATTTTAAACATACTCCATCATCCTTAGACCACCCTTTTTCACATACATCGCATATGGGACCTTTGTGCCCTGGATGACATATATCATCTGTAGAATTAATTATTATACCACCTTTACAAGCGTGGATATTTTTACATTTATAGGTATTCAATGTATTAGCGGATTCTCTCCAAAAATGGGGATTTATCACCATATTATCAATTGTTGTTCCTTTTACACATGTGAATTTTTCTGGACAGGTTATACAATTTGTTATATTACCATTATTATTATATGTGTCAGAAATACACGAACATATAGTTTTTTCTGCATTGTTTTCTGATAGAGCTGGACAATCAGAACAAGCCAAACTAGATTCCTTTGGTGCTATTTTTCCAGCAAGACAAAATTTGCACTCTGTGGACCCCATTAACTCAGAATATTTTCCCGGTATACACGGCGAACACTTATGCTGTCCCGAGGATGATATGCTTCCTGTTGGACAAGGTTTGCAATCATTTGCATTACTAGATCCATTGTCAGGATTATATTGACCCGCTGGACAAACTGTGCAAGTTTCTTGCTCGATTGCTCCAGCCACCTCGCTATATTTTCCTGGTTGACAATACACGCAATTGTTTTTCGAATCTGACGCAATGGTTTTACTCCAACTTCCCACAGGACAATCTTTGCAGCTATTAATTAAATACCCGCCATTATCTGGTAAAAACTTGCCGGCAGGACACTCTTCGCAATGAGTCGGGATATCATCGATTATAAATGCGTATTTACCAGGAGAACAGTAATCGCATTTATCTGACCCAATAAAAGAATATTTTCCAGTTTCACATACAACACATTTTATACCCATATCATAATTTCGATACTTACCAACCGCACATAACTTACAATCAATAAGAGATGATGCCCCGACATCTAAATTAGCTTTACCTGAAGGACATTTAATACAATCATCCGAATTTATTAATCCTGTTATATTTGAATATCGACCGGTTACACAATTTTTACACCTCGATATGGTATATGATTTTGGGACATCATTGAATTTTCCTTTTGGACAATCAACGCAAGTAATTTTATAACTATCAGAAACCTTCCCTCTTGGGCATGAAGCGCATTGGTCTTTCGACTGCTTTGCTACAGAACCATCCTCACAATGAGCACATGATTGTATATTTTCTCTGAATTTACCCTTTTCACACGGCAAGCAAGATATGTTCGATGATGCACCCTGTACCACACCTATATAACCGGACGCACATTCTTTGCAATGGCGTTCATAGATTATACCAGGTATATCACTATATTTACCTATGGGACAAAGCAAACATTCTTCTGCCGATTTTAATCCAATAGAAAAACTATATTTACCATTTGGACAATTAACACACGTTTTTTGCTGGCTAGACCATTTTCCTTCGGGACAAAATGTGCATGATTGGCTTCCTCCGCCACTAATTTTTCCCGATGGACAGATAAAACAATTTTCACGTGTATTTGAACCCAATGTGATAGAATAAGTACCGTTTATACAACTCTGACATTTCGAAGCGCCTTCGTTGCTTGTATAAAAACCATTTGGACAGTTAATACACGAAACAGCGCTATTCCCATTTGTAAATTTCCCTGGAGAACATTTTACGCAATTAATACTTCCTGAAATGCCCGTCGCATATCCGGGATGACAGGATTCACATTTACCACCGATTTTATTTGAAAACTTACCAGTTTCACACGACGAACATTTATTAGAAGTTATACCTTTACCCAATGCACAACCGTTTAAATTAACAAATGCTATTTTTGTATAGTAGGAGTTGTGATTTGAGCTAACAATTAATACACCTTTGTGTAACATCATAGTTGTAATATTCATATTATTATACCATTGGTAAAACGGGTTGTAATTTATATTAGGCTGTATGTATTCTGCGAACATTAGTTGAGAATTTTTATTGATATTCAAATCCTTTTGATTAATGCTAACCAAACCATTATTCCCCCATCTAGAAGATATGGGGGCATAAATAAAGCCAGTTTGAGGGTCTATATTAATATTCGTAATAACGCCCCATTCTGTGGGAAATTTTAAAAAATCGACATTACACCCTTCGCTTATCTTTAATTTATTAAAATTTAAATCATATTGGTACAATTCACTGGACAACGTACCTGCAACAATATATATTTTTTTTGAATGAGCATCATATTTTATATCACTAACATAATTAATTCCATCCAGGGTAACTAATCTGCTATTATTCCTATCTATGGGTTTGCTGTAATTAATAATCATTAATTGAGCATCACTGTAGCCGGTGTCCTCCAAAAAATGAATTTGGGTGGTATCTTCTCTAACAAAAGAATACTTTAATTCTCGAATAGTGGTATCATAAGAATTCGTTGCACCATCCATCATCATTTTATCGTCAACCTTTTTATATGTTTTTTGAAAGGATTCTTCAAGAGTAATACTCGTTTCGTTCGCATGCAGCTTCCAAACTCCAGTATATACTGTGCCAAACCCTAACCATATATAATCATTTATCATATTTAGTGTGGTGGGACTATTAATATATTTATATTCGCTCCAATCATATTGTGAAAAGGGGGGTACATCTTTTATATTTTTTAGTATAGTCCTATCTAAAAAAGAGAAATCTGTTAAATTAATTCTGACAATGGAGCTGTCATAATTATGATTGCTGTTACAATTATGTATATTTGACGACATATAATACAATAAATTATATTTGGCGTGAACACCGCACGTAACTATATTATCGCTGCCTTTCCCACCTGTTGCCGTGGGATATTTATTTGAACTATCACCCATAACTAACCGATTTGTGAAATTGCTATTAGAAAAATTATATTTAAGAATTTCGACATATTTATCGCTTCTCTGACAGTATTGTTGGTTGTGTGTGTATCCAGTTGGGTTCGTGGAGGAAATAAAATATATATCATCATCGATGTAGGTTGTGCAGCCAATGCCTTTATAAGGATACGTATTTTCATTAAGAACGCTCTCTAATGGAATGTCTACCCATGAGAATGACGAATGATTGTTGTCTAAATAAGATAACGAGTATGTTGAGGAAAACAAAAAAAATAACCATACAAACCATAACATAGTATAATTAATTTACATTATTTATTTAATATATTACACCCTTGAAGATTTAAATCCGCGCCCCAATAAATTTTCTTAATTTAATATATAAGTATTAATGAGCAGGAGCGGGTTTAATTGGAAAGTTGTGTTTTTGGGAGATACCGCAGTTGGAAAATCTTGTTTAGCGGTTCGTTTTGCAAGAAATAAATATACTGAATTTGAAGAACCAACCATTGGTGCTGCGTTTTTAGCAAAAAATATTGATTATCAAGGAAAAAAAATAAAATTAGAAATATGGGATACTGCCGGTCAAGAAAGATATCGAAGTTTGGCCCCAATGTATTATCGCAGTGCAAAAGCAGCCATTGTCGTGTATGATATTACACAACAATATACTCTGGTCGGGGCTAAAAGTTGGATTGTAGAATTACAAAAAAACAAATCTGATTGTGTTATTATTCTAGTAGGAAACAAATTCGATTTAAATGAAACACGCACTATAGATGTGAACGAAGTTAAAGAGTATGCAAGAGCACATAATTTGATTCACATAGAGTCTTCTGCAAAAACCGGACATAATGTGGCAGAAATTTTTAATATAATATGTAAAGAAATACTCGCTCGACCATTAAAAGATGTGGTGACGGTGCATCCTGAAATAGTAACCATGTATTCAACCTCGAGTAATTGTTGTTAAATTAAAATTACAATTTAGTATTTAAATAATAATTTGTATTTAAAGTAATGAACTTTGTAATCGCTGAACAACAAAAAAAAATATGTAAAAAAATTAAAAAATTAGTAACTAAAATAGAAGATAATATTAAAGAAGAAACTCTCGTAGAATTGGCGGTTGAAGTAACCGAACGACCACCCGCGGGTATTAGGCGGGTCAGACCAAACAGTGCTCATCATTACTGGGTTGGTGGTTTACGAACTAATGGCTGGAACCGCAACCACAACTACTAGTTGTGGAATGAGTTTTGTGTGAATAATTTGAAGATTTTCTCTCCAAATAATTCTGCCACACATCCGCAAAGGTGGGGATATCTTCCATCTCCATCTGCTTCATAATAGCTACCTTTGCAATATGTTCACGAATTAAACCGCGTCTTGCAGCCAGCATAAGAGCATCATTACCACTTGTGTCCATCCATGGACTCTCACCCATGTGGCGACGATCCTCACCTCGTCGCGTTGACGCGGGGGAATGCCAAGAAAATTGATTTTTTTCATGTCTGCTTTGCTCTTGCAGCTTATTACGAAGCTTCAACTTGAGAGCTGCATGCTCTTCGGTTTTGCTTTTTGTTTTTGCCTCTTCTAGTTTCTTGATAAGAGGGGCGATTTGAGTGTGGTTAAAAGTTGACATAATGCTAATTTCTGAGTGTTGATTGCCATTATTTAATAATCAATTAACACGTTCAATTTTTTCATTTCAATATTACACTTCAAGCAAGGCGGGTCCATCTTTCTTTTCTCTATGACACGATATTATTAATGAACCCCATCCTATTATACATAAAATAATACATACAATTATTATCCAAATTATATTCATTAATTTCTGAGTTGAATGATATTACCAAATATTAACTATGTTCAATTTTTTATAATGTATTAAATTCAATTCCATTATATATATTATCTTTATAAATAATAATGAATAGATTTAGAGCCAACATATTTCGACGATGGGTCAATCAAATTCCAATACCATCCGTTTTCATCTTTGATTTAGATTTAACTATGTGGGATTGCACTATTGAAGAGGATAAATTTATAAATAACGACAATATTTATGATTATGTTCCAAAAGAAAGACATTATATGTTAACACATTTACAAGAATTAGGACATGAACTGAATGTGGGCTCTCGAAGTTCAGAACCTGAAATTTGTAAAAAATATTTAAAAGATTTATTTCCAAATATTGTTTTTAATAATATGCAGATTTATCCAACACCCGATTTTAAAAGGAATCATGTGGATGCTATTTTTGCCGGTAGAAAAGTAACAGATTTTTATTTCTTTGATGATGAACTTCATATTTTAAAAGACCTCGAGGTTGCTTATCCAGGAAAAGCCAATATATTCCATACACCAAAAGGAGTATTATACGAAACTTTTCAACAAGATAAATTGAATAAAATTATATATAAATGATGGGGGATTATTCAACATGTCATCAGGACAAACACCAAACCCTAAAGCAGATAATATGACGAGCACGTTAATATATGATGTTAAGACAAAAGATCAGAAAAGTTATTGGGATATGAGTGATGCCGAAATCGAGAAATTAATGGAAACCGAGCGGTTTTCCCTGACTTGCGCGCCTGGAGGAGAAAATAATAGGGGTATGGAGATAATAGGGCGGTTGCCGATTAATGGCGAGGGCTTTACGGCTGAAGATATCAATGGGTTGGGCACATATTTTCACTGGTGGTTGTGGCGCGAAAACAGTAATCCTGTCGAGGTTCTAGACCTTAACGCATCGAGTTTAGACCTAAAAATTGTTTCTTTACCAAAAGAAGACCAAGCTCGGGTCTTGTTATTAAGGGATTGGGCAGGAGTTTGGTGTGGCCAGGATTGGACTAAGCAAGTTTATAGGGAATTAGCCTCTAGACAGTGGGATGCTGAGTATTTGGACCCGAATAAATATAGGACCGAAATTGTGGACGGTCAGGAAGTTAGGGTACGAGGAAAAAGATTAAATAAACTAGCCAGAACAAACCTATGCTTTGTTGCTGATAGAGAACAAGAACCAGCTGTTTACGAGGGTAAGGGAACGATATATGACCTGAAAAAAATGGAATCATTGAACAGTGGAGTTGAAAAGTTGAAGGAGCAAATCGCGACAGGATTGATAGAGATTGGCAGTGAGACTAAAGTAGAGATTAATGTAGTAGAAGGTAACCGGTATTATAACCTTAAAAAAACGGGAATTGGGTTTCATGGCGATACTGAGCGAGTAGTTGTTATATGCATTAGTATAGGATGTAACAACTATCCGATGCGTTGGCAATGGTTTAAGGCTGGTATGCCAGTGGGCGAACCAATTGATGTTATCCTTAATTGCGGGGATGTGTATATTATGAGTGAAAAAGCCGTTGGAGCGGAATGGAAGAAAAGTAGTATATATACCTTAAGACATTCTGCCGGAGCCGAAAAATATAGGAGTTTAAATAAGTGGGAGAAGAGAAGACCCGGATATGAAGCAAAGTTGAAGGCAAAGGCTGAAAAACAATCAATTAAGGAGGCATTCAAAAAGAGTAAAGCCAATGCGCCGAAAAAGAAAAAAGTAAATAAAAAATAAGAAAACAAATATTGGGCATAACTTATTCTATTCTTCTTTGATATAAACCGGTAATGTATTATTTTCAGGTTTATATAAAGTATTGACCCATTCAATCGTCAAAGGCATTGTTTCCGCGAGAGGAGATTTGCTTGTCCATTGTTCTTTGTTGCATAAAACAAATAATTTTTTAATTCTGTTGACAATGCCTCCAGCATTCCGCGGAGGCACATGTTTTAATGCCCATTCAAATTGCATCGATTCTATTTTTGTTGGGAATCCACTAATTATACAAATGTGTTTCCAACCAGAACCCTTGCTTGTGGTATATTTGGCACCGCCTTTTATCTCTCCGTTATGCGCTCGCAGTCTATTCACCGCATTATTAGAAACACCCACATATGTATATCCTCTGTTTTCAATAATATAGCATACCCAATTCATAAAGTTAATAGCATATTAACTTTATGTTTGAAAATAAAATACTTAGTTTCTCGGATTTCTTGCAGATAAATTTAAGCAGGAACTCGTCATATGATTTAAAGTATTTAAAGATTTATTCAGATTTGAGTGGACCTCATCCGCCTCCTTTCATTCTGTGTCTTCTGTGTCGTTTTCTCCCGCGAGTTTTTCTCATGTGAGTTTTTCTCATGTGAGTTTTTCTCATGTGAGTTTTTCTCCCGTGAGTTTTTCTCCCGCGAGTTTTTCTCCCGTGAGTTTTTCTCCCGCGAGTTTTTCTCATGTGAGTTTTTCTCCCGCGAGTTTTTCTCATGTGAGTTTTTCTCCCGCGAGTTTTTCTCATGTGAGTTTTTCTCCCGCGAGTTTTTCTCATGTGAGTTTTTCTCCCGCGTCTTCCGCCAGTTTTGTTTAAATTTTTGCGCACCATGTTATATTATAGTTACATATTTTAATTATTCAATATATATGTTATAATAAAGTATATAATAATAAATTCATATTAATATATATATAATGAATATTTCAAGAGCAAAGGACATCTTAAATTACTGGTTCCCAAAAAACGGTTCGGCCGACTTTGACAAATGGTTTATGAAAAGCAGCGAGTATGACGAGGAAATCAAAGAAAAATTTGGTGATTTATTAAAAGAAGCAGAAAATGGCGGTGGATTCGGTTGGTTATCAACCAAAGACAGCTTCGTCGCGCATATTATTTTAACGGACCAATTTTCGCGACACATTTACAGAGGATATGGTGACGCATTTAAGAATGATGTTTCAACGATGATATTTACTAAATTAGGATTCGATTTATATAGACACCAATTAGTAGGTTACGAATTTATGTTTGCTTTTATGCCATATATGCACACCGAATCGCTTAAATATCAAAAGAAAGGTGAAAAAATATTTAATAAACATCGTGAGTTATACGTCCGTGTCCAGTGTGGTGGTTTTGGTAACAGTGGTTATGACGCCAAAAAAGGGAGCAGATATCACTTATTGTCCCCACCAGTAACGGACGATTTCATGTCAGGAGTAAAACCTGTATTAACGCAAGCGGATAAAGATTTGAAAATGTTAGACCAAATGCAAACACACGTTCTGGGTCATAAACTGACGATTGAACAATTTGGAAGATTCCCCAAAAGAAACGATGTGTTGGGTAGGGAGTCAACTGCAAATGAATTAAATTATATGGCTTTACCTAACGTTAAATCAAGACCTTATTAACTTACTTCGGAGAGAATGAAATGCCGCAACCACAAGATGTGGCAAAGTCCTTTTCAGGTGTGAAAATAAATCTACTCTCAAATATATTTTCACTGTAGTCTTCTTCTATAAAATCAATAGTTGTTCCTAACAGTAACATCTCGGACATTGGTTCAATTACCACCTGTGTATTAGAATTTGTAACTATAATAGGCGAAGGTTCTTCCGCGGTTAAATTATCGAATTTTTTCTCGCCAATAGATTCAAGCTTATAATTAAACCCGTTACATCCGCCACCTGTTGCGAAAAATACAAAAGCATATTCATTGCTTTTTTCCAAAATATGTGTCATTTTATCCCAAGCACTAGTGGATATAGTTATGGGTCGTCTCGACATAGTAGAAAACCTTCTCAAGTACATATCATATATAAATCCTATATTTTTATATATAATTTCAATTTTTTATATTATTTCAATTATATATGAATAATAGTAATCTATCAAAAAAAAATTTGATATCCTATATTACAAAAAATTATATTAAATTTAAACTTTTTTTAAAAAAGCTTGAGGAAAACGCAAAACTCGGAGAAAACGCGGAAAACGCCGAAAAACTAGAAAAATAAAGAGAAGAAAATCCAAAAGGAGAAGATGATAAATTCTATTAATAGTTAAAAATATATATATATATTAATAGAATAAATGAAAGTTGCCTTTTTAATTCCGTCTACAACTATAAAAAGACCTTGGAGAAAAATGGAGGATACCTATTTATATAAAATATTTGGTCAAAGTTTTATTCACACAGTAAGTGATGATATTCAATATACGATTTATATAAATGTAGATGCAAATGACCCCATATATATGAAAACAATAGAAAAAAACAAGTTTATATCCTTAATTGGAGAGAAGGCGACAATTAAATTTATTTCTGATGGTCACATTTCAAAAGGATATTTAACACAAATGTGGAATTATTTATTTAGATTATCATATGAAGATGGGAATGATTATTTTTATCAATGTGGTGATGATATTATGTTTCAAAATATAGACTGGCTATCAGAATGTATTGAACAATTAAAAAAACAAAATGATATGGGTGTTTGCGGACCGATAAATCCACCCAATTATCAAATATTAACACAAACCTTGGTGTCAAGAAAACATTGGGAAATATTTGGATTTTATTTTCCTCCGCAGATTAAAAATTGGTGGTGTGATGATTGGATAAATTATGTATATTTACCGCACAATGCTACAAAAATGGAACATCTAATAGCTGAAAATAAAGGCGGAGAACCGCGTTATGAAAGGCCTAATATAAATGATAATAATGCATTTCGAAATTTATGTCTTCGATTAACTGTTCAAGGGAAACGAAGAATTAAAGATTATCTTGATCGTTCTTGATTAATTCTTTAACCGTAACATTTTCAGAAATACTTTTTTTGATGTTGGTGTGTGTTTTGTTTTCATTTTCACCACACCCCATATTTTTAACCATGGTTTGCCAAATTTTGCATTTTCCATCATTTGACAAATAGTCGGGATTTTCCTTTTCCCATTCCTTTATATGGGAAAACTGTTTTCTGGTAATATCGTCTATTGTTTTATCTAATTTTTCGTGTGTTTTATCTTTTTCCCATTTATCAGAGTCCTTTATATAGAATTGCAATCGTTTTTTATCTGAACAATGAATAGGACGTTCTGTTACTGCCATATCGGTAAGATGTTTTGTAAATATATTACTGATTCCTTTTTCATAGCCGTGTTGATTTGTATATTCTAAATCTTGAATGGATACCTTGATATTATCTACAAAATCCGTCAAATTCATAGCATTTTTACAATGTTCATTCAGAAATACATTAATAGAAATCTTATTGTTATTATTATTTCCCAGTTTTGGAATCATCTCATTTTGTTGGTCAATTAATTTCTCTATCAAATCCCCTTGTTTGCTTAAGGCCTGGGCCAATAAATTAATAGCAGCCGCGTCATTTCCATCGATTGATGCTTTTGCAATTTTTAATGCGGTTGTGTTCAACACAATGGACTCATTATTTCCTACACATATTTTTTTGTGTCTAGATAATCCGCTCTTAAACTTATATACCCTCCCACAAGTTTCACAACTAATACAGGTTACCATTTTGTTACCATTTAAATTACCATTTAAATTACCATTAGTTACCATTTTGTGTTTTGCAGTGGATAAATGTTTAGTAAAATCATATTTGTTCTTAGAAGTATAGTCACACTTTTTGCAGTGATATTTTTTTTGCGACTTTTTGCGATTTTGCATCTCTATATAATGATAACATAAAAATCGCCTAAATCGTTTTTTTTTTTTTTATTAAATTTATTTTTCAAGTGATT
>Ga0210003_1003299_pt1 | contig 13211 bp, 23 predicted proteins | sample LantaG_FD_182804 | JGI IMG/M metagenome (GOLD analysis project Ga0210003, IMG submission 182804) | Deep subsurface microbial communities from Baltic Sea to uncover new lineages of life (NeLLi) - Landsort_02402 metaG (SPAdes) (version 2) | ecosystem: Environmental > Aquatic > Marine > Oceanic >... | reverse complement strand
ATGAGCAAATATGAAAAATGATCTTGTAGAACAAAGGGGGGTGACCAACTTGTTGGCAGACCCCGGGGATCATTTTATTAAGGCCTCACTACAACCTCAAATATACAACCTGGAAATATGGGTAGTGCCAGATGGGGGGTAGTCTTATCACCTACAGAAGGGGTACTTTTGTAATCCTCATCTTTTTTTTGTATATTATTGTAGGCGTTCTCTTAGAAGGGTTTGTAAAACCAACTATTAACCAAAACTAACATATGAAGACTAGGAAAAGATTATTCTATGATATTGAGACATCATTTTGTGAAGGTCATTTTTGGAGACCTGGATGGAATCAAACAATACTACCTCATCAGATTATTAACTATGCTCAGATAATGACTATCTCTTGGAAGTGGGAAGGATTTGATAAAGTACATCATTTAGATTGGGGATTAAAAAAGCAATGTGATAAGAAATTGGTAGAAGAGTTTATTAAGGTATTAGATAAAGCTGATGAGATAGTAGCACATAATGGAGATAGGTTTGATATTAAGTGGATACGTACTAGAGCTTTGTTCCATGGATTAGAAATGCGAGATACTTATGTTATGATAGATACTTTAAAGATGTGTAAGAAGTATTTGAGTTTGCCGTCTAATAAACTTGCCGAAGTAGCTAAGTATTTTAACCTAACTTTAAAACTAGATCCAGGTGGGATACAAACTTGGATAGATATTATATTTAAAAAAGATCAAGAAGCATTAGATCATATGCATACTTATTGCGATGGTGATGTTGTTAGTTTAGAAGAGGTGTATAATAAACTTAGACCTTATGCTAGAAATAAATTTAATTATTCAGTAGCTAGAGGGGGTGCTAAATATGCATGTCCTGAATGTGGTTCTACCTATGTAGGCATTAATAAGACATATACTACAGCTGCTGGAACTATACAGCATTTTATGCGTTGTAGAGAAAAGGATTGTCATCAACCATTTAAGATTAATAATAAAACCTATCAAGATTTACTACAATATAGAATGTTAAGCGGTGCGGGATAATAAGGATATTATAAAAAACGGAGGTTGGTGGGTAATATTACTTTATGTTATTCTTGTATTACTATCTATATCATTAATATCTTAAATTTTCATCTAGGTTTATAGTTTAAACAAATAAAATTTATATATTTGTAACCCAACAAACAAAACATTTATGGAAAACACAGTACTATTATCAATTGATATAAAAGAAGAAGGTTTAGAAGTTAAACTGAAAGAAGAAGCTTATGGTAACTTAGCTTTAGTAGGATTACTAGAAAAAATTAAATTAGAGATTATTAGTGGTGAGAGAGAAGCTGCTAATGAACCTCTCATGTCTAACCAAAAATATAATGCATAATATGAAAAGTCTAAGAGGTAAAAAAGTTTTAATTACAATTCCAGAGTTAAAAAAGTCTAATATTTCACTTTCCGGTGCTGATGAAGAAAAGATTATGGCAGATGCTATGAAAAAATGGCAAAAGTTAGAAGTGTTTGCAATAGGAACTGAAGTAACAGATATTAAAAAAGGTGATATGGTATATGTACAATCATATTCATTAGAAACTGGAGAAAAGATTGAGATTGATGAAAAAATGAGAATTTTAATTCCTGAGAATGCCATAGCAATAATATGGTAGATTTAATCTAACTAATTTATAAATAAAAATCCTTAGACTACCATCTAAGGATTTTTTTATTTCAATAATTTTTTGTATATTATATTTGTAACTAATTAAAATTTATACCATGGCAACTTTAAAAGAATTTGAAAACCCAGACAATGCAATAGGTGTTATGCCTGAGTACAGATCAAAACTGACTCAAATGTACCAATACCTTAATAGATCAGTAAAAAAGTTTTTACTTGACTCAGGATCATTAATCAACTCTAGAGAATATGCAGATGATACTGCTGCTAAGGCAGCTGGATTAAAAGTAGGAGACTTATACAGCAAGTCTACAGGTGTTGTTCATGTAATAAAATAATAAACTATGTCAAATAGCATTGGGAACTTAAAAAATAGCGGTCTCAAAGGTAATAACTGGCCTTGGCAATATAAAGTATTGTTAGGATTAGATAAAATTGCTGCCGCTATTACAACTGGTGGAAGTGATTATGAGGCTGAACTAGTAAATATATCTTGTCCAGGACCAGTTCCACCTTTAGGAGATATAATTAGACTTGAAATTAGAGTTTTTGACACTACTACTGGAAGTTTTACTACAGTTCAATATTATGAACCAGGTAGTATAGTTCCAGATCCTACTGATTATAGTGGATGTACTATAACTTATATAACAGGAGGATCAGACCCTACAACATTAACTTCATCTTCTACTACAGGAGCAGGAACAATACCTGCTTTAAGTAAAGCTGCAACTATTGTTATAGATGGTTCAGGAGGTCAAATAAATGGTGTTGTAAGACCAGATGGTTGGTCACAATCTTTTGAATTTAACAATGATACATTGCCTGCTATACCTTACAATGGTAACGGTACTGCTACAATGTATGTAGATATACTAACTTAATATGATTGCAACAATAACAAGAACAAATACTACCGTAGCAACAATAACTAAAGTTGCGCATGGGTTAAGTCTGCCCGGTACAGATAAGTTAATGGCTATATATATTGATACAGCTACAGGTAATTTGCTTCCTGCAGATGCAACAAGTTCTTCTAAACAAAAAGCTTTATTTGTAACAGAAATAGTTAGTGTTGATGCAATAAAAGTACAAACTACAGGACTTTGGGTATCAGCAGCACATGGCTACACAGTAGGAGAATACTACTACGTAACAGATGCTGGTGATGGGGGTTGGTCAACTACTCCAGGTACATTAAATGACGTAGGTTTTACTGTGCTTGATGCTAATACTTTAATATTAATAGACAATAGAGAGTTGTAGTGAAAGTAATTGGAAATTCATATAGACCACTTGAATTTGAGATTCCTAATCTTATAGACCCTCTATTTAAAATGACTATTGATACTACTAAGCCTGGGTCTACTAATACCCAATCTTTTCAACTATCTTTTGGTTATTTATCTCCAGTTAATTTTACAGTAGATTGGGGTGATGGAACTTCAGATGTTATTACAGCTTATGACCAAGCTGAGTTACTACATGGTTATGCGTCAAGTGGAACATACCAAGTAAGCATAGACGGTTCTTTTAATGGCATTGAGTTTTATAACAGAGATTCTAAAAAATTAATGTCATTAGATAATTGGGGGTCTAATGTTTTTACTACCATGAGATATGCCTTTTATCAGTGTGAAAACATAATTGCTAATTATACTGATACTCCAAATACAAAAGGGGTTCAAGATTTTAGCCAAATGTTTGATAATTGCCGCATGTTTAACGGTGCTGTTGAGTTTGACACTTCTTCTGCTATTGATATGTATGCTATGTTTACGAATTGTTTTGTATTTAACCAACCAGTTAATTTTGATACAAGCAATGTAACCAGAATGCAAGTAATGTTTAATAATAATTGGGTTTTTAATCAATCAGTAACTTTTGATACAAGTAAGGTTACGAGTATGAATTCAATGTTTCTTAATGCAAAAAAATTTAATCAACCAATTAATTTCAATGCACCATTGTTGACAGACACAACATCTATGTTTTATGCGGCTTTGGAATTTAATAGTCCAGTTACTCTTACTACTTCAAGTCTGTTATTTAATCTAAGTTCTACATTTAGAAAAGCTCCTGTTTTTAATAGTTTAGTTACTATTAGTGATACAAGTGGAGTTGGAGCAATGGGTAGAATGTTTGACGAAGCATTTGCATTTGACCAAGATATTAGTGCTTTTGACCCTTCAAGTTTAGAAACAATAGCTGTTGGAGGTGGTGGAGCTTGGTACATGATGGCTTCAATTCCATGGTCTACGTTAAATTATGATAAATTATTAATTGCCTGGGATGCTTATGGAACAAGTGATTGTAGATTTACAGCAGGATCAGCTAAGTATTCAGCCGGAGCTGCTGCTACAGCAAGAGCTAATATGATTAGTAGGGGGTGGCAAATTTTTGATGGTGGACCAGCATAAAAAATTGAATTAAAAAAATAAGAAATGAGTGAAAGAAATCAAGGAATAATATCAGGCATAGAAGGAACAGTAACAATACACTCAGATGTAGATGCTACTACCTCAGCTATATTATTAAACAACTGGACAGCTATAATTGCTCCAACAGTAACTGATGATTCTGGATCAGGTTATGCTGTAGGTTCTGAATGGATAGATGTTACAGCAGATAAGTCATATAAATTAGTAGATGCTTCTGTAGGAGCTGCTGTTTGGATAGAAACTACAGGTGGTGGTGCCGGTGGTGTTTCTTTTATAGTGGCAGGAACCAATGTTACTATTAGTCCAATAGGAGGAACTGGAGCTGTGACTGTAAATGCAACAACACAAGGCCCAACATTAATTAACACAGCATTAGCCACTATTTTTGTTAATCCAAATGAAACAATTAACTGTACAGGTAATGTTAATTTTGCAGTAACCTTACCAAATGCTATTGGCATTCAGGGAACTACTTATACACTTGTAAATAGTGCAACTGGAATAATAACATTAACGCCTGTTTTAGGTCAAAAAATAAATGGTGATTTAACTATTGATTTAACGCAATGGATTAGTATAACAGTACAATCAAATAATTCTGATTGGATAATAATATAAAACATATAAATAAAACAGACATGGCAATAAAAATACAAGTTAATACAAGGTTTGGAGATTATTACAGTGCAGCATATGTTCGTATACTTTCTTTAAAGATAAACTATGTTTCAAACTACGCAGAAGTTGAGATGGGAACTTACAAGGATGAAGCATCAAGGAAATTAGGCAAAGACCCTGTATTAGTAGAATCAATAAGAATGGTAGGGGATAAATTTAAAGAATTTTTCAAGGAACTTTCATTAGATAAAATTGATGCAAAAATAAGCCCAATAGCTGACATCTATAACTTCCTGACTATGGAAGAAGGTGGAAAATATGAAGGTGGACTTAAACTATATGATGAAATAGTAAAAGAAGACGGAGAAGTAAAAGAAGTTGGTAAGGAGGAAGTAATTGAAGAGGAGCGGAAGGTAAAGGACGCTGCTAATTAGTAATTAAATAAACAAATAAAAATATGAGTTATACGCCAATAGATACCATAAAAAATTTACTAAACACATCTCTATATGTAGGATTATCTGATAGTGCTACTTTAACTGGAGGAACTGAACAAAGCTTATTACCAGCTACAGGTCAAGGTTCTTTAGCTGTTCCTGCAGATGGATTTAAAGTTGGAGATAGTTTTCATCTTGTAATGGCAGGAGGAATACTACTAGGAGATAGCGCTGATGATTTTACTCTTAAAGTGTATCAAAATGGTGTAGTTTTAGGAGAGATAACAGTACAGCTTGAAAATATAAGTGTTGCAGGTGAAAGTTTTTGGGAGGGAGAAATGGATTTTACTATTAGGTCAATAGGAGCTACTGGTTCCGTAGTTTCTAATATTGATTGGACTTTTAATAAGCGCCTTACAAAAGACTTTAAAGGAAGTAGAAGCGTTACAGTTACTACAATAGATACAACAACAGCAAGTACTTTAAGTGTTACGGGACAAGTAGTTGGAGGAAATGGTTCTTCATTAGTAACTAATCTTATGACCCTACATAAAGTGATTACAGGTGTATAATTAATGTTTAAACAATAAAAGAGATGGAGGTAGAAGGAATGACATTTGGACTAAATGCAATAATAAGTATATTATTTGCAGGAGCTGGAGCACTTGGATTTTGGTATACAATCAAAGGATCAGTTAGTTTACTTGAGCAAAGAGTAAAAACACTTGAAGCTATTGACAAGGTTTTACATAAAAGAGTTGAAAGTTTAAAGGACGAGGTGAAAGAGAATAGAGATAAAGCAGATAGCTCTATAGCAGACATCACTGGTAAGATGCAAGCTATGGAACTTAGAATAATACAAGCAATTCATGACTTAAAGGTTTAATAATAAATAAATAGATATGAAAGGAAAGATAGATAATTTTTTAGGTTATTTTATAAGTAAGAAGCTAAGCGTATTTATTGTGGCTAGTTTCTTTGTAGGGTTTGGTATGATACAATCTACTGAATGGGTAGATGTCGCAGTACTTTACATAGGTGGTCAGGCTGTAGTCGATGCAGTAGCTAAACTAAGAAAGTGAGAATAGTATATTTAATAGTTATATTAATTTTGTTTTCCACTTGTTCTGCTAAATGGCATTACAATAAAGCATTAAAAAAAGGATTGGAGATTATATCTATATCAGATACAATTAGCATTACTACAATTGATAGTATTCCATTTATTCAACATGATACAATTATTTATCAAAAATTCTTTACCTCTAAAGATACTGTGATATTTTATAAAAATATATACATTCCAAAAACCATTAGAGAAGTTAGAATAGAAAATAAATTTATTAGAGATACAATAAGAATAAAAGAAAAAACTAAAGTCAACATACAAAAAGAAGAGACTAAACAAACAAAAGCAGAAAATAAATCTAGTCCATTCTTAAGATTTGTAGGTAGAATGTGGTGGTTAGTATTAATAGTTGGTATAGGTGTTGGAGCTTATGTAAGAAACCTTTTACCATTTTAAAATAAACTAATGAGTAAAGATGTAAAATGTCCTAATTGTGGGACTAAGTATAAGATTGATGTAACATCTCAATCATCTGAATCAAAATATCTATGGCTATTTGATAATGGTCATGGTGGAATTATTGATGGAAAGTATCAAACAGCAGGTAAAAGATCACCTTTATGGCCTGATGGAGAAATCCTATATGAAGGAGAATTTAATAGGGCTATTGTTAAAAGATTAATGAAGCTATGTGAAGAAGCTGGAATTGATGCAATTAATTTGGTTGATACTCAAGAGGATGTTCCTTTAAGTAAAAGGACAGATAAAGCTAATGATATTTCTCGTCAGCAAATGAATATGGATGGTAAGCCTTGCATATATGTTTCAATACATGCTAATGGATTTAGTAGTGAAGAAGCAAATGGGTGGGCTGTATATACATCAGTTGGAGAAACAAAATCAGATAAAATTGCAACAATACTATACGAAAAAGCAGAAGCAGAATTCCCAGGAGAATATTTTAGAAAAGATACACGCTCAGATGGTGATGTAGATCAAGAGTCTAATTTTTGGGTTTTATCAAAAACTATTATGCCTGCAATTCTAAGTGAAAACTTCTTTATGACTAATTCAGATAACTGTCATGATTACCTTTTATCAGAAGACGGAAGAGATAGGATTGCTAAGATTCATTTTGAAATGATACAAGAAGTAGAAAAAAATAAAAGTATTTAATTATGAAATTAAGAAATGGTTGGAAAAAAGATAAACCAAACTATAAGACGTTTATTTTAAGACTTAAAATATCTTTAATAGATATCTTATCAATTGAAATAGATAACCAAAGAAACTTTTATGCACTAACTGTTTTAAACTTTACTATTAAAAATAGATAGTTAACTAAATAAATTATATTAAAGTCCAGGTATATTATATGTCTGGATTTTTTTTGTTTAAACATTATATATTTAAACTATTTTAGTATATTTGTGATAAATATAAAATAATATATTATGGATAACCAACAAGTAGAAGAAGAATTAACTCCAGAAGAGTTAGAAGAAAGAAGAGATGAGATGAAACAATTTTATGAAAACTCTCTTCCTTATTTAAAATCACAAGCTGAGTATGAAAAATTACTCACTGAAGTAGAAGAATCTAGATTCAAAAGAGCTAACATGCAGATACAGTATGCAAATATGATGACTGCAATACGGGGACCGGAAGAAGATATTAGTACTTCACAACCAGACAAACCTCATTCTCAACCAAAACCAGAAACTAAAGCACCAGCTGGTAAGGATAAGAAATTAAGAAAAAGCTAATGGCACTTGTAAATCAAGTACAGAAAAAAGTAAGATTAGCTAAATGGGAGATTGTAAAATTTCAGATCTTAACTCATTGTTATATAAGTCGTATAACAATGAGTGAGGCTGATTTAAATTGTTTAACTCTTTTAAGTTTTAATGAACCTATAGAACTTAGTAATTTTTGTTTAGATGCATCTTCAGAAGAAGATTGGATTTTTAAATCACCTCAGACTGTAAGAAATAGTATTAATAAGGCTGAGAAAAATGGATTAGTTATTAAAGATGAATCTAATAAAAAACTTATTAGGGTTAATCCAAATTTAAAAATTCAAACTAAAGGTGTAATTTTATTAGATTATAAACTTATTTCAAATGATACCAAAGAAAGCCAATAGTTTATATCCAGAAATAACAGATGAGTTTGAATGTTCAGAAAAACTTGTAGATGACTTAGTACATTTTTATTATAAGACATTAAAAAAAAGAATGTCAAGTATAGAGGACTTAAGATTAAACGTTGAAGGTTTAGGTCATTTTGTACTTAAAATGAGAAAAGTTAAAAATACAATTCCCCATTATGAAAAAGTTTTAAATAACCACGATATTTCTACATTTGGTGCTTATCATAATAAAAAAAATATTGAGGAAAAATTAAAACTATTAAAAAAGCTAAATATTAAAATAGAAAACGAATTAGAAAAAAGACAAGATTTTAAAAATGAAAAATACTCTAAAACTAATCTGGCAAAACAGAAAGACAATTCTTGAAGGGATAACTAATTCAGTTATACGTGATGAAACAATAGAAGAAATTGCTGCGTTAAGGTATAGTATGTGCAATGAATGTACTAGTAAAGGTACGGACTGTGCTGTAAAAGGTACAGGTCCATGTTGTAATGAATGTGGGTGCTCTTTAAGTTTAAAAACAAGATCACTTGCATCAGATTGTCCATTAGATAAATGGAAATCTATTGTCACAGTTGAAGAAGAAGATAAATTAGAAAACTTATGATAGTATTTAATGCAGAAGATCATAGTTATAAAAGCGTTGATGATAATAAGATAAATTGGATAAGTGTAACCACATTAGTATCTTATTTTAAAAATGCTTTTGATGCAAATGCAGTTGCAAAAAAAGTTAGTAAAAATAAAAAATCAAAATGGTTTGGTCTTGAGCCTAAAATTATAAAAGAGATATGGAGTAATGAAGCAAAACGTGCTACTGATTTAGGATCATTTTATCATGACCAAAGAGAATCTGATTTATGTTCCTTTGCTTCAATAGAGAGGGAGGGTATAAATATTCCTGTATTTAAACCTATAGAAGCAAATAACGGAATAAAGTTTTCACCTTCACAAAAATTAGAACCAGGTGTTTATCCTGAGCATATGGTTTATTTAAGATCAAAGGGAATTTGTGGTCAGTCTGATTTAGTTGAAGTAGTTAATGGTAAAGTTAATGTAATTGATTATAAAACTAACAAAGAGATTAAAACGAAATCATTTGTAAATTGGGAAGGTATTTCAGAGAAAATGCTAACCCCAATAACAAATCTAGATGATTGTAATTTTAATCATTATGCTTTACAATTAAGTATTTATATGTATATTATATTAAAGCATAACCCTAAATTAAAACCCGGTAAGATTTTTTTACATCATATTTCATTTGAAATTGAAGATGAAGATAAGTGGGGTTACCCTATAAGTAAGAAAGATGAGAATGGAGAACCTATTGTTAAAGATGTAGATGTAATATCAGTCCCTTATTTAATAGATGAAGTTTTATCCATTTTTTATTTTTTAAATGATAATAAAGATAAAATAAAAAGAAAATGATTTTAACTAGACTATTTGATGTACAGAATGGAATTGTAATTCCTACAGAACATTGCTTTACTTTAAAAGCTTTAAAAGATGTAATGGATAACTACCCTGAAGAATATTTAAAAATTTATCAGTATTTATTCTATATGGCATGTCCTAATCCAGATCTTAATCCTTTTTTCTTTACTCCTCAAATGGATAAAGAAACTCTTATATTACAGCAAATTGAAGCAGAATTTTCTACTGAAGATGAAGATATATTTACAGCTCTACAGTTTTGTCAAAGAATGTTTGAAACACCAACATCCAGAGCTTATAAAGGTATCTCAACTATGTTAGATAGATTAGCAAAATATATGGAGAATACTCAAATTACAGATGGTAGAGACGGTAACATATCTCAAATCCGTGCAGTTGCAAAAGACTTTGAAGCAATTAGATCTTCATTTAAAGGAGCATATAAAGATCTTCAAGATGAACAATCATCAAGAGTACGTGGAGGTTTAGGATTAGCATATGACTCATAATGAGTGAAATTTACGAAGACATACCAACTTATGAAAATGAAAAATGGATAACTACCAGTTTTAAGACTAGGGAGGACTTTGCTGACTTTATCAAAACATTATTTAAACAACCTGGAGAATATTTATTTAATAAAATTACAAGTGAAGTATTTGTAAAACAATCTCAAAATTTTGAAACTAATGGGATATATTGCACAGCTCCTTTTAAATCAAGTGATTTTATAAAATACTGGGATAATGAAAAAGCTAAATGTAGAAAGGGTGTTATCATAAAAGATAAAGATAAAACCTGGTTTCTTGCAAGAGAGTATTACATGTGGTTAAATTTTTTACCAATTTTCAATAAGGAAATTCAAAAATTTGGTTTTGCTGATATAAGAGATGCACAATATCATATGGCATTATATGAATTATTAGCAGAATTAAATTATATGCATGTTGCTATATTAAAGAAACGTCAGATTGCATCATCATATTATCATATGGCTAAATTAATAAACCAACAATGGTTTGAGCCAGGTGTTACCTTAAAAATAGGTGCTAGTTTAAAAGATTATATAAATGAAAAAGGATCTTGGAAATTTTTACAAGAATATGCATCATTTTTAAATGAACACACTGCTTGGTATAGACCCATGTCACCAGATAAAGTTATGATGTGGCAACAAAAGATTGAGGTTAGAAAAGGTGATCGTAAAACTGAAGTTGGTCTTAAAGGAACTATACAAGGTATGTCATTTGAAAAAGATCCAACAAATGGAGTTGGTGGTCCAGTTAAATTTTTCTTTCATGAAGAAGCAGGGATTGCACCTAAAATGAATAAAACATATGAGTATATGAGACCTGCAATGAGATCAGGACTTACAACAACTGGTATGTTTATAGCTGCAGGATCAGTAGGTGATTTATCACAATGTAATCCATTAAAGGAAATGATTCAAAATCCTATAGCTCATGATGTTTATGCTATAGAGACAAATTTAATAGATGATAAGGGTACTGAAGGTTTAACAGGTTTATTTATTCCTGAGCAATGGTCCATGCCTCCTCACATTGATGATTATGGTAACTCTAATGTTAAAGAATCATTAGAAGCATTAAATAATCAATTTGAAATATGGAAAAAAGAATTACCTCCAGAGGAATATCAACTAAGAATTTCTCAACATCCTAGGAATATTAAAGAAGCATTTGATCATAGATCAGTATCTGTATTTCCTCCTCATTTACTTACAGCACAAGAAAGAAGAATAGAAGATAAAGAGTATGGTTATGAATTTTTAGATATTTATGCTGATGGTGAAGGTAAACCTGCAGTAAAGAAGAGTAATAAAAGTCCTATTATGGAATTTCCAATTAGGAAAAAAACAGAGGATAAAACAGGATGTCTTGTGGTTTGGGAAAGACCTATAAAAAATCCAGTATTTGCTCAAACTTATTATGCATCAATAGATCCTGTGTCAGAAGGTAAAACTACTACATCAGAATCTTTATGTTCTATTTATATAATGAAAGCACCTGTTGAAGTGACTAATATAAATGGTACAGAAATTGAAACTTATATAGAGCAAGATAAAATTGTTGCAGCATGGTGTGGTAGGTTTGATGATATTAACCAAACACATAACCGGCTTGAATTAATTATAGAATGGTATAATGCATGGGCATTAGTTGAAAATAACATATCGTTATTTATTCAATATATGATACATAGAAAAAAGCAAAGATATCTTGTTCCAAAAGGTCAGATTATGTTTTTAAAAGATCTTGGATCTAATGCTAACGTTTTCCAGGAGTATGGATGGAAAAATACAGGAACATTATTTAAAGGACATCTTCTTAGTTATGCTATAGAATATACCAAAGAAGAATTAGATCAAGAAACAAAACCTGATGGTACAGTAGTTAAAACTACTTATGGAATTGAAAGAATACCTGATCCAATGCTAATTAAAGAAATGAGAGAATATGCTATAGGTGTTAATACAGATAGGTTGGTGTCATTTGCAGCTTTAGTTGGATTTATGAAAATACAACATTCTAATAGAGGATATAATAAAAGAATAGTTAAAGACGATGCAGCTAAAAACTTGCAAAAGTCAGAAAATTTGTTTAAATTAACTAAGAGTCCTTTTAGACATATGGGTGGTAAGGGGAGTATGAAAAGAGGGTCTTTTAAAAGATCACCATTTAAAAATATTAAATAAAAATTATGCAAGTACTTAATGCAATGCAACTTAAAAATGGTGCTAAAACAAAGCAAAATAGAATGGGTAGTATTACCCAACCTTTGCAGTTTTTACCAAAAAAAAGTAAAGATGATGAATGGGCTGCATGGAATGTTGATTGGTTAGAGTGGCAGGGATTAAAGCAATTGAGAAAAAATGCAAGAAGGTTGATGAAAAACTACAAGCTTGCAAAAGGTATTATAGATAGATCTGATTATATAGTTGAAGAGGATAATGAATATAGTGATGTAGTAGATATGTTAACTAGAAATGAGACATCTGCATTAGAATTAAAATTTTATCCTATTATTCCTAATGTTATTAATGTACTTACTGCTGAGTTTGCAAAAAGATCATCTAGATTAAGTTATAGAGCAGTTGATGATTTTTCTTATAATGAAATGCTTGAACAAAAAAGAGGTCAAGTAGAACAAACTTTAATGGCAGATGCTTCAACTAAAATGTTAGCTGCTATGCTTGAACAAGGATTAGATCCTGAATCAGAAGAGGCTCAACAACAATTACAACCTGAAGCTTTAAAGTCATTACCTGAAATTGAACAATTCTTTAAAAAAGATTATAGGTCCATGATAGAACAATGGGCAGATCATCAACATAAAGTAGATGTAGATAGATTCCGTA
>Ga0210003_1003297_pt1 | contig 13211 bp, 10 predicted proteins | sample LantaG_FD_182804 | JGI IMG/M metagenome (GOLD analysis project Ga0210003, IMG submission 182804) | Deep subsurface microbial communities from Baltic Sea to uncover new lineages of life (NeLLi) - Landsort_02402 metaG (SPAdes) (version 2) | ecosystem: Environmental > Aquatic > Marine > Oceanic >... | reverse complement strand
CATTATATAATAAAAACAAGAATTAAAGAACATTTTTGATCAAATAGATAATAAGTAAAATTTCAAGTTTGGGCACCTCTTCAAACAAATCCATTTTCATAATTAAATTAAAAGTGTCCATAATTCATATCTCTTTTTTAAAATAATATCAATAAAATAAATTCACTTTACACCACAAAAACCTCTCCGTCTGAAAGCTGTACGATCTTCCGGTTAAATAAATCAGCATACTTATCGGGATGAAAAGTATGAATGGGGATTATTCTCCCCGGCTTTAATTTTCTTACCACCTTTTTCAAGGTTTCAATCCCGGCATGTCCGCTGGTATGAACCTGGTAAAACTTCATCTTTTTTTTCTTGATAAATCTCATCATCTTCTGCATGGCATCATCCGGTAAATATCCTTCCCACAAAGAATAAATAAATGTAGCACCTTCAATGTTTTCAATTGACCTTAAGTCTTTCAACATCGACGGCCTGACCATCATCATTATCTCCCCGCTCCTATCCGAAATCTCTTGCTTGGTAATCTTGTAACTTTTATATTTATACATTAAATCTTGCCTGCCCTGCCGCCTTATTCTCTCGCACAGCCAATAAGGAAAGAAAACTCTGATATTTGGATAATTTTCAGAGGGGTAAGGAATCTTGGCACAATCCTTCAGGCAGCCAAGAATATTGGCAGTATAAAAATCAATGGCAAATATTTTCCCTGTCTTTAAAGAAGCACGGTAAAAAGAAACCAGCCGGTCAATATTCTGGGCGGAAAAATAAAGAAGGGTCATCTTTTTACTCGCCCCTAATAATTTCACCGTCTCATCTTCAATCTCTGTTTCAGATTTAAATTCTCCTACTCCCTTCCCTTTTAACCCTCTATACAAAACTGTTCCTTCCAGGAGAAGTACATCTACATTTTCCGGCGCATGATCCAGAAACCATTGGAAGGCTTTTTGCTTTCGACCATGTTCCCTAAAATCTCCGGAATAGATAAGGCTCTTCCCATCCGCCTCTACCAAAAAAGCATAGGAATCAAAAGCTGAATGGTCCATCAGGTAAGGCGTTATTTTGAAATCACCGCAACAAAAACTCTCCCCGCTCTCAATAGAATAATAATTGGAAATACTCCCTCTAACCGGGGAAAATATTACCGTTAAATCTATCATTTTTTTAGCAGCTTCGCCCAGGTAAAAACAGACATCTTTATGGAGATAACCGAAAAAACCATAATGGTCTATATGTGGATGCGAAATGAGCACGCCGTCAATCCTCTTCTTATCGGTATCCCAGGCATACACGCCACCAATATCAGGCAGCACCTTTTCCTTTACCAGCTCGGGACCGGGCGTATTTTCATACTCCTTAAAATTAAACCTGTCTCCATTCTTTTTCACCAAAGGCATACCGATGTCAATTAATATTCTGCTTTTCTTACTTTGTATCTCCACACATGAACCGCCGATTTCATGCGTTCCCCGGTGAATGATTATTTTCATGGTTTCAAAACAAGCCCTTTCAGTGTTACCATTAATTCACTTTCACACCATTGTTCTATCAGAAAAACATGATCATGCGCGGGCCGGACAGGATATTTTTCCATCGATTGCTTTAAATTAGAATCAATAATGATGACCGGAGTATCATCATCATTAGAATAATCACAATAATCCTCCCAGGCAGATTTACCGATAAAATTACGGTCAACTATCATGACAAAAAAAGGTATAGCAACTATATCCGGAGAACCCGGTTCAGGAAAAAATATCTTCTTATGATTTTCCTGGCAAAAATCATTTATTTCAATGGCCAGGTTAATATTAGCAGAAGCAAAAACAAGAGTATCTTCTTTGGGAAAAGGGTATTGGGGTTTTATTCTAAATAATGCGACTTCGGCAGTTTTCTTTACGATTGGGGATTCTTTTTCGGTTTCCAGCAGGCGCATTAAAAAAGGAATAGAAGTATCGTTTCCACTATAAAAAAGACCAGCAGCTATCGAGTGCCTTACCGCCGCACAGCAATCGAATAAGGCAACATGAACTTTATCAAGTATATTCTGAGGAAGTTCACCTATTAAATTCTTACCGTAATCCCTGATGATATCTGCTGCCCGAATCCGTTTAAATCTGTTTTCACCGGCCATGGGATGTTCCGGATATTTCAAAAAAAACGCCATATCATCAGTAAGTTTGGGTTTTCTTACCAGCTCCCCGGCATCCACCGCTTGATTATAATCCTCAATAGACCTAAACTTCCAGTTTAAATCTATTATTGCTTTTTCCATTGCATGCATACTATCTTCATCAGGGACATTTTTCTCTTTTAAATTTTCCATTTTCTTTACCTCCATTTTTTTTAGAATACTCTCAAACAAGGCAAATCCTCTCTGAGTATTCCAATTATATCATGGCGGTACGACTACTGTATGGCAGAAATTATTAAAATAATTTAAAATATTTTAGTTTTTATTGAAATTTTGAGTTATTTCCCGTGTTTTATTCTAGATTCTTTTTTGTTCATTATTGGCTTTGGGGTTCTTTTTTGCCCATCCTCATAATATGAGTGAATAAAAATAGATAATATGTTATTATCTGCATTTTGTACTTCTGAAATTATACGTCCAGTATGTTTTGTAGAATTAACATTACAAAATACTAAATTAACTGCTTTATCTACTCCTCCAGAATCTATTGCGAATAATAATTTTTTATTATCCATTTTTACTTCATCAACAAAATTTTTACTGTTATTTATTACATACTTGAATTCTATTGCAAATAATAGTTCTTTGCTATTAACAAAATTTTTATTATTTTGTGCTCTTTTTATTACTAAGCTTACATTTTTATTTACAATATCTTTTTCACTGTTTACGTTCTTGATAAAATCGGGGTCCAATACTGCCATGTCATAATGACCCCGGCTCCCTGACGTACCTTCTAACTCGCATGGTTCTGAAATTGTATTATCTAATAATTCTTTTTTATTGTATCTAAAGTTAGTTGGGTACTCCCGATGAATGCAATACATCTGCTTTTCATCTTTGGTTAATGCTTCATGTTTGCTTGAATATAATGCGCAATAGAAATATGAATGAATATCAGACTCTGTAAAGAAATAATATGGGTTCTCTCTAAACTTATTAATTGTTTTATTTATTGCTCTCCATACTGCCTCATTTATTTCTTCTTTTTTACTCATAATTTTTTCCTCCCTAATATTTTTTGAACTTTTATATTTATACTTTATACAATCTTCAATTGCATTAATAATTTGGCTCCATCCTGCAGGATAATTATTATGCTCTTTCTCACTATTCTCTTAAATTTTATCAATATTCTCTAACAAAATTTTCAAGGAGTTAGAGCCAACATACCACACCCCTTGGTTATAATGTATTGGGTTTACCCCAAATTCAAAACATTTATCTGTAATATCTTTCGCTTCGCCTTTATAAATTTTGCTTCCTTTATCTACCAATCCAATTCTTTTAGAGAGGTTGTGTACCCAAGTATCTATTGGTTGTAAAAAATAGTAATCTTCTTCTGACAAGCAACCCTCTAATTCATAGATATAGACAACATCTCTTAAAATTAGGGAAGCTATTTTTGGTCCAATTGACCATATTTCATCCAGAATTAGATACGCTTCAGCGATCTTCTTTGATTTTATTTGTTCAATTAGGAAATGTAATATATTTTTTTCATTGTTGAACTGAATGAAATTAACAAGGCTTATTACCATTAGTCTATCACCTTCTTTGTTTACCTTGTTCTGTTTTAATAAATCATATAATTCCCTATACTTTGTCCTAAGATTATTTTTGTCAGTTATTTTTGGTGAACCATAAAGCAAGACATTATTATTCCCCAATAAAGAGTCAACTGTTGCTCTGGCTCTTTCTTCAAACATTGATGATATTTCGTCCCTTCTACCTTGATAAAATGAATAAGATAAAACAAAAAATAAAGCACTCTTTGGAGACTTTAGATAATCTTTTTTATCTTTAATTCTTCCTTTAAGTAATTCAAATTCATAATTTTTGTAAAATCTTGCTATCTGCCTAACTAAATTTTTTGTATTCATAAATATCCTACATTAAGTTTTTATTTTAAATATAAAGGCCTATGAAGAATTGTATAATGCTTGCGATTTTTGGAACGAGATTTAAATAAAATTTCTTCCAATTGCTCTGAATATTCGATTTCACTATTAATGATATCCATAAAATCCTTCCACTCGTCCCTTGTAGGCTCAAAAGTTCCAAGATAACATAAAATCAAAATATGCTCCATGCCGGAATAATCTGCCCGGTAAAGGATAATGTTTTCGGTTTCCAAGAAAAATGCCGTAACGAAGATAGGGATGAACATTTTTATGAGTTGATGCTTTCTGGCTATAAGTAATTGCGTCATGAGTAGTTACTGAATTAATTTTACCTTCAATGATTATGCGAGGTTTCCATTTTTCATTATCTATTCTCTGATATACAAGTAAATCAGTTTCATATTTTATATACTTTCTATCTCCCGGCTCATCATCTTTATAATTCAATATTTCAAATGAATATGGAACCCTTTTACCTGTGCTAAAGAAGATATTCTTTTTTAAGAATGATCCCTCTTGTTCTACTCTCTCTTTTACATCTTCCATCCACTCTTTTTCTGTCATTATTGACTCCTTTAATAAAATAGGATATAACCCTATTTATTATTTATAGGCCAAAAACCCTTTTATATAATGTAAATGCTCGATCCACAAGAACCGAGTTATCTGAAAAAATAAGATTAAGAATATAAATTATTATAAGAATAGCAAAACTATAAATTGAAACCGAAAGAATTTTATAAAAACAATCTCTAAGATGGGTAACAAATTTAATTTTAAATTTTTCATTTGTAATTAGCAAAAACAACTGAGAAATATCTTGATCTAAAAGTTCTTTATAATCTGCTTTTAGAGTTTTAATTCCATAATTTTCAAGATTATCAATAAAAATATCTATTTGTGTTTTATATTTCTCTTTATCATATTTAGAAATATTTGTATCTATAGAATTTTTTTCAGCATGTCTATAATGCCATCTCCAGATTCTCGGCATTTTTACAAATGGGTAATTTGGATTATTTTGCTTATTCCATACGTTAAGCAAATAAATACTTCCTAAAAAAAGTATTAGACATGGAATTAAAATTATCATATATGCTATACTTTGTAAGTCGCATAAATTTGGGAACAAGGATATTTTTTGAAAAGTTGTTATTATTCCAATAATTGAAGCTGCTAAAATAGCAGTTGCAAGTTGAAGATATTGAGTTCTCCTATTCTCCCAATAATGAATTCTATTATCAATATTTAATATCATTTCTCGAATATCTTTCCTAAGCATTTTATATTTTTCTTCTCTGTTTGGTTTTCCATTCTTACAAAAATTATCTAATTCTTTAGAAAATCGTTTAAAACTATTTTTCGAAAGTTTTTCAATGTCTTCCTTAGAAAAATTATTATCCAAATAATTTAATCTATGAAAAAAATTATTTTTAAAATTCATTTTTGTTTTTTACCTCACAATTTTCTTACGAATTTCTTCATTTATAATATATTTATCATTAAAATATTGAATTCCATAAAAACTAATAGGAGAGTTAGACGTTGTAGGATTTTTCACTTTAAATCTCAATAAGTCTTTAATATTATTTAAATTATTAATTCTACAATCACTATTTATATATTCCCTTACACTACCCTTGGGTTGCCATTCTTCATCAATACAAGAAAAAGATACGGTCCCTGTTTTTAGAGATTTATATGCTGCATATCCTATATTTCCTTTATATATATTGCTAAATTCTGATCTATCCGCAGACACTCCGCAACAACAAAAATAATCGCTTGCATGATGAAAATCATTATCTCCAGAACCAAATGACATCCCATATTTATGAATTATATTTTTTGCTTTTAATATATTATTTAATTTAATTTCTGAATTTAACTCATAATTTATCCTTGAATGTTTAATTCCAAGATTACGATAAGTTTCTAATAAATTCACTCCTAGTGCATTCCATAAAGACATTCTGGTTGATAATTTTGAATTTGTTGGTATTCTCAAATGCTCAAGAGTAACATGTTTAACACCCACATTTGCTAAGGAACACAACTCTTCATCGTTAATTTGTTCTTTAGGATAAAGAAAAGGCTGTAGTCTTGCTACAGTCCATATACCTAAACTCGATAATTTATCAAGTGTGCGTAATCTAATGGTTGGTGAAGGAGCATGCGGTTCGATATAACTCGCTAATTTATCATTCATTGTTGAAAAACTTATTTGTACTATGGGTCTAGTATCACGTATAATCGATAAATATTCAGGCTTAATTATTAAATCTGACTTAGTACATAATATAAATGGATAATTATATTGTTTAAGTATTTTTAAAAATTTTAATGTTATCCTAGATTTTATTTCCTGAGGTTGTAATGGATCTGAAACACAACCAAAATGAATTGGTATTTTTCTTTTTAAACAAGATCTTACTAAATTAGTTTTACGTCCTTCATGATTTATGGAATACATTAATTTAATAAAATCTGCTGGATTTGCAGGAACTGCACGATAATGAAAACCTGATTTCCTATTATTTAGGCTTTGACTGAAACAATATAAACAGCCATATGTACATCCTCTATAACTATCTAAGCGTAACGGAAGAGAACAAAAATAAAAAATACTTTTGATTCCAATATATTTATGATATTGTTCCAAATTTTAATAGTCCTTATAAATAATAATAAAATATAATTTAAACAAAGACACGTCCTATTTTTCTATGGGTTAGCTTCCCATTTTAAGAGATTTTCTTTTAGTAAGTAGAATTTTGTGGTCAGGTCTTGAAATAACACATTTTCCATTAATACTTGCTTGTTGTTAAAAAAATGTGTCATTTCAAGACCTGACCATATTTTTTTATCACTTTTAGTTTATCTTCCTCGTCTTTCATTTTTACACCTCTAAAACTCAATTAACTTCATAACTAATATTCGCAAATATTTTAAAATCCTTAAACCATTGCTATTCTTCAGAGGATATTTTTAATTTTTAAAAATGTTTTTTAAGTCTAAGATATGACAATAAACCTTTCTACTAGTACAACAACCACCGTGACAATTATAAAATTATCTTACTAATATTTAGTAATTTATAATTTTCTATTTTTTGTACTTCCTCACGACTATATTTTTTATCTCTAAAAGTTGTTTTTAATATGTAACCTAGTCTTATTTCATATTCTTTTAACTTTTTAGTTAAGAAATCATCATCAATCAATACATAATGTCCATGTGGTATTGGCATCTTAAATTCATATCTTTCTTGTAAGCCTTCCAAACAATCTTTAAAAATAACTATCTCATTATTATCTTGATATTTATATGCCCATCTATTATATTTAATAGAAATGCTTAAATCAGCACGTAATCCATTAACAATATTAAATGGTTGGCTTATACCTCTAAAATATTGCCACAGATTTATTTTTAAATCTCTATTTCTTGTAATTAGAGGAAACACCGCTAACCCTTTAATTGGAATAGGTTCAGAAAAAATATCAAAGAGAAGGGAATTTTTTAAAAAACTTATTGGGTGTTCTGCTTTTGTTGATAGAAGAAAAGTTTGCGGGGAATGTAATATTTCTTTTGCCACTTCTTCCGGTTTTGGAAAATCCGATCCAATTACCTTGTATCCAAATCCAATCAAAAAAAAAGAATGTTTTAGATTTTCTCCCCACCCTTCCGATGGTCTAATGGCTCCTTCTGTTGCAAGAACTATTTTATTATTTCTATTATATTTGATTATATTTTCAATGGGTTCTTTTAATTGTATTGTAGAAAGTTTCTCTTTTTTACCACCATCTTCAGAACCTATTAATTTTGGCCACCATTCTGGAAATCGATTTGGTAAAATATTCCAAAAAGATAAATCCACTGGTAAGGTAGCAAAAGAATATTCTAAGTAAAAATCTATTGGAATCAATTTTTTGCTGTAAAAATTATGTAATACGCGTAAGAACGCAGAACGATAAATTTCGCTTACCTTAGTTGAAAATCCTATTAAAAATTTATCGTTTTCATGACGACCATAAAAATAGAGATCTGAATTAAGTTCAATGCTTTCTTTTTTAGCAAGCATTTCTGCATTATATGCCCATATTTTGATAAAGGGTTTTCTTGTTTTTTCCTCTATTTCTTGCGCTCTATCAAAATATATAGGCGCAAGAATCATTTTTATATATTTATTAAAAAAATTATTTGCCACATAAGAAGATTTCAATTCCTTCAAAATTGTATATTGAGGAAACCTATTTATTTTTTCTTTAGTTTCTAAAGCAATTTCTTTAAGTAATTCTTCGATAATAATTGAATCTACTTGAATCGAACTAACGATATTTTCAATTTTAATAAACGATAAGTCGCTTTTCTTTTTACAAACTTGGAATGCTTTATTTATTGATAGCAAACCCATTGCAATAATACTTTCAACTTTCCAATTACTTATCCACCTTAAAAGTCTTTTGTATATTTCTTCTTTTTCTGATGAGTTAGCTAATAAATTCCCGATAGCAGTTGCTGCTCTTTCACGTACTAATGAGCTTGGCCAAACTAAACGTTGAAAAAGTAAATCAACCTCATCTGCCGGGTAAAAATCATTTTTTGCCCAATTTGGATTTGGAAGATTTAAGTCAACCATTAATTCTTCTGCAAATTCAACACTTGCTTCAGTAATTTCTATGGCTTTGTTTAAATCATTAAAACAAATGAAATAATCTACACTGCGTGATTGCGGGAATCCAGCACCCACACTATTTTTGAAAAAATCTAAATATCTTTTTGATACTTTTCTTTTACAAATTGCCATCTCTTTTCCGCTTTTTTCTTATCTGTCCAGTAACTACTCCATCCATGATCATTTATTTGTGCATGACACAAAATATTAAAAGCTTCTTTATTACTAAATTCATAAGATAGGGGATACAAAACATCCAATAGTTCTCCAGAAACATATTTTATATTCTCTTTTTGAAAAGTAACTGATTTAATAAGGTGGTAGATTTTCTGCTTATTGCCTTGCTCTAGCCAATATTTTGCCCACCCAATAATATACTCTCCAGCATTCCACTTTGTTTTCAGTTTATTTAAATGCTCTCCTAGTTTACGAGGAGATACTTTAGCATAATTTATTTTTTTTTCTTTAAAGTCATGAGAATTACTATGTTCTTCATCCTTATAATTTATTTTTCCTAAATATTTCTCAATAACTTTAAGAGAAGCTTTTGCACCTGTTAATGCTTTTGCTTTTTCTTTTAATTCATTCAGAGAATCTTTATCTAAAGCAGTTGTAGCTAATGCAATTTCCGCATCTTTAGAGAAAGAAAGTGAACGAATGACATATTTAAAAGAATCTTGTGCAGGAAATAGTTCTTCTTTATCTGCTTGATTAAAATGAAATTTAAATAATAGGTATTTATCGAATTTTGAAAAGTAATCAACCAAATAATTTGGCAAATGATTGGTCTCATCTCCATCTGTATATTCCCCGACATTTGATATCAGAGGAATAATTCTAACTATCCATTCTTCTATTTTTTCCGAATTTATTCCACTTTTTGCACACAATTCTATTGACTCTAACACTTCAAATAAATATATATCTTTATGATAACCGTATCCTAATAAATTACTTGCTGCTTTCATTAGTAGTTCCTTAGATTTTTTTTGCTCATCATATAAAGCAGTAAGTTTTGCTAATTTTGCATATTTTTCTGATCTTTCCGGAAATTCATTAATTGTGTTTTCAAGTTCCTGAACTTTTTTTCTAAAAATTTCATTATATATATTGTTTTCTAAAATTGGTTGTTCTAATTCAAGTATAAGTTCAAATATATCATCTTGCATAAAGTATGGAGTTGAAACAATTTTTTTATAAGAATTTTCTTTGATTAAGATATTATTGTTTAAAAAATGCTTAATAATTATTATGTCTTTCATGATATTGGTCAAAGAACTTTTAAGAGCAAACTTAAATTCCAATCTTTCCCTATCTTTTTGCCATTTCAGGTCTGAAAGAGTATTAAATTCATTAAAAATGTCCTTGTAATAGATTTTATTTTCTTCTTGGATAGTCTTTCCAATTTTTAAAGCTGAATTAAATAATCTTATACTTGCTTGCATGGACCATTGAGGAGAATCGGGCTTTATCCATTGTTCAATTTCTTTTTGTTTATCAGATAATGCATAAATTAATCCAACTAAAAAAAGATTATAGAATTTTATTGACCATTTTTCACGTTCAACACCATACTCTTTAATAGTTAAAGGAAAGTCTTCATAGTCAGGTAGTTCGGGTAAATTAGATAACTTATTACCTTGTAAAATTAAATAAATTTGTTCTAAAGCAGAATTCTTTTTACTCTGCTCCACATTTTTTTTAAATTCTGATGTTTGTTGCTCTAAATCATATTTTACACAACATCCTAAAACTGCTTGCTTTTCATCTTCATTTAGTTCAGTTTTTAGTAAATGAGTAACTTTGGTTTTTTGGCCTAGATACAATAGTTTTTTAGTATAATATTCAAAAAGAACAGACGTTATTTTAAGATCTCTAAATTGAATTATGTATCTATGAATTTTTTTTACTTGATGCTTTCTATCATAGGGAATTATTTTTATAATTGCTTCAGTGGATAAAGGTAACTCTCCAACTCTATATTCTTGAAAACCTAATCTCCCTTCCAAAATTTCAATAATTTCATCAATGATATAAAACTTTCCATATTGGTTTGCAATATCAGCAACTATAACTAACACATCAGAAGGTAGTTCGTCTAACATAAGTTCATCAATAAAATTAATATTTGCCTTAATAGCTTCTATCGCTATCAATCCTGCAGATTCTTTAACAAAATCCTGCGCATTTTTATAATAAGTATTGAGATGTGAAATTTTAAGTGCTTTAGAAAAAACATTTTTATCAAACGCAGCTTTAGAGCAAAGTTCTAGTTGCGATTCAATTTGGCTTGAATTTCTGGAATTAACTATAGATTCAATAAGCCATTTTCTATCAATTTCTAAAATTGGTTTATCATTACCTAATTTATATTCGAGTTTCCTAAGTTCTGCCCATCTTAAATTTTCATACTTTGAATTTTCTAACCAACTTTTAACATTCTTTTTTATAATTTTTTCTTGTTGTTTCCATTCTGGATGATCTAATAAAAATACTTTGAAACTATTATGATATATTCTTAATTTGCTTCTTGGATCAGTAACAATTAAATGTTCAACTTTTTTAAAACCTTGGCTGATAGTTGGGGCTGATTTATAAAAAGATGAGATACATTCTATAAATTGTTCATAAGTAAATTGAAAATTAACACTAATAATAGTTAGTAAAAAAGATTTTGTATTGTCGTCTAATGTTTCCCAAAGAGAAGTATAGTATTCTTTAATATTAGCAGCATAAGGTATAATATTATTACATTCATGTTCGGTAACAAGCATATTGTTCAAACGATTTTTTAATTGAGTTAAAATATAGTGAAGGTGAAGAGGATTTCCTTTATTAATTTCATATAATTTATTTTCCAAATCATTAAAATTTCTTCCATCTTGAGGTAAATTTAAGTTTAATATATTCTCTTTAATTATTCGAAAAACAGCTTTTTTGTTTAAACCTTTTATTTCTATCCAATGGTTTTCCGGGCATTTATTAAATATTGATTGCAAAGACAGTTCATTTCTAACCTGTGGTTGCATTCCAAAAACAATCCACAATCCTTTTTGAGGGTAAAATATCTCCTTTAAAAAATATTTTAATTCTTTATCATCACTTTCTCTAATAACATGATCAAGCCCATCAATTATAATTACAAAGCTTTTCCCATCTTTCAATAAATTTTGTGCAACTGAAGAAATAAATTCTCTTAGTGGTATATCACGCGAATTTTTATTTACCAAATCTCCTAAATATTTTTTATAATTAGGACTTTTAAATTGCGCTTTAATTGCTTCAATAACCCTGTTGGAATTTAATCTTTCAAAGGAATTAGTAGCAGAGGGATTAATATGATAATGATGCTTTATAGTCACAATTTTTTGCTCTTTAAGTATGTTAGATAATTCTGAAAGGTACACGCTTTTTCCAGTGCCAGGTTTACCGTAAATAACTTTTATCCCACCATTAGCATTTTGTAAGTCTTGAAAAATATCATTATGAGTGGCTTCATCAAAAAATTGAAAATCAAGTGGGACTTCATAATTTTCATTTAGGGGTCTTGGATTATCAAATTCGCACCATTTTCTAAGTTGTTCTATATTAAGTTTATTAGTATACTGCCTCCTTGCCTCTCTTTTTATTTCTAATAATAAACTGTTGACACCATGGATAGTTGCATTTAGCGAATTGAAGAATATTTCTTTTATTATTTTCTCAATATCATCTATATTTTTATTTTCAAAGATAAATCTAAATTTATTAAAAAAATCTTTAACAGTTTTTTTATTGCCTATTTCATTTTCTATTTTTTTATATAAGTTAAAATCTTCTTCTTTTAGTTTCTTAATATCAATTTTTTGATTGGATAAATATTTCTGTATCTCTTCTGAAAACCAACCATTAGTAACAAGAGCAGCTTCTTTAATATTTTCATTTTCTAAATGTGTAAACGAAGTAGCCCATTTATTAAGTAATGATGGCGAGTTACTATTGTTTTTACCCTTTCTGTTTTTTAAAAAATCATCCCAATCCCACTGATATTGTTCATCTGCTTTAAATTTAGCTTGATAAAGATAGTATCTATCATTGGCATCTAATAGGATTATGTCGTCAAGAAAAAATTGTGTTTCGGTAGGGTTGGCCTCAATTTGGATCCATTTATATTCATCGGGATTTAAAAGCCATTCTCCAATTAATTTAAGTGTCCAAAGATCTTGATAATCAAAACCACTTCTAAGTGGACCGGTAATATTTCTTTTTTTTAACATATTTATCATTTCCTATTAATTCTATGTTATAGATAATTCGCTTTATCTATGGAAACATGGAACAAATAAACACTAGGAATTACCGGGATCAAATCTTTGTTCTTGACAAATACATTTTATTCTATTAAATAAATCCTTCAAGTTAGTATTATTAAAGATCTTCTCCCTCAATCTTT
>Ga0210003_1003295_pt1 | contig 13218 bp, 20 predicted proteins | sample LantaG_FD_182804 | JGI IMG/M metagenome (GOLD analysis project Ga0210003, IMG submission 182804) | Deep subsurface microbial communities from Baltic Sea to uncover new lineages of life (NeLLi) - Landsort_02402 metaG (SPAdes) (version 2) | ecosystem: Environmental > Aquatic > Marine > Oceanic >... | reverse complement strand
TTTAGCTAATGACATCGAGGCTTGGCGAGATATGCCAGCCGATGAAATGAGGTTACGTTGTGGAGAAATGACCGCTCAAGAAATCAGGACTGTCCGCGCCGTCTTGAATCAAATTCTTCCAGCGAACGACCAAGAGCATCCAGCCACTGAGAGAAAATGAAAGAGATAGAATCAGATGTAAAGGAATCCTTGACGACTCAAGGAACCCCGAGTAGTGGGTTGAATGACTCGCCTTGTTCTTCGTCTTTTTCGCGGTTCGATGAATCGTGGAAAAAGGAGGTCATAAAAATGCCGAAATCCGCAATCGTGGACCTGCTGAAAAAGGTCTGCGGCGATCGGGATCACGCGAAGGACTGCTACATCAATCTGCATAACGCGGTCTTGGTGACGATCATGGAAAACCTCCACCTAGCGGATGGCAATAACTGCACGCTCAAGATCCTCAAGGACGCCATAGACTTCGAACTTCCTCCGGAGAACGATTTAGGTGATGCACCGCTACCAGAGAACGCGGGCAAGAAAGGAAAATAGATATGGAATCAGAAAAAGTAAACGACTCGGAGCGGGTAGCGGTTGTATCGACCGCTTTGTTATGCCCGTTTTGCGGAGGACGTCCAGAGGTCAACGATGTGGAGATTGAAAAGTCAGGTGACTTGGCAAACGGCACAAATATTAACGTGCCGTGGAGTGTCAAATCACAATGGCACACAATTCAATGCTCGAAATGTGATTGCATACTTGATAACGGCTATAAATCGCCAGAGGCAGCAATAAAGGACTGGAATCAACGGATCGTTCCGGATTTCGTGGAGGAACTGAGAGCGAAGTTGGAAGAGTCGCTGGCGCGAAAAGACGAGGCTGACATAATTCTGATGGAAGTGGAGGACCAACTACACGGAAGCGTTGGAGATCTGGTGACGAAAGCTAGGGGGATTCTCCAGGCATAACAGAGGGAACAGCAACATTTCCGCACAACGACACTATTTGCATGGCTGACCGCATGATCTCGAAACAAAGTGACTTATTCTTGAAATAGACGTTGACGCAATCAAGTTCATCGCGTATCCATAAGGCGCAATGAAGATCATCAATCACAACGACGGAGAAAACACCATGAAAGCTGTATGGGGCGACCTGTTCGCCAAGGGGAAAATCAGAATCGCGTGGAGTCAAACTCGGGGAGGAATCGCCACATGGGTTTCAGGCCGGATGGAAGGCGAGCTTCACGACACGGAAGAACAGGCGGCAGAATGGCTAGAGAAGGTCGGAGTGGAGAAAAGCAGAATTCCGACGACATGAAAGCGAGCCATGGAGGAAAACGGAAAGGCTCAGGGAGAAAGCTGGGGCGAAACGTCCAAACGGGATCAATCACCCTCCCACCCGAACTATGGGAGAAGCTGGACAGGATGCGCGGAACGGAAAGCCGGGGAGCATTCTTAGCGTCGAAAATACAGAGGATGCGCGAAGTATGATTTTTGAAGCGAACGCCTGAAGCATCTCACGCGCTTTAGCGCGTTGAGATCGCTGATTTGTTCTGCAATTTCGATTTCACTTAACACTATCTAATTACCAACCAAACTCTATTGAATGAACCGACGACACTTCAAAATTGAAGGCTTCGACGTAGATGTCGAAATCGAATCCGAAACCCCGCAGGCGCTCCGATCTGCAATTCTGGAACTGGAATCGAAGGGGATGAAACTGATTCCTGCGCATGAGCAAGGGCCAGTTTCTCGCGTTGATCGCTGGTATTATTTCGAGAAGCAGGAAAAGCCATACGAAAAATTCATTTCGGTCGGATACTGCTACGCATGGGGGCTGATGGAGGCCAAGGAGGAAATGGCGAAGTCCAAAGCGAACAACCCTAAAGCCGCGCACCGTCTTGTCATGGTGCGTTTCGAGCGGTGGCATGAAGGCGAGGGATCAGGATGCAACGAGATTGTCATTCAGCAGAACAGAGGGAACAGCAACATTTCCGCTAAATAAATGTTCCAAATTTACGCAAACGAATTGATGAATAGGTCAATCGTGTTTGACCTAAAACCGACAAATAAGCAAAAATAACGATCAAGACAAATGAGCGTGAGGGAAGCAATCAAAAACAAGTGGAGCGTTGTTCACGCTTCATTTCGTCGCCTTGTTATCCTTTTTAGTTATGACGATTGAACCGATACCAACCAAAGACGCCGAACCGTGGCTATTAAAGCGGCACTATGCCCGCCGAATGTGTCCCGTGTCCTATGCGTTTGGGGCTTATCGTGGGGGTGAACTTCAAGGGGTGGTCACGTATGGAACGCCAGTGAGTTCATCTTTGCGCGTTGGTATCGCGGGAAAAGAGTGGTCGGAGCATGTGCTAGAATTGAATCGGCTTTGCTGTGTGAGCGAAAAGAACATGGCAAGTCGGCTGGTCGGTCAATCCTTGCGGATGCTGCCGAAACCGTCGCTAGTAGTGAGTTATGCGGACACGGAGCAAGGGCACGTCGGTTACATATACCAAGCCACTAACTTCATCTATACCGGACTGAGTGCAAAGCGCACGGACTGGAAAGTCAAAGGCAGGGAACATCTACACGGGGCGACCGTTGCGGATGAGAGCAGGGGACAAAAAAACCGCGCCGAATGGATGCGCGAAAAATATGGGGATGACTTCTACCTAGATGATCGTCCCCGCAAACACCGATATGTCTATGCATGTGGAAACAAGAAACAACGTGCCGCGATGCTGGACGCACTCCGCTACGCGGCGGAACCATACCCCAAGGGCGAAAGCCGACGATACGATGCCGATGCCACCATCGAGCTGCAAACGGTATTTTTCTTCGGATAACGACCGAAGTGACTCATCCGATTTATCGGATTGAGTCCACTGACTTGTTATCCGCGATTACAGATATGGAAACGATACACAGAAACAAAGAGGCTGCGAGAAGCGCCTGCATCGAAAAACTCCGTGCGTTCCTCGGGTTATGTCCCTCGCCTTGTTCAGTGCCGGGTGATGTGCCTTTCCCGACAAGCGAAGAAGCTAAGGTGATATTGGAGGAAAACGAGATCGACACAAGCGATCTACAAGCAAAAGTGAAACGTCGCCTATGTGACATCAAAGGCCACGAATGGAAGCTGAGCTGGCCGAACGATCCTTGCGAATACACATGCGAGCGATGCGGGGAGAAAGTTTTACACTGAACAGAGGGAACAGCAACATTTCCGCTAAATAAATGTTCCAAATTTACGCAAACGAATTGATGAATAGGTCAATCGTGTTTGACATAAAACCGACAAATAAGCAAAAATAACGCATGAAGACAGTCACCACAACGAGCGAAGCGAGGCAGGGGTTGTCTGCTCTGACTTGTTATGCGCGGTTTGGATACCGTGGCAGCGAGTCGGAGTTGAGTGACTTCCATAAGCGGCTAAGAAGGCGACGGTGCAAATGCTGTCGAAAACCCGTGAAGCATGAGGGTAGCCTTGCTGTCTGCTCTGATTGTTACGCATAACGCTCAGGATGACTCACGCGATTTATCGCGTTGATGTCCATCCGTTTGTTCTCCCATTTTACTTATGAAAACGCTAAATATAAAAATTTCATCCGGCGATTTAATTGATAAAGTTGATTGGGATGCAGCTTTAGAAATGATTCTCGCCATTGATTTTGGAATCGCTGAAGAAGAGTTTACGATAAAGCTTATTAATCGACTAATGGCAACCCTAGAAGGGTTTAATAAAGAAGAAATCAAGTGGGCACTTGGTCTTCATGAGGATAACGCTGAGATGATGGACGGCTGAAAGCCGTTCTCATCCATCGACTTGTTATGATTTTACCGATAAAACCTGACAGCCAATCTCAGCGAACTGCTATCGAGTGTGTGGCGCGACCGCAATCCTTCGGGGCAAACGCGCTTAGACTTCGGGCGGTGGACAGTAACCGTCAAGGTGCTGAGTCGGTAGTTGGTCCTAGTGCGCGGCTTGGCCCGTCCCGCACTGTAATGGGTCCACGAGGATTCCAAATCCAAGGAAAGTCAACGGGCCGTCAATTTCACTTACATAACGTGCTATCTTAAAAAATGCTAGAATCGGTGAACAAGATTGCTTCAATCGTGGGAGCAGACCGGGCGACAGTGCAACGTCGGGCGGATCAGCTTGGATTGATTCCGCAAGATGGGCCGAAACAGGCAAAGCTATACGACTGCCGGACGCTCCTGCAACTTGTCCCGTCGCCAGTTGCGGCAAGAGATACCGGCGAAATGATGACGCTGGAAGAGGCGCGGATCAGGCAGACGACAGCGGACGCCAGAGTGAAAGAGCTGCAAGCCGAAAAGCTGGAAGGAACAATGGCGGACGTTAGCGAGTTGCTGGAATTGCAAAACGCGATGTTTGACGACTTGGCTGCACGGATCAAGAAATCTAAACTCAGCGACGAGGAAAAAGAGGATCTACTCGACGCGATTTCGGGCGATGTCAGGAAATGGGCTGAACGTTAGTCCTAACAGAATTAGAAAAAATCTTTGCGCTTTTCATGTTTTGTTAGTATTCTGGTTAAATGCCAGAGTCAAAACAGACATTTGCGCCACAAGCTCGATCTTTCGGATTCAGTCCAGGCTCGATCAATGAAGAGGCGCGGACCGTCGACGTTACCTTTTCAACCGAGACGGATCAAGTCGAACGGTGGTTTGGGGTTGAGATCCTAGATCATTCGCCGTCATCGGTGAGAATGGGCCGCCTTAACAACGGCGCACCACTGCTGGCCGATCACGATACTAGGTCGCAGATTGGCGTGATTGAATCTGCCGCAATTTCCGAGAACGCAGGACAGGCAACGCTGCGATTCTCAAAGTCTGCTCTTGGAGAGGAGATATTCCAAGACGTGAAAGACGGAATCCGCAGCAAGGTTTCTGTCGGTTATCGCGTTCACGACATCAAGATGGAGTCTCGGAACGGCGATCTTGAAACCTATCGCGTCACCGATTGGGAGCCATTTGAAATTTCTATCGTTTCTGTCCCGGCAGACGATAACGCAGGAGTAAGGGCCGAGGACATTTTCGGCAAACGCACCGCGCAGCTTTCCACTAAAATTGCCATGAGCAAACCACAAGAAACCCAAGCCCGTGCTGAGGACAATGACGTTCTTGAAGCGCGTAATGGTGATGCGCCCGCTCCAGCGGCTGATGTCGCCCGCTCGATTGAGCCACCTAAACAGGACGCAGCCGAAAAGCGCAGCGCATCGCCCGCCCCATCTGAGGCGGACATTCAGCGCATCGCAGCCCAGCGAGTCAACGATGAAGTTGAGCGGCGCGAAGAGATCCGCGAGCTTGGAGCCAAGTTCAAAGTTGATTCCGCTGAAGTCTCCAAAGCCGTTCGCGGTAACGTGAGCGTTGACGACTTCAAGCGTTCCATCCTTGATGGGCTTGAGGCTTCTCACCCTGCTTTTGTTCCTGCCGAGCGTGCATCTGAGCCACTGGCCGCAGAGCGCGGAACCAAGGCCGCAACGCTTACTCAGTGGAGCGAATCCGCCAAGCGTGCTCTTGGTAGCCGTGGAAACGTGATCGTGATTCCTGACTACGGCAATCAGCCAAGCATTGAGCGAAGCTACATCGGATCAAACGAGACAAAGTTTCATCGTTCAATGGCTGGAGCTGTTACTCTCGCTGACGTTTCCAAGCTCGACGTAGGTATCGGAACTCCGATCATCGACGAGACTACGATCCACTCTCCAGAAGTTTCCGTTTTCCCTGTTGATATTATCAGCGGTGCAACGGTTGAGCTTTCAGTGATGACCGGAACTCCTACCGTTGGATTCCGTCACGCTAACGAAGGTTCGACTTCCAAGAAGGGAACGTTCGCCAGCAAAATCTACCAGACTCAAGTGATTGAGGAGCCAATGCAGGTTGATATTCAAGGCGTTCTCAATGCCTCGAAAGATCCAGGCCGCGTTCTCATGGCTGAAGCGATGAGCGTTTCCAAAGCTGTCATGCAGCACATCGGAGCACAGACTTGGTATGCTGGAACCGCCCAAAGCGGAGCCGACGCTAAAGCCGCTCCCGGCATTCTGAAGCAGTCATCCACCGCAGCGACTCACGTTGTTGACGCGACCGGATCAACCGCGAAAACCTCTGTCTGGTTTCTTGAACTCGGCACCGGATCGCTTGACCATGTTTATGGAAACGACACGACTCTCAACTTCGGTGCAGACTGGATTGAAGAGACGGTTGAATCCGCAGCAGGTAAGAAGCTTCGCGCATTGGTCAACTACATCAGCGGTCGCGTTGCTCCGCGACTTGCGAACAAAAACGCAGCCGTTCGCATCAAGAACATCGGAACAGATACCGACAAGGGTCTCACCGATGCTCTCCTTGCTAAAGGACTTCGTCAGGCTCGTGAGCTTGGCATGAATCCTAACGCTATCTTCCTGACTTATCGCTCTGGCGAACAAGTTCAGGTCAGCCGGACTGCTTACCACCCGACCGGAGCACCAGTTCCAATGCCGGAAGAGTATCAGGGCATCCCGTTCTACTACACGAACAACATCAGCAACGCGGAGACCGTTTAATTCCTAACAGATTACCATTATGAGCAATATTCCAAACCGCAGAAACCTCGTTGACGTGCTTTCTCAAGTGACTAAAGCGCTTCCGGCAGCGGCAGCGAACAACGATACGGATGAAATCTACATCGGAGGTGAAGGACCACATCGCGAGGGGCTTAAGCTTCGCGTGGATGTTCCCGAAACTCCCGCACTCGTGGACACGAAGACTATCGTCTTTACCCTTGAGGACGGCGCTACCAGCGCAACGGCAACCAGCAACCCCGGGCAGACTTACACCCTTACAGGCGTAAACACTCCCGGCGCTGATGCCGTGACGTTCTACTTCGACATTCCGCAAGGAGCCGGAGAATACATCCTTGTCAATCAGGCCGTCGAAACCGGCGGAGGCGACAATACCGGCGTCACCGTTACTTACTCCCTCGTTTCCTAACATGGGCCAAAAGCCAACAGGCAAAGATTCAGATAAGGGAGGGGTTGAGCGTTCAGCCCCTCCCCTTACTGATCGTGCAATTCGGATCAAGGGTAGCCTTCATAGCGTCGAAACCATCGTAAGGGATCGAGCTAAGGAATGGGAAGCTTTTGTAAAGGACGACAAAGAGAAAGCCGAAGACATCAAAGATGAGATTAGAAGTCTTCTGGGCGTCTACACAACCCGATGAACTACGTTGACCAGGATCAACAAGCCGCATTACTCGACCTGATCGGCCTGCGAGGCGAAATCATCTTTATTGAAGACGAGCCGATCCGGGCATTCATCCAAAGAGAAACAGAAACGCAAGAGGCCAGCGACTACGGAGCCGACGACATTCAAGAGGAGATCACGGCAACATTCAGGGCCGAAAGAAAGCCCGAGTTTAGCTTTGAGGTAACAATCCAATCGCGCCGATACGCAATAACAGACATTGATAATATAGGAGGCACTATCTACACCATCACGCTTGAGAATGATTAACACCACGCCAGAACTGGAAACCAGAGTTGAGCAGGCTTTAAAGGACGTTTTTAGAGACGCCTTCCCGGACGTTACCCTGTCATCATGGAGCGATCCATCAGAGCGGGGGCAGAAATCAATCGGAATCAAAGTAGACTCAGAAGGAGAAGATCCGATCGGCACTAACATTTTTACAGTAAACATCGAAATCGAGGCCAGAAACCTTGAACATCACGAACGCGAAATAATGCGCCAAATGCTAGGCAATGCGCGAAACGCGAAAATCACACTTTCAGAATACAGCAACAAACGCTATGCCATGCCAAAAGGTCAGCCGGTAGACGTTTTACAGGCTGGACGTTCAGCGGAAAACGAAAAAGACCGCCTTATCACTTACACTTTATCAGCTTCAATCCAACCCTATTAAGCCATGCCAACGCCAGCATATACATCAGCCGCGAACTTTATTAAAGGAGTTCCAGAAGCGGAAGCCGCAATCAATATCGAATCTTTCGAGCAAAGCTTTGAAGATCCAAAGGAATACATTGAAAGCAAAGCCGGATCGAATACCGGATTTGTCAGCAACTTTAATCCTTCCAGCTCCTGCACGATTTCAGGAGAAGTGAACACGGCAACTCTCGACATTGTTGGAGGCTTTGCGTTTGCGACCGACGAAACCATTGCAAATGCAGTTGACGGCTACGGAACGGCAGCAGGCGGCTGGTATATGGACACCTTTAGCCTTTCAGCAAGTCGCGGATCTCTTATGAGCGCAAGCGCATCTTTCACCCGTCATCCTGATATTGCTTAATTTTTGTCTTCACGTCGCATTAGAATCGACACACTGACAAAAAGAGAATGAATCATGCGATTATCCCGACGGGATGCCTCAAGTTTGTTGCCGCTTGTGCAACGGCCGGCATCGAGTTGGAGAAAGGGTCAAAGGGAATATCTAACACGTATTCCAAAGATCAGAAATATGATCCTGACGAACCGGGCAAGGTATTCTATTATCTGAGCGAGTCTAACGGATACGGGCCGATCAATCTGGCAAAAGTCTGGGACAACCCGGATCAGGACTTGAGCGAATACGCAGACCTCGACGGGCGATTGAGGAATTGCCGAGACGCTAAAACATGGCTGGAGATCGCAGATGATCTTGAAGCATTGGCGTTGAATTGCGCCTTTGCTAACATTCGCCGATTCAGCCGAAACGAGTTCAGCGTTGATTCGCCAAAGGTGAGCGATGAAGAAACGTTTGCCGCAGAATTGCTTGATAAGTTGCCGGGCCAAATGCGGGCCGGAACATTCGCGAATCGAGTCAAGATCGCTAACAGCCTTAAGTCGTGTTGGGAGCCAGCCATGTTTGCTTGGATTAAGGCATTTATCGCAAATTACCTTGAACTTAAAAACGCATGGAAAGCGGCACGTCCATCAATTCGAATCGAAAGAGAAAACAACCCTTACCCGCTCATCATTCCAAAAGGAAAGCAAACACGCGAATTACTTCGGAGATGGGCATAACAAACCAATAAAATGGCAAAAGCAAAAACGAAGAAGGCAAAGGAATCATTTTGCATGGATGATTTAGAGGCAGAGAAGAAAGAACTGACGCCTGACTTTGTGGCGATGCGCTCGCAGTCTTATGAGTTCAACGGCGAGAAGCTTAACGCTTTCGACAAAACGCGACAAGTTGCAGCCGAGTCGATGGGCGTTCATTGTTGTTCGCCGTCATTCTACAAGCTGGCCGATCAGCTGACCGAGACAGGCAGTTACGACGGAATGTTTGCCGATGCCGTCTCTATCGTCTGGCTATGCTCTCAGGGCAAGCACGCTGCATTCAAAGCCGTTAGAAAGCCTTCTGGGGCCGTAGAAGAGGCGCTGGAATGGTGGAGTAACAACGGCGGAAACGTCGGATCTCGAATCTACGGAGAACTGATGGAAACCTTCGGCAACATTATTGACGACGTTTTCACCGTGACAGCAGAAACTGACAGCAGCGGAAAAGGCGGAAGCGGTCAGAGCCTGGGGGAGTAGTTGGGACAACGGCGGAATACGTCGCCTTGATTGCTTCCGTTGTCCCGATGTCGTGGGATGAGGCGTGCAGCTTGCCTTTAGCGGTCGGCTTGCAGCTTCGTAACCTCGCGTTACATGAAGGAGGCGTAAAACTGCTGCCGCCCGGTCGGAACGCTCAGAAGCTCGCAGAAGGCGTTCTAGGCGATCATGCCGAGGAGTTTTTAAGCGGAGTCTGATTGATCCATTCCGATTCGTTGAAAAAACAATACATTATTTTCAACATGAAAAGCACTGATTGCGGTAGATTCAAGAGTCTGCTTGCTGTATTGTTAGGGGATGAGTGACTACATTTCACTGACGTTTGAAGATGCAGAGTTTACAAGGGCGCTAAGGGATTATCAAGAGGCGCAATCTATGGAGCTTTCGGACATCCTCAACAAGAAAGGGATAGACTTAGGATTTCAGGCGGCGGCTCAGCTTGCTTCGGCTATTGATCCTTCTCGATTCTACGGGCAAGGCTCCCCCTTATTCCACGCATTAGCGGCAGGAGGGAAAAGCAGGAAGAACGGGAAATCGTTAATGACCAGATTCGGAAAGGCAGTAAAAGGTCAGGGAAACAAGAAGTTAGCCGACAAGATATATAACAGCAGAAAAAGGTCAGGCGGCTATGCAAGGGCGATGTGCTTAACTATGGCGGATCATCTTGGCGCAAACATAAGGCTCAAGGCGAATTTCAAAAAAAACATGAGCCACGTAAGCGCGACCAAGGCGAAACCCGGAATAAATCCCATTGTCACTATGACAATAAACAAGGCTCAGGAAGGAATGATATACGAGGTCATTCAACCGGCAATCAACGCAGCTATGAGGGTAGTAGCTGCCGACATGGACAAATATTCGATCCCGAGATTGGCTAAAGCAGCCAAGAGGCACTCAGGCAGAAAGCGTTAAGCCTAGCACGATACACTTAGTTAATGGAGGCCCGTTAACCTTTGCCGGATTTGGAATCCGACCGGACAAAACAGCGAAACACGGGCCAACATTCCGCCAAGGCCAAATTAATCATCAGCATCTTGCGCAGGCTCAGGCTGATTGTTCTTCGGTTGCTTCTCAGTGGACGTATTCAGCCCAGCCTTCTCAAGCATCTCATTGTCTGACTTGTTTTGCTCCACGATCTTAGCGAAGTCCTTGCCCTTGTCGCGAGCAATGCCCTGGCGAGAGTTAAGATTCAGCGCGATCTCCTCGCGTGCGGCCTGAATATCCTTAAGCGGATCGACCCAGTTCCACGTTCTGCCGGAAAACTCAGCGTGACAGACTCGGCTCAGATCGCGAAGAGACAACCCTTCGATTTGTCCGGTTGTCAGGGCCATTTTCAACCAGCGTTCATACGTCGGCGCTTCAAACTCGTCTATAAACCATGACTGGATCACGCGCCAGATGTCACGCTCAGAAAGGACACCCTGACGGATGGAAGAGTAGGAAACTCCTTCAAGGTCTTTCGCCAGCGTGTTGTAATTGACGTAGATACCGGCGCAGACACCGCGCAGAATCGCTTTGCGAAAGTCGGGGTAATTGCCGTTAGGGTGCGTCGGGTCGATCAGATGCGCTTTCGCTCCTGCCGGCAGCCTCTCCCATTCGCCGGGAGCGCTCCCCATGATAACATTTCCATTTTCGTCCTCGTCTCCGGTATATTGAGCATCACCTTCGATCTCAATGAATCCCTGCTTGTTTGATTGGACGCGGGCCGCAATCACTTCTGATTCTTCGTATTTGCCGAGATGCCGCAAACGAGTCATAACAGGAGCAAGCCATGAAAAGCCATGAGATTGAGTCAGGCGCTTCGACATGAAAAGATGCAACATTTCCTCAGCCGGAAACCGCTCAGTCTCGGATCTTGAATAGCTATTGTCTTTTGAGCTTTTCGTCTCAAGATGGTAAGCAATCGGCGAATCCCACTCGTCATGTTCAATGCCCATATGAATGCGTCGCTTATTATCGGTGAATCGTGGATTTAGCGCATCAATCTCCCATCCTTGGACGGCGTGACGGTAATCATTGTTAGGAAAGCCATCGACAGATCGAACCAGAAAACCGCCGTCGCGAGCGACTGACCGTATGACGAGCCGCTCAAACTCAGGCCGTGAGAATTGGCGCGTAACGTCGAATTTACCTTTCTTTGAATAGTCAGACCAAGCTTGCGCGATCTTTTCACAGGCGGAAACGTCAAGCTTCGGAGCGATACCGCCAGCGGCCCGCATATCGGACTTCATCGCCATTGGCTTTAGCTGAATCCCCTTCTCACCGATGATGTTAGATTCAAGCTCAATAAAGAGGCTTTCCGCGTATCCTTCGTTGCGCTCTAAGTCACGCGCTCGTTCACGCAGAGACACAATATCAGTTTTCAGATGACTGTCTCCTGTCCCACGGCGAGCAACCCAGTCAGCGGTGTAGCGTGTTCCTTTTGCAGCGTCGAAACTGCGAGCGGATTTCTTCTTAAATAGATTAAATAATGCCATTATTCAAAAGTGGTTAAAATTCTGCGACCTGTTCCGAGGCCCATCGCAATACGTCGCTTTTGGTCTTCATTGGCAAGGTCTCGGCGATAGCCGACAAGCAACTCTCTAGCGTCCATGTGCGAAATCTTCGTAATAGGAACACCGCCGATTGTGTAGGACTCAATACCGCGCCCGCCTTCTTCGTCTAAGCGGCCTTCCAAATGAGCCTCAAGCAGTCTGACCATTCTAGCGGCGTGAGTTTCTACCGGGGAGCGGTCTACCGGCTCAAGCATTTCCATTATTCCGCCTTGCGTCGTTTCGCGAGAACCTGAAGAAAAAAGTTCAATCGTGGAAACCTGATAATTGCCAGCCGGGGCCGTCGCTGTTTCTTGGCTCGCAAATGTAAACGTCCAAACACTGCCGGACTCCACGCCGATTGAACTAATCACCGTTCCAGTCGCCAGATGCTTCAGAACAGCCGTGACTGTTGATCCTGAAGTAAATTCGGAATCGGTCCATGTAAGAGTGTCGCCCGCGTAGGCGCTTGAAGGAAAACTCATGCTCTAACTTTAGCACAAAAAATCAGTCTAAAACGTAATTTCTGCCTTTGTTAGCGTTTTCTGGCGGTTCTTCTCCGTTGTTTTCGGCTTTTTTGGCGTATTTCGCGGCTATTTTCTTGTATGCCGGATTGAGCGACATTGCAGCAGCCATCGCGTAAACCCTCAAGTCGAGCGGCTCATTTCGTAGCCTGTCCGGGTTGGAGAAGAATTGATAATAGTCGCCGTCGCTCGCCTTCTTTAATTCGACTTCCTCACAAAGCAGCATTTGGAAATACTTCTCGTGATAGCCTAAACCCTGCGGGAAGTGCATGTAACCGTTGGGAATTTCGGAAGATTTAGGATCGCGGCGAAGATGTGACCGTTGATAAATCAGGCTTTTAGCTTCATGCGTTCCGATCTCAAAGATGCGATTCCGCCCGCTTTTCTTCGGACTTGATACGATTGTTTTGCCGAGAACCGTTGATCCGATAATCGGGAATACTCGCCTTGATTGACGTTGCTGCGTGAATTTGTAGACGAAATCGCCACGATAGCGCGAATCAATGAAGGTTGAGACTATTTTCAGGATATTCTCAGACGGATGAACAAATTCGCTGGAAATCAGTTCATCGAGCTTTGCCCATACTTCCGGCTCCGTGGTTTGACCGGAAAGGACATGATAACCAAGTCCCCACG
>Ga0210003_1003294_pt1 | contig 13219 bp, 10 predicted proteins | sample LantaG_FD_182804 | JGI IMG/M metagenome (GOLD analysis project Ga0210003, IMG submission 182804) | Deep subsurface microbial communities from Baltic Sea to uncover new lineages of life (NeLLi) - Landsort_02402 metaG (SPAdes) (version 2) | ecosystem: Environmental > Aquatic > Marine > Oceanic >... | reverse complement strand
AGATATTATTAGAAAGACAAGAGAATTTATTCGAGCAAATTATAAAAAGAAGATAAAATTAATAGATATAAGTAAAGCAATTTATTTAAGTCCTTATTATTTAAGTCATATTTTTAAAAAAGAAACTAGATCTACTCTATTGGAATATCTAACTAAAGTTCGCATTGAGGAAGCCAAATACTTATTAGAAAATACTCAATGGAATACCACTCAAATCGCTTTTGAAGTTGGTTGTTCAGATCAAAGTTATTTTTGCAAAGTTTTTAAAAAAATAGAGGGGATATCACCTTCTGATTATAGAAAAAAAAATGAAAAGATGATTAATTGGTCTTGATGTTATGTTTAAATTTACGCTCTCTATACCTCTTCTAAGACTCTCAGTTTCGTATTAGTTATACTCAAAAATATTTTATTTCTTATTTTTTAAATTTTCTTCGTATTCTCAATTATAGCCTAAGTGGATCAGATGAATAATAATATTTTTTTAAAAAAGCAAGATATTACCTAATAGTACAGCTATATTTATATTACTAACGTTTATATTTTTATAAAATTATACCAATTGGATATTTTGGAGCTCGGAAAGCAGGTAAATTTACCTGATTAGAAAAACATATATAGGAGGATCTCAAATGAGTAGTGTTGGCGGTTTTATAGAATTTCTCACAAAGGATCAGGTGCAGGAGATACATTTGGCCACACTGCGCCTAATGGAAAATGTCGGGATCAGCGTACCTCAGCAACAATGTCTGGAAATGCTGCATGATACCGGGGCCAAGGTGGATTTTAAAAAGCAGATTGTATATTTTCCTGCCTGGCTGGTGGAAAAAATGGTGGACCTGGCTCCGGGAAGCTTTATCTGGCACGGGAGAAATTCCCGGAAGGATCTCCAGATGGGAGGAAAAAAGGTCCATTACGGAACAGGTTCCAGTGCCATGACTACAGTAGGGCTTGATGGTGTTAGAAGGTTATCCACTATTCAGGATGCGGAAAATTTTTCTCGCATAGCAGATGCCTTGGAATACGTGGATGAGGGTTATTGTGTGGTTCATCCTTCCGATGTTCCTGAGCCGGTCCACCATGTACATATGATGTATGCTATGTTCAAAAATACAGAAAAGCCTTTTAAAGGGAGAAATACTGGTTTGGACGAAGCGCGTGACTGTATTACTATGGCGGAAATTGTGGCCGGGGGCAAAGAGTCTATGCAGAAAAGGCCGAATCTGATGACAAATGTCAGCACTGTATCCCCGCTCGCTCATGCTAGGGATATGCTTGAAGGCATGATGGAATATGTAAAGAACGGTCTGCCGGTGATTTTTACTCCAGAGGCTCAGTCGGGAGCCACCGGGCCTGTTACTCTGGCAGGCACTCTTGCCGTTCACAACGCAGAAGTTTTAAGCGGAATTGTCATTGCCCAGCTAGTAAGATCAGGAGCGCCTGTTGTTTATGGAAATGTGTCCAGTTCTTTTGATATGAAATACGCCATGTTACCTTATGCCACTCCGGAAGCATGGCTACTGAATTCAGCTACTGCTCAGCTCGCCAGGTTTTACGGTGTCCCCAGCCGCGGTTCGGCAGGATTTGTAGACTCCAACTATCTGGACATGCAGGCCGGATATGAAAGCGGCATGAGTCTTCTTATGGGTACCCTTTCCGGACTAAATTTCCTCATCGGGTGTGTAGGAGAAGTGGAAAGCGCCATGGGTGCTGACTACCGCAAAATGGTGATTGATAACGAAATTATCGGTATCATTTGCCGCATTACCCGGGGAATAGAAATTACCGAAGAAACTCTTGCTTTAGATCTAATTGAGAGTGTTGGGCCCTTAGGGCAGTTCCTAATGTCTAAGCATACCAGAACCCATTTTAAGAGGGAAACCTTTATCCCTGAATTAAAAAACCGTTTAAAATACGATTTGTGGAAAGAGGCTGGGGGAAAGGAAATCCAGGAATTGGCCCGGGAAAAAGCGGAAAAGATTCTCAAAGAGCATTATCCCACTCCCCTGCCAGAGGATGTAGATAAAGAACTAAAGAAATACGTGAAATTCGTTGAAAAAAGAGAAAACATATAATTGAGGAGGAATTTATTATGGAAAAGCATCAGGTATTAAATGGTTTAAAGAAGGCGGTAATAGTCTCTGACGAAGAGGATGTGAAAAGGTGGGTTAAGGTGGGGCTGCAGGAAGGGATTGATCCCTTGGAAATGATTCAAGGGGGTCTGAAAAAGGGAATTAATGAAATCGGAGAACGCTTTGCCTGCCATGAAATGTTTATACCGGAAATGATTAGCGGTGCTGAAGTATTTAAAACAGGTGTGGAACTTTTAAACCCTGAATTAGAGAAGCAGAGCAAACAGCAGGAAAAATTAGGAAAAGTTATGCTGGGAACAGTTCAGGGGGATATTCACGATTTAGGAAAGAATATTGTAGGCTTAATGTACAGTATCAGCGGTTTCGAAGTTATTGATTTAGGAGTGGATGTCCCTAACCAGGTTTTTGTGGAAAAAGTCAAAGAATACCAACCAGATGTGCTTGGGCTTTCTTCCATGCTCACCAATACCCGAACAAAACAGGAAGATGTAATTAAGCTTTTAGAAAAAGAAGGATTACGGGATAACTTGAAAGTAATAATTGGTGGAGCCGTAATTGATGAAGCATGGGCAAAAAGCATTGGGGCTGACGCTTTTGGGGAGGATGCCGTTGATGCCATTTTCAAGACGATAAAATTGCTGGACATTAAGGAGGGGTTTTGATGGCTTACAAGCTGGGAATTGATACCGGAGGCACCTTTACAGATTTAGTCTTGTTTGATGAGGGGAAAAAAAATGTGTCCATGACCAAAGTACTGTCAACACCATCTAATCTGACCCAGGGAATTCTAACCGGGGTAAGGAAGATTACCGAACTTTGTGGAATTACGCCGGAGGATATAAGTTTTTTGATTCACGGGACAACTGTAGCCACAAATGCCATTTTGGAACATAAAGGTGCAAAGACGGCGCTGCTGATTACTGAGGGTTTTAAGGATGTATTAAGTATAGTACGTCAGGACAGACCTCTTATGTATGATTTTTTTGCCCAGAGACCTGAAGCGCTCGTGCCCAGGCATCTCAGGTTCGAAGTAAAAGAAAGAGTTTTGTATGACGGTACGGTTTTACACCCACTAGATGAAAGCCAGGCCAGAGAGATTGCCCTGCAGCTAAGAAAAGAAAATGTGGAGGCAGTGGCTATTTGTCTCCTCCATTCTTATGTCAACGCCACTCATGAAAAAAAGTTAAAGGAAATACTCATGGAGTTCATCCCGGATCTAAAAATATCCATTTCTTGTGAAATTGTTCCAGAAATCAGGGAATATGAACGCATGAGCACCACCATTTTAAACAGCTACGTCCACCCGGTGATGGAAAAATATATCATGCTCTTGGCAGAAGAATTGAAGAAGCTGGGTTTTCGCGAAGAACTTCATGTAATGCAGTCAAACGGTGGGATTATGACCAAGAAAATGGCTGCGGAAAAGTGTATTAATACTGCTTTATCCGGTCCTGCCGCTGGTGTGGTGGGCGGGGTATATCTCGCAAAACTTGCTGGAAGCGACCATGTGATTACAGTGGACATGGGCGGAACAAGTTTTGACATTTGTTTAGCATATCAAGAGAAATTTGCTCTGAGCAATCAATCGGAAATCGGTGGTCATGCCATAAAAGTTCCCATGATTGACATCCATACAATTGGCGCCGGGGGTGGGAGCATTGGATGGATTGATCCTGGGGGGGGTCTCCGGGTTGGCCCCCAAAGCGCCGGGGCCAAGCCTGGACCTGCCTGTTATGGGTTTGGCGGAGAAGAGCCTACTGTAACCGATGCCAATTTAGTATTGGGTAGAATTAACCCGGAATACTATCTGGGCGGAAAAATGAAAGTAGATATAGAAAAGAGCATAAAGGCGATTAAAGAAAAGATAGCTGATCCTCTTGGCCTCACTGTGGAAGAAGCAGCGGAAGGAATCACTCGCGTGGTCAATGTGGGAATGGTCAAAGGAATTCGCTATATCTCTATAGAGAAGGGATATGATCCCAGGGAGTTTACCATGGTTTCCTTCGGAGGTGCCGGGTCCCTTCATGCCTTAGAAATGGCGGAAGACCTACAAATCCTCAAAGTAATTGTACCCTTGATACCTGGGGCCACGTCTGCCTGGGGCTTGCTGATGTCGGATTTTCGCCATGATTTTACCCGGACTTATTTCCGAAGAGTCGGTGAACTTGACCTTGCTCATCTCAATATGGTCTACTATCAAATGGAAACAGAAGCATTGAGTAAAATGAAGGAGGAAAAGGTAGCTGGTAAAGACACTTTTCTGGTGCGTACCGCGAAAGTTAGATATTTCGGCCAGGGTTATGAAATTGAGGTTGTTCTGCCCGGAGGGGAAATAACGCCCGCAGCTCTGGCGCAAGTACAGCAGAGTTTTCATCAGGCTCACGAAGACTGTTATGGCTACCAGCTGCCAGAAGCAGAGACAGCTTTAGTAAATATCGGTGTATCCGCAATTGGAAAGCTTCCCCGGCCGGAACTGGCCACCTATCCTATACAGTACCCGGACGCTTCCCAAGCGGTGAAAAGAAGGCGCAGAGTATTTATGCATGGGGATTATAAAAAAGCTATAATTTATGACCGGTATCAGTTGGAACCGGGAAATGTGTTTTTCGGTCCGGCCATTGTAGAACAGTCCGATACTACCACATTAATTTGGGAAGGGCAGAAATGTGAAGTGGACCGTTATAAAAATTTAATTATATACACTGGAACTGGAGGGGTAGCACAATGAGAAAAGTGGATCCTGTAACCCTGGAAGTGATGCGTAATACTCTATATTCTATTACTGACGAAATGTCTGCAGCATTAGTGCGTACAGCATATTCTACAAACATAAAAGACAGACGAGATTGTTCTTGTGCCCTTTACACTTCTGATGGAAGAGTAGTAGCTCAGAGTGAAATTGGAACACCGCTTCATTTAGGGGTAATGCCAAAAGTAATCAAATCTATCCTACAAAAATTTAATACTGCCCAAATGGACCCAGGGGATCATTTTATTTTAAATACACCATATCCATCTGGCCCTGGTCATCTTAATGATATAACTATAATGCACGCGATCCATTGTAATGGAAGGGTTATTGCACTTGTGGCTAACCAGGCCCACCATGTTGATGTGGGCGGATATGCTCCGGGCAGCATGCCCTTTGGAATTACAGAGATTTTTCAGGAGGGTATCCAAATTCCAGCTTCGAAAATAATGAGCCACGGGGAAATTATTATAGATGTCTTTGAGCTAATAAAATCAAATGTGCGCACAAAGGATGAATTCAGTGGAGATATTATGGCTCAGATATCAGCAAATAATGTAGGTAGAAAGCGTTTTTTGGAAGTAATAAAGAAATACTCTTTAGAAGAAGTATCCTTTTATATGGATGAAATTATGAATTACTCAGAAAGGAGGATGAGAAGCGGAATTAGATTATTGCCGCAAGGAGAATACGAATTTGAGGACTACCTAGAAGGAACAGGTATTTCTGATGAGATAATCAATATAAGAGCTAAAATTATGATACAGAAAAGTTCTATCAACGTAGACTTTTCTGGTACCCATCCTCAAGTAAAAGGACCAATTAATTGCAAGTTACCTACTGTCGAAGCTTGCGTTTATTATGTTATGAAATGCATAATAGACCCTGGTCTTCCACCCAATGATGGTGCATACAGATCAATTAATTTGAAAGTACCTGAAGGTTGTTTGTTAAATGCCGAATTTCCAGCATCAGTCGTCCAGTCAAATATCATTACAACACAGCGCATTGTAGATGTACTGTTAGGTGCCATGTTTAAAGCAGTGCCTGAAAAAGTTTGTGCTGCATGCTCTGGTACAGAAAGTATAGTTATCATTGGAGGTCTTAATCCTAAGACGAACTCCTATTATAACTATGTTGAGACCTATGGAGGGGGCCAGGGAGCGACCTACTGCCAGGATGGGATGAGTGGGGTTCATACTCATATGACTAATACTAGAAATGCACCTGTTGAAGTAATTGAAAATAATTATCCTCTTTTTGTTGAAAAATACGGTTTAGTACCAAATTCAGAAGGAGCTGGTAAATATCGTGGTGGATTTGGTATGACAAGAGAGGTGGTAGCATTTCTAGACTCTAAACTTACTGTGGGTACCGATAGGGAAAAACTTAGACCATGGGGAGTCTTAGGTGGGCACGAAGCAAGTGGTTCAAAAACTTTTAAGGTGTTACCAGATGGTAAGGTTGTCCAACTTCCAGCCAAGTTTACTGGAGAATTAGATAAGCAGAGCAAGCTTATAGTAATAACACCTGGTGGTGGAGGCTGGGGAGACCCGTTTACAAGAGATCCCGAAAAAGTATTATGGGATGTAGTTGAAGGATTAGTATCTATCAATAGAGCTCGAGATGTTTATGGAGTTATTATTAACCCTCATAAAATGGAGGTAAACCTTGGGGCTACAAAGGAATTGAGAAATAAAAAAAGTACTGTTAATTTTAGCTAGGCACATTATATAGAAATTAAATAGAGGAGGAGAGTGTTGAGAGATATGCAAGCAAATGTGATAGGAGAGTTCTTTGATAGAGAGCTTATGAAGGAAATTCGGTCTAAATTTGCTTATACAGATAATTGTCCGTATTCAGGCAAAAGGGCATATTTAGATAACTGTTCAGGTTCTCTTAGATTGTGTGAAATGGTAGAAAATGTAAAAAAAGAAATTATGCTACCTGACCAATTTGGTAGACTTACCAAGGGCTCAGAACACATGATGCAGGTAAAAGCAAAAGCTGAAAATGATGTACTTCTTTTTCTAGGTGTAAGTTCTGGAAAAATCATGCCTGCTCTATCGGCTACTGACGCAATTTTTCGAGTTATCAGAAATGCCATAAGCCATTTTCCAGGTTCAAATGTTGTTACAACTGCCCTTGAACATGCATCAGTTTTTAGCTCAATGAAAATGTATGCTGACATAAATCAGAAGGAATGGCGTGTCGCACCAATCGATAAAGAAACCGGATCTGTTAAGACAGAAAGTATACTAGAACTTATCGACAAAAACACTTCAGTTCTTGCTTTTATTCATGGTTCAAACATGACGGGTTCTTATCTTGATGTGTCTACTATTGTAAAGGAAACTAGACGCATCAATAAAAATACTTGTATTATTATTGATGGAGTACAGTATGTTCCACATGCTCAATTGTATTTAGATGAATTTATGCCTGATGTGTACGTTTTTACACCTTATAAAGCATATGGTAAAAAAGGTATTGCTTTTGCATGGTTGTCAGAAAGGTTTTCACTAATCCCCCACGATAAATTAATTGGAAAAAAAGTAAATGATTGGGAACTCGGAAGCATGGACCATGGCGAGTATGCAGCTTTTTCTAGTGTGATTGATTATATTTGCTGGTTAGGGAGTCATTTTACCTTAGTTGATGAAAGACGCACAAAAATAGTTGCTGGTATGAACGCAATAGCGGCTCACAATACAGCACTTCTAAATAAACTGGTTAATGTATTGAGACCTATGCACAATATTGTTATGTATGGCATCACTGATAAATTAGAAAATCGTTCTTGTGTTATTCCTTTTAATATTAAAGGCCTAAACTCAAGTCAATGTGTTAATAAATATCTTTTTGAAGGAATAGTGGTTCAAAATCGTATATCTGATGCTTACTCAAAGCATTTTATGGAAGGTCTGGGCGTTCAAGAAGGAGAATTAATACGACTTTCTGCAGCACATTATAATACTCCAGAAGAAATTGATTTTTTTATTGAGGTTACTAATAAGTTTGCCACCTAATTAATTTCCCCTGAAAAAGTCAGGGGTACAAATGCCCGAAAACATTGATATCACAAAAAAATAAAGGCTCTGATTATTGATCTCGAATGAGCAAGTATTAAGCAAGAAAAATTTATTTTATGGGAAGGGGTGATTAATAATGAGCAAGTATTAAGCAAGAAAAATTTATTTTATGGGAAGGGGTGATTAATATACTAATATGATGATATTATACAATTAGAAAATTAAATTGAAATACAATCATTTAAGGAGGAAAGAATTATGCATGGTTGGAGATTAAGAATTGGTGTAATGCTCCCATCTTCATGTACAGTTTATGAACCTGAGTTTGCACAAATTGTTTCAACTCAAAATGGAATATACAGTTATACAAGCAGATTATTTCTTAAAGATACTGGTTATGAGGGTTTGGCAGAGATGAATAAACGAATTGAAGACTGTTCGGAGCAACTAGCTACAATCGATCCTGACATAGTTTGTTATATGTGTACTGCTGGTAGTTTTATCGGTGGATCTGACGGAGAACAAAGAATAATAGACACTATAAGTAAGCATGTAAAATGCCCAATTGTAACCACTTCAGGCGGAGTTGTTTCCAGCTTAAAAAACTTCGATGCAACAAAAATAGCTATGTTAGCTCCATATGACAAGGAGGTTGTTGAAAGAGAGGTTTTTTTCTTTAGTCAGCATGGGATTAAAGTAAAAGACTATTTATATCAGGATATACCGGATAACATTGATCGTGGAAAACAACTACCTGAAATTACTTACAACTACGCAAAAAAACTGAAATATCAAGGAGTAGATGCAATACTACTTAGCTGTGGCAATATTAGAAGTATAGAAATAATAGAGACACTAGAAAAGGACGTTGGTCTTCCTGTTATCTCTAGTGTAACTGCAACAGCTTGGAAAATACTTAGAACTGCTGGGATTAAAGATAAAATCAACGGCTATGGGAAACTGTTAAGTGATTTTTAATAAAAATAAAAAAAGAGGTGTTATTATGAATAAGAGAAGACAATTTTTAATATTAATACTGATAATATTATGCTTGTCCGTTTTGATATTAGAAAATACAGCGATAGCAATGCAGCCCATTGTATTTAAATTGGGTCATGCGGTATCAGATGAGGATCCTATTGGACAAGGTGCCAAAAAATTTGCTGAGTTAGTAAAACAAAAAACGAATGGAGAAGTAGTAATTGAAGTTTACTCAAATAGTCAATTAGGAAATATCAGGGAAATGTTCGAAGGCATGCAAGTAGGAACCGTAGATATGGAAATTACAGGTGCAGATTTGATAGGAAACTTTTATCCCGCTATGGATCTTCTAATGCTTCCATATCTATTTGAGAACACTGAAAAAGCATTCAGTGTAATTGACGGGGAGATTGGGCAGAAATTATCAGAAGAACTTGTTCAAAAAACAGGAGTAAGAGCTCTTGCAAGCTTAAACTATGGCATACGACATATCTTTACAGTTGAAAAATATCCTGTTAAGACTATTGAAGATTTAAAAGGATTAAAAATTCGTGTACCCGGGGCCCCAGTATTAGTTGAAACCTTTAAAGCCTTTGGTGCAGCACCAACTCCGGTACCATGGGGAGAAGTGTATACAGCAGCTCAGACCGGTGTTATTAATGGCTTTGAACAGCCAGCCAGTGTTGTTGTAAAGTCACAACTTTATGAAATAGTAAAGAATATGACACTAACAGGTCATGTACTGACGACAGCCTTTATCTTGGTGGCTGAGAAAGAGTTTCAGTCCCTGACGCCTGATCTTCAAAAACTAGTTAAAGAAGCAGGCCAAGAGGCAGCAATCTATCAGCGGAAACTATCTCAAGAGGAAGATGCTGAAGCAATACAGTTTCTTAAAGGCAAAATAAATGTATATGAAATTGATACTGAGCCTCTAAAGAAAGCTTCGAGGGATTTATGGTATGCTAGGGAGAAGCAAATGGGTATGGAAGGGCTTGTAGATAGTATTCTGAAACTTCAAGGTAAGTAGTCTCTTCGGATAATGATGGAATTTGTGCTTTGTGTTATTCTATATAGGTGATAATTGAAGGGAACTTTGCAGGTAGCTAATTAATACACGTTCGTTCATTATCTAGGTTTTTAAGCTTTGGGCAGGCCGGATATAGTAGTAAAACATCAATCCGGCCTGCTTATAATAAGGGTGGTGAGTATGCAAAAGATAATTAACTCCTTTTTGGCTAAAGTTCAATTGTTCTTTGAGTGGATGTTGGCTGGTATATTTGGAGCAATGCTTATAATTGGTGCATTACAAATAGGAAGCAGGACATTATTAAATAGTCCAATTATTTGGACTGAAGAAATTATGCGTTATTTATTTGTTTGGGCAACATTTATTGCAGCTGGGCTCGGTTTTCCATTAGGGATCCATATTGGAGTAGATATATTTGTTAATTACTTTCCCAACTGGTTAAAAAAATTTTTGGAAATTTTTATTTGGAGTTGTGTTTTTCTTTTTGGCTTAGTATTAGCAAGTACTTCGTGGAAAATGATTTTTCATACACTTAGGCAGATTTCTCCGGTAACAAATATTCCCATTGCTTGGGTGTATACTGGTATATTTTTAGGTGGTGTCTTAACAACAGTCAATGGACTATGGATGTTATTGCTGAGCTTGCTGAAATATGTTGGAGGGAGGTCTCGTAGTACATGATTTTCATTTTGATTGTAAGTTTCTTAATTTTATTATTTAGTAGTGTCCCAGTTGCTGTGGCAATGGGCCTATCAGGGATTTTTGCATTAAAGTTAAGTGGTATACCACTATTATTATTTGCTCAAAAATCTTTTTCAATGGTTGACAATTTTTGTTGGCTGGCAATTCCTTTCTTTGTTATTGCAGGAGAGGCAATGGGAAGAGGAGGATTATCCAAAAGAATAATTAAATTTGGAAATTGCCTTGTGGGACATTTCACTGGTGGGTTATGTATGTCAGCAATAATATGCAGTGTTATATTTGCAGGAATTTCCGGGTCAGCTTCGGCTGATACATCTGCCATTGGTTCAGTAATTATTCCAACATTATTAAAAAAAGGTTACAATAAAGGATTTGTTTCTTCTCTTATTGCTGCAGGGGGATCACTTGGTCCTATTATTCCACCAAGCATTACAATGATTCTCTATGGTAGCATTGCACAATTACCTATTGGAAAGTTGTTTCTTGCAGGTGCCATACCTGGGTTGACGATGGGTTTGGGCTTCTTAGTTGTGTGTTATTTTTTATGTAAAAAAATGGGATATGTAGGAGAAAATAAAGCCAGTTTAAGTGAGCTTGGCGTTTCATTTATTCAAGCGTTACCAGCTTTATTTGCACCAGCAATCGTACTAGGAGGAATATTTTCGGGTTTTTTTACAGCTACGGAATCAGGCATTATTGCAGCAATTTATTCGCTATTTGTTGGAGTTTTTATTTACAAGGAAATAAAAATTTGGGATTTTAAAGATATACTTCTTAAATCATCATATACTACAAGTATTGTTATTCTGATTGTGGCCGTTTCAGGAACCTTCACTAGTCTATTAATAAGGGAAAATATTCCTTTTAAGTTTATTAATTGGGTTACTGGAGTAACGGATAATCCTAGTTTGATAGTACTTTTTGTAATTCTGTTTATCCTTTTTATTGGTATGTTCGTTGAAGTAGCAGCAGCAACTGTAATGCTTGCACCGATATTATATCCTTTAGCAGCACAATTTGGTCTTGACCCGATTCATTTTGGAGCAATAGTAGTAATTGCTTTGGTAATCGGTATGACTACCCCTCCAGTTGGCAGTATACTTTTCTTATCAACAGCAATTGCAAAGGGAAGTGTAAGGGAGACTTCAAGGTATATTTTGCCATACTTAGCAGTAATGATGCTAGTACTTTTCATGATGGCTTACTATCCGCCTTTAGCAACTTACTTACCTACTCTAATTTTAGGAGGTTAATTTAATATGGTAAATTTAGATAATGTATCTGAGGCTTTACAAAGAGGGGATTCAGAAAAAGTAATAGAACTTATTGGGAAAGCTTTAGAGGAAAAACTAATACCTAAAGAAATATTAGAAAATGGTTTAATTAAAGGAATGTCTATTATTGGAGAAAAATTTAAGAAAAATGAAGTATATGTCCCGGAAGTTTTAATCGCTGCTCGAGCGATGCATACAGGGATGAGTATCCTGCGCCCCAAGTTAGTTGAAACCGGAGTAAAAAATATAGGTACGATAGCCATAGGCACTGTAAAGGGAGATTTACATGATATCGGAAAGAATTTAGTAAAAATGATGTTAGAGGGCGCAGGCTTTGAAGTGATAGATTTGGGCGTAGATGTAACTACAGATAAATTTGTAGAAGCTGTGAAAGAGCATAAACCTAATATAATAGGGATGTCTGCTCTTTTAACTACCACCATGGTTAATATGGTGGAAGTGATAAAAGCCCTTGAAGCTGCAGGATTAAGAGATAAAGTAAAGATAATGATTGGTGGAGCGCCTATAACTCAAAATTATGCTGATCAAATTGGAGCAGATGGCTACTCTCCTGATGCTGCTTCTGCAGTGGATAAGGCAAAAACTTTTATAGCCTAAATAATTATAATATTCAATATCTTAAATCTATTCCTTCTCCAATTATGCAAGACAAAGATGGGAAAATTAAGATAAGATATGAAGACCTTAAGGATGGAACCATAGAGAAACCGATGGCATATTACGGAAAAAAGCTTAATTTAGCCAATTTAATTGAGATGGGAGAGTATCATGATTCATCACATCCAGAATAAGATCTACCAAGTTGAAGTTTTACCACCCAAACAGGATTCAGAAAAGCTTGAAAAGGATCTTGAAATATTTTCAAGTAAATATCTCAGAGTTATGGACAGCAGTTATTGTGCATGTATAACCGATAATGCAATGGGTCTTCTGTCATTCCAGGGAACAGAAATAATTGAGGAACTTGAGCTTCCCGTCATACCAGAGCAGGTGATAATTCACCTGAATACTTTTCATACAAAAGATGATCTGAACAACATTCTTGATATATGTAAGTCAAAAGGAATCAGGTATCTCCTGATAATAACAGGAGACGGTTCGGAGCGCCTTCCCAAGCTTAAGCCTCAAGATGTAGGTGCCACTGATATCGAATCCGTCACTTCTGTTGAACTGTTAAACTATATAAACCGCGAGTATCCGGATAGTTTTATACTTGGAGTCGCATTCAATCCTTATGAACCGGAAGAACATGAATTTGAAAAGATGGAAAGAAAAATGAAGGCAGGTGCCACTTTCATTATTACCCAGCCTTTGATAGAAAAAAATGAAGTTGTCGACAG
>Ga0210003_1003293_pt1 | contig 13224 bp, 6 predicted proteins | sample LantaG_FD_182804 | JGI IMG/M metagenome (GOLD analysis project Ga0210003, IMG submission 182804) | Deep subsurface microbial communities from Baltic Sea to uncover new lineages of life (NeLLi) - Landsort_02402 metaG (SPAdes) (version 2) | ecosystem: Environmental > Aquatic > Marine > Oceanic >... | reverse complement strand
GCGCGCGCGGATCGCCGAGGCCGGTGGATGGCTGCGAATAAAAGGTCTCATAGTGTTTGTCCTGGTGGGTCTCGAACGCAAATAGAGCTCTGGCTTTGACCGCAGACCAGCTCTCCTCGAGGAGGGGAAAGTGCTGGCGGGAGTTCAAACTTCGGCGAGAGTGAAAAAAAAAACGCTTTGACGTCTAGCCAGTGGCCCACTTTTTTCGATTTTTTCTTCTTCATCACTCAGCTTTGTCCCTCCGCCAGCGCTCAACCATGGCGTCTACAGCACGAGGGCGCGGCGTGCGCGAGGTACGTGATGCTCGATTGCGTGCAACAGCGCGCGAGAGAGGGGGGGGGGAAGAGGCCCCGACGAGCCGCTGTCGAATCGAATTCGACGGCGTCGAAGAGCGGCGGCGGCCGCATGCGCTTGGCATGAAAATCTTACAACCCCTTACTCCCTCCTCTACACCTCCACCACCAACAACAACAGTCCCCTTACATCGGCAGGAAGACGGATGCGAGCTCCGTGCTCTACCAGCAGTACACGTCGCTGGACGCGGTTATTCTGGGGGGAAATGGCGCCGAGAAAAGCGAGGAGACGACGAAGAGCGCCGCCGTCGCCGTCGCCCCTCCTCCTGCTTCGACCCCGGCGGCCGTCGCCGCCGTCGCCGGCGCTGCTGAACCGTCGGCCGCGACCCCGGCCAAGAAGGTGCCCAAGAGGCCGAAGAAGCGCGAGCGCGAGGCCGCCGCGGCTGCTGCCGCTGCTGCTGCTGCTATTTCTTCAGCTGAAGCTCCGGCGGCGACGCCCGTTGCTCCCGTGGCGAAGGAGGCAGCGGCGGCGGCGGGAGCTGCTGCCGAAAACGCAGACGCCTCTGCTCCCGCTCCCGCTCCCGCCGCCGCCAAGGGCGAAGGCGAAGGCGCGAAGAAGAAGCGCCGCCGCAAGCGCGGGAAAGGAGGCCTGGGCAACGGCACCGCCCCCTCGGGCCCCGGGAACGCGGAGGAGGCCGCGCGCATCAGGGACGCGCTCGGGTTCATCGACGCGAGCAAGAAGAAGAAAGAGGGAGAGAAGAAAGAGGGAGAGAAGAAGGGAGAAGCTGCTGCTGCCGTTGCTGCTGCCGATGCTCCCAAAGCTGCTGCCCCCGCTCCTCCCGCTCCCTCCTCGACTACCTTTCAGTTCGGCTTCTCCGAGCTCGAGAACGAAGCCGTGCCCGTCGAGCGGGAGGCGAAACCGGAGGAGGCGGCGAGGCCAGTCGCGGTCGCGGCAGCGGTGGCAAACGCCGCCGAAGCAGAGGAAGCAGAAGCCCCAAAGCGCCGCGCCCGCGGCGGCGTCAAGAACAAAAAGGACGGAGACGCTTCTGCTTTCCCTTCTTCTTCCTCTTCCCCCAACGACCCCCTGGCCCGCCGCGTCTTCGTCGGAGGCATGCCCTTCAAGTTCGAAGAAGCAGAAGTAAGAGAGTACTGGAGCTGGTGCGGAGAGATCGAGGCGATGAGCCTGCTCCGTTTTCCCGACACCGGTCGCTTCAAAGGGATCGCCTTCATCACTTTCGGCGACGAGGAAGGGTACAGGAAGGCCCTGGAGTGCGACGGGACGATGCTGGAAGGGGTGAGGGTCAAGGTGGAGAGGTGCAAGGTCGGGGCTCGGGGCGAAGGCAAGGTGGGAAGCGGCGCGGAAAACGGCGCGGCGGCGGCGGAAAAGGTGAAACCCGCGTTTGACGCCCCAGCGCCAAAGACTCCGGGCTATAACGTCGCCTACGTCGGCAACGTGGCGTTCGAGGCCTCTGCCGAGGACGTCGCGGCGCTGTTCAACGAGGCCTTGGCCCCCGGGGTCGGTGGAGCGGGAGGAGGAGGAGGAGGAGGAGGTGAGAGCGGGGAGCAAGAGGCGGCGGCGGCGGCGGCGGAAGAGGCGGCGAAGGCAGAAGAAGACGGAACAGAAAACCCTTCTTCTTCATCCTTGCCTCTCCCTCCGCCCCCGCCGCGCTCAGCGGTCACCCGCGTCCGCCTCCACACCGACAAGGTCACGGGCAAGTCCCGGGGCTACGCGCACGTGCATTTTTTGACGGAAGAGCAGCTCGATCGGGCCGTCAAAGAGGTTGACGGCGCCCTTCTCTACGGTCGGGCCGTTCGCGTCGGCTTTGCTCAGCCCAAGAAGGAATGAAAAAAAAATGTAATTGAGTTTGTTTTGTCGCTTCTGAACTTTCCGGTCTTTTCTTTTCTTTTCATCCATTTTCAAGTGTTGTCTCGCAAGTGATGTCTCGAATAGATTGATTTACAAAATAAAACGAAGAAGGAAGAGAGAAGGCGTCGCTTTCTCTCTCTCTACTCCTCTTCTTCCTCTTTCTCTTCTTCCTTCTCTTTCCTCCGCTTCTCCTCGGCCTCTTCAAACTCCTTCTGCCCCCTCTTCCTCAGCCGGAACAGCCCCCTGTTCTCCCCCTTGTCCGCGCCCTCGCACCCGAACGACGCCGCCGGGATCGCGTCGACCTCGAACGCGGCGCGGAGCCGCGGCCAGAAGTTGAGATCCGCGGACTCGGAGCGGAGATAGTAGCTCAGGAACACGAAGCTCTGCTCGTCGCTGACGCTCCGCATGGCCTCGACCAGCGCGGGCATCAGCCCGGGGATGTAGACGGCGTCCGCGACCAGGACGACGTCGAAGGGCGGTTGCAGAAATCCTGTTGCTGCTCGCGGGAACAGACGCCAGTCGAGGTCGAGGAGCTTGAGCGACTGCTGATGAGAAGTTTCTGCTGTCCTCGTCTTCCCTTCTCCTTCTCCTTCTTTTGCTTCGTCGTCTTCCCATTGCACCACCTCCACCTTCGTCGTCGCGGGAGCGTTCTTGACTGCGTTGGCTTCCAGACCGGGGAGGCACTCGTCGATGTCCGTGGCGAAGATCTCGGAGAAGAGCGGAAGGGGAAGAGGAGAAGAAGAAGGAGAGGTTTTGCCGTCGTTGTTGTTGCCGTTGCTGTTGCCGTCGCCGTTCTTGTCTTTCGCTTCTTCTCTTTCTCTCCTCCTCCTCCTCGTCAGTCTCGCCGCGACAAGGCAGGGCAAAGCAGAGACGCCAGACCCTAGTTCGATGGCTCTCAGAGGTCGGTCCGATGGGAGGCCCTCGAGCGAAGCAAAGGCGGGGGAGCTGGGAAGAAAGTTTTTTGTTTTTTCGGGTTTTTTTGAGAGAGGTCGAGGTTGAGAAGAAGAAACGAAAAGAGGCCGGTGGAGCCTTGAAACAACTTTTATCTTCTTCTCACCTGAGGAATCTCGCCAGAAGCACGCCCCCTTCCCAGCAGGTGCCGCCGATGCCGGCGTTCCATTCCTGAGTTTTTTTTTTTAGTTTGGAGGAAAGAAAGAGAGAGGTCGAGGTCATTGAGGTGATGAAAAAATCAAGCCGCCGAAGTCTCCGATCTTTTCAATCGAGCAAAAAGAAAGATGCCAATCAATGCGCACCTCTTCCACCAGCAGCGACAGCGTCTTCGTCGTCATCGTCGAAGAACCTTCTATACCGCTGTCATCGAAATCGAAGCTGCGGGACCACAGGGAACCCTCGGCGGATTCGTCGTCCCACTGGCTCGACATTCGAGCTTTTTTAGTTTTTTAGTTTTTTCTCTCGAAAAGATTTTGATTTTTTTAGTTTTCATTTTCGTTTCGTTTTTTTTTTCGGTTCACAGTTTTTTCTCTCTCTTTCTCTTTTTCTCTCTCTGTCTCTTTTCACGTAAAGCTCTTCAGCTTGATCGCCGGCAGAGCGCCAGAAGAGGAAGCACCAGCTGAAGAAGAGGGCAGCGCAATCGAAACGGGACCCGTAGCTGCAGCAGCAGGAGCTCCTCCACCTCCACCTCCAACTCCAGCTCCTCCTCCGCCAGCGACAACGGCAGCTAAGCTCGCCCGCGCCTCGACAGGAAGCCTCGCCACGGCGCCGCGGAGCAGCGCCGCCGTCTCTGGCGCGCCTGCGGCGACGCGGAGGGCCCTCGCGGCAGCGGCGCGCAACGGCGGAGGGGAAGAATCGACGGTGGCGGCGGCAGAGGCGAGGGCGACGAGGGCGTCTGCAGCGGCGTCAGCGTCGGAAGTCGCGTTTGTCGTCGCCGTCGCTTCCGCTGCCGCTTTCGCTTTCGCTTTCGCTTTCGCCGCAGCTAGAGGCAGCGCCAGCAGCGCGAGGCGCAACCCGTCCCCGGCAGCCCTCAGGGCCTCGACGTCCGAAGCGGGACCTTTTGAAGCCGTCCTCACAGCCGAGGCGGCAGCTGGGGCAGCGGCCGCGGCGATCTCGAGAGCTGCTGCTGCTGCTGCTCCGGAATCAGTTTCGGAGGAGGAACCCGAAAGCGCGGCGACGGCGGCGACCGCTGCCGCGAGCGCCTCTGTCGCCGAAAGCTTTTCATTCTCGCCGCTCGACGAGGCGCAGAGCCCTCGCAGCGAGCGCAGGGCAGCCGGGCGGAGAGCGGAGCAGAGCAGGCTCGCCCTCAGGAGCTCCTTGCACGAGGAGGCCGCTTCCGCCGCGGCGGAGCAGAGGAGGTCGTTGTCGTCGTCAGCGGAAGCGGAAGCAGAAGCGACGGAAGCGGAAGCGGCACTCAAAACTGCGACGACGGCGTCAGCGGCTTCCCCGCTCGCCCCCTCCTTCCCTCCTCCCGCGAGCAGCAGCGCCTCCAGGGCCGCGCGGGCGAGACCAAGGGATTCACTCGCCGCACAGCTCCTGGGCTCGGCGCGGCGGAGGAGCTCGGCCGCGGCGGCGAGGGCGTCGGTGGAAGGAGAAGGAGATCGGAGAAGCAGCAAGGCAGCGGCGGCGATAGCACGGGCGAGCAGCGGCGAAGAGGCGCCGAGGGCTTCCGCCGGCGCCGCCTCGGTGGCGGCTCGCAGGGCGGACGCGACGACGGCTGCTGCTGCAAACGAAGAAGCATTCAAGGCGAGCTCCGCGGCGAGCTCGACGGCGGAAGCGGTGAGGAGCGGAGAAGAGGAGCGGCGGGCGACAGCGGAGATAGCGGCGGCAGCAGCGGCGGCGGCATTCGCTCCTCCTGCTCCTGCTCCTTTCTCTTCTTCTTCTCCTTCCTTCTCTTCCTCGTCTCCTTCGCCTGAGCGCGAAGAGGACGACGACGACGCAACTGCCGCCGCGGTCCCTCCGACGGCCTCTGCAGCCAAATAAGCCGCCTCGAGCGCGAAGCGGGAGGGGGCAAAGGGAGCAGCCGGAGCCGAGGCGGCGGCAACGGCGAGATGAGCCGAAGCCAGGAGAAGAGCACAAGTGCCCTCTTCGTCTTTTTCTTTTTCGTCTTTTCCTTCGTCTTTTCCTTCTTCCGCTTCCTCCGAAATCTCCCTCGCCAGCGCGGCAAGCACCGCCGGTGCCGCCCTGGCAGCGGCTCTAAGGAGAGCGGGAGGGCACGCGGGCAGCGGCACGCCGCAGATGGACACCCCTGTCGTCGAGAGCGCTTCGGCGTCCGGGGCCGCTGCGGCCGCCGCGGCGGCCGAGAGGAGCTCCTTCCACGCTTGCACCGGGAGGCGGCGGCGGCAGCTGCGGCGTTGCTGCTTCTGGCGAGATCCCTCTCCTTTCCTCCTCCCCCTCTTGTCCGAGACGAAAATCCGCGCGGAGGCGTCGAGCAGGGCCACCCGGGCCAGCGCGGAGACCCACTCTGCGTAAGGGGAAGGAGAAGGCAAAAAAGCTTTTTTCTCTTCGCCGGCGCCGTTTTCGCCGGCGGCGGCGGCGACCGGCAACAGCAACCCTTCCCGCTCGAGCGCCGAGTCGATAACCGCCTCGTAGGCCCCGCGCATCCCTCTCCCGCGTGCCTCTTCCTCGTCTTCGTCGTCATCTTCGCCTTCCTCTCCGTCGGCGAGCCCCGCCTCGACGATGGCGGAGGCGAGGGCGGCCCCCGCGGCGACCGCGGTCGGCAGAGGAGGAGCAGCAGAAACAGCAGAGGGATAATTTTCGTTCGAAGTAACGAAACTCGAGGAGGAGCCGACGGCGCCGCGCAGCGCCGCGAGCAGCTGCGCCGCGAACGCAGACAGCAAGGGAGGCGGCGGCGGGTCGCCCTCGGCCGCCGCTCGGGCGGCGGAGACCGGGTCGACGGCTCGCCCGAAGCGGCGGACGAGCGCGGAGAGGAGCTCGACCCCGACGGGGCGGAGCAGGGCGGCGGAAGCCCCTCCACCTCCTCCGCTTCCGCCGCCGCTTCCGCCGCCACTGCTCTTTTCTCCACCGCCGCCGCCGGTCGCGAGCCGGAAGCCGACGGCGACAAAGTCCCCGAGCAGCGGCGCCAGAGGGTCTAGTCTTCCTTTCTTCGCCTCTTTGGGAACGTCCCTGACGAGGCGGAGCAGGCACAGGGCAGCGAAGGCGCGCGTTCGGGGGCGCGGCGAGGTGGTGAGCTGGGCCGAAGGGGACGAAGAGGAAGAGGAAGGAGGAGGAGGAGGAGGTTGGTCGTCGTCGTCGTCGTCGTCGTCGTCGTCGTCGTCGTCGTTTTCCTCGAGGTCGCCCTCTTCGTCTCCACCTCCATTTCCGCCACCTCCTCCCCGAGTGACCGCCGTTGTCGGCCCCGTCGCCAGGACCACGTCCGAGCACAGCGACAGCCACCTCCTGCACGCGGCGCCGACGTCGGAATGAGAAGAAGCGTCGGAAGAAACGTCATCGGAGCTGGTAGAGGCCGAGAGCATCGACAGCACGACGCGGCGGAGGTGCCGCTCCGTCGCCGTCGAAGAAGAGGAAGACGACGAAGAAACAACGCTCGCCGCCGCCGCCTCCGCGTCGAGAGCCAGCAGCGTCGCGACCTCGGCGCTCATCCTGTTCCCTCCGCCTCCGACGACTACAGTCAAAGAAGACAGGGCCCGCGCCCCCCTGGGCCGCTCTGCCAGATGACGGAGCGTCGCCGCGGCGGCGTCCCGGCACGCTGCGCTCGCTGCGGCGGCGGCAACGGCGGCGCTCGACGACCTCGACGGCAGCAGCGCCGCCAGCAGAGCCGGGGCGTGCGCCGCCGGCGGGGCGGCCTGCGGGGCGAACAGGATCAGCATCTGCGAGTAGAGGATCGAGGCCAGCTGCGCCGCGGAGGAGTCGCCGTTGCCGTCGCCGCCGGCGGAAGACGAGGAAGAAGAGACAGAAAACCCGCCTCCGTCGCCGTCTTCCTCTTCGGCCAGCGACTGCATCTCTCTGGCGACCGCCCTCGCCGTCTCGTGCTCGCTGCCGCCGGGCAGCAGCTCGGGGCCCAGGGCGGCCACCGCGGCGTTGGCCAGGGCGCCTGCGGAGGGCCTTAGCCCCGGGACGTCCCTGCCCCCGCCGGCGTCGCCGCCGTCCAAAAGAATCGCAGCGGCGGCGCGGAGGGCGGGCCTCGCCGCGCGGGGGCCAAACGCCGGGCCCCCATGTTCCGCCACCAGAGCCAAGCCCGCAGCAGCCGCGGCTCGGGCATCACCCAACCCGGCACGCGGGGCGGAAGGGGTGGCTCGGACGACCGCGACGAGCGTCGCCGCGACGGCGCTGGCCGCGGCGGCCGAGGAGGTCGAGGAGAGAGCCAATCCGCCCTTGGCGCGGAAGGCGGCGCCGGCGGCGAGCGCGAGCGCGGCCCGGCGGGGAGGAGACGGGGTGGCGGCGGCCGCGTTTGCCAGGGCCCGCACGGCGGCGGCGGCGAGCGCGTCGGGCCCGATGGCGGCCCCCAGGGCAAAGAGCTCGGCGGAGGCGCGGCGGAGGGCGAGGGCGGCGGCGGCGGAGGCGGAGGCGGCGGCGGCGGAGGACGAAGGGGCGACTGCCGCGGCGGAATCGTCGTCGTCGTCGTTGTTGGAAGAAGAAGCGGCGTTTCCGGTTCCTCCTTTGCTGCTCGGGGAAGAGTCTGCTATTGCCGCCGCGTTCTTTTTCGCCTGCGCCGCCGTCGTCGTCGTGGCGCTGACGGTGCTCGACGCTGCGGCCAGCACGGCCTCGGCGAGCGTCATCGCCGCCTCGGCGACGGCCTTGGCGGACGCGGCCTCGGCGCGGTGGCGCGCGGCGAGCGGCAGCAGGCCCGCCAAGGCCGCGGCGGCGGAGGCTGCTGCCGCGGCCGCCCGGGCCCGGCCGACGGGGCGAGAAGTGGAAGCAGGAGCTGCTGGAGCAAAAGGCGGAGTCGGAGGCGTCGTTCCAGCTGCGGCGGCGGCGGCGTCCGCCTTGAGCGGCGAAGGAGCCTCGAGAGAGCTGCCGCCGTCGCCGCTCGCGCCCCGCTGGCCGCTGCCGCTCCCGGCCGCCGACGCGAGCGCGGAGAGCACCTGCACCTGGTTCGCTTCCGGTAGGGAGGGCAGCATGGCCCCAAGCAGGGTCATGTGGGCGTCGAGGAGCTCCTCCGAGGCGGAAACCGGGTGTGGTGGCGGGAGTAAAACAGAAGAAGAAGAAGAAAGAGAAGCGCTGTTGTTGCCTTCGCTGGCCGCCGCCGCGGCAGCAGCGGGTTGGTTTCGCGAAAAGCTCATTGCCGCGCCAGCCCAGGGGGGACGCATCGCGCTGCACCCCGGGGCCGCGGGGGCGCCGTCGAGCGCATCGACTCGAGCAGAAGCAGAAGCGGAACTGGAACCCGAAGACGAAGAGACCGCAGCGAACCTTCGGGAGAGCACGCGCGTCGCCGCCGCCGCACCGGCGCCCCTCGCCGCCCCGCGGGCAGCCCTCACCGCCGCCCTCGCCAGCGCAGGCGCGTCCGCCGCCGCCGCGCTTCCCGGGTCCGGCAGAGAGGCCAGGCAGCGGAGGGCGGCGGAGGCCGCAGAGGCGAGCAAGAGCGGGGCGTTGCTGGGCGGAGGAGGAGAAGGAGAAGAGGAAGAAGAGGCAGCAGAAGTTGTCGTCGTCGTCGTCGAAGGAGAAGCAACGGCCCCTCCGACGACGGGGGCGCTCCGCAGCATCGCCCCGACAGCCCTCGCCAGCCTCTCCCTCTCCTCCCTCGGACTCGCCCGCATCGGCCTGGACACGAACGCCTCCAGGGCCTGCATGGCGGGCGCGAGCCACCGGGAGCGGAGCAGGGCCCTGTCGCGCGACGGCGCGCCCTCTCTGTGCGGGAGCGCGGGCTGCCAGCGAGAGAGAAGCGCGACCGCCGCGCTACTATTCCCTTGCTGTTGCGGTTGCGAAAGCAGCATCGGCAGGGGCAGGGAAGCGCAGCAGGCCCCCAAGAGAGTGTACCCTGCTGCGAGGCACTCCCCGCGGGCGAATTCGGAGAGAGAAGTCGAGGAAGAAGAAGGAGAATAAGGAGTTTCGTCGGCGGCGGAGGCAGCAGCGGCAGCAGCAGCAGCGTCGGAAACACCTGCAACAACAACCTCACCCTTTTCGTCGTCACTCCCGGCGTGGAGCAGCAGCGAGTCCGCCGCCGCCATCGCTCCCGAGTAGAGAGCAGCGGGGATCCCCAGAGGGGCAGCCCTGCTGCTGACGGCGAGCAGGGAGGCGGCTCCGGCGGCGGCCCCTTCCAGAGAGGTCGCGGCGGCGAAGCGCCTACTCGCCGCCGCGGCGACGCCCGCCGCCGCCGCCGCCCGGGCCCCGCCCCTCCGCAGGAGCGAAGCCTTCGCGACGCTCGCCGCCGCCTCGGCCTCCGCCTCTCTCAGAGCTGAATCGGCCTCCGAGAGCATCTTGGCGGACCTCATGACGGAATCGAGAGCCGACGCCAGCAGCGGCGCGAGGCGGGAGGGGTCGGCGGCGGCCAGCGCCGCCGCCGCGCGGGACGCTGCGGCCCTGACGGCCGGCGACGGCGACTGCAGCAGGGCCCTCGAGACCAGAGGGAGGAGCAGCCCCTCGGCGTCGTCGGGCCAGACCTCGCCCAGAGCGTCGAGGCAGGCGCAGATGCCGTCGAGGGCAGCAGAGGTGACTACGGGGCAGGACGAAGAGGAAGAGGAAGAGGAAGAAGTAGAGAGAGGAGGAGAAGGTTTCGGATTTTCTCCTTCTTTTTCTTCTTTTTCTTTCTCTTTCTCCTCGTCCTTGGCTCCGGCGACCCCCTCCGCCGCCACGGCCGCCAGCGCCCGCAGCAGCTCCCTCTGTCCGGCCTCCCCCAGCGAGCGGAGGCACCCATCCCTGAGGGCAGCCGCAGCGACGGCCGAAGCGAGCGGGAGGTCGTCGATGGAGGCCGCGGAGGCGGCAAAGTCGGCGGCAGATGTGGAGGAGGAAGAGGAAGAAGAAGAGATCTCTCCGGCGGCGGCGGCGGCGGAATTCGAAGCACCCAAACTCGAGCCCGAGCTCAAAACGTGGGGCGCGCAGCACAGGGGGCCCCACGACTCCACCGCCCCGGCGACCAGCACCACGAGCCCCGCGCTTCCGCAGTCCGCCGCGGCGACTCCCGCCCGCAGCGGCGCGGGCGAGCGCGCGACGGCGAGCGCTGCCTCACCCAGAGCGCGGACCGAGGCGACTCCGGCAGCGACACATGCTGCGTCGTCCCGAGAAGAAGAAGAAGAGCCCGAGCTCGAAAACCCTCCTCCTGTTCCTCCTCCTCCCTGCTGCCTCCTGCTCTTCCTCGAGGCCGAGAGCGAGGCGAAGGCCGCCCACCCTCTGGCAAGGCTCGAGGCCTCGAGTCTGCGGCCAGCGGCGACGGCCGAGGCCAGAGGGATGACGAGGCAGGTCTTCGTCGCGTCGGAGAGGCGGGCGGCGAGCGCCGCGCGCGCCCTCGGCTTGAGCGCCAGCGCCGCTCGGATAAAAGGGGAGGACGAGGAGACGACAGCAGCAGAAGAAGAAGAAGCACGGCGAGAGAACTTGGAAGAGGAAGGAGCCGCCGACGCGGCTGCCGCGGCAGAAGCTAGCGCGGCAGAGAGCGCCGCGGCCGCGGGAGAGAGCGAGGCGGCGGCCAGGGCCCCCAGCAGCGCTCCGGCCTCCGCGCCCGCTGGCCCGTCGAGGTTGGCGAGCGCCGCGTCGCGGATGGAGTCGAAGGTCCCCACTCCTGTGTTGCTGCTGAAAGCGCTGCTGCGAGAAAAAGAGGAGGAAGCAGCAGCAGCTGCGGCGGCGGAAGGAGGAGCGGAAGAAGAAGAGGAAGCAGAAGAAGAAGCATCAGCGGCCGAAGAAGAAGAAGAACTTCCGCCTCCTCCGACCCCCCACAAAACCTCCCCTCCGGCCTCCACCACCGCGGCCAGGCATCGCAGCGCCGCCCTCGCCGTCGACGCGTGCCTCCTGGCCGAATCGTCCCTCAGCGCGGCGAGCCCTGCAGCGCAGGCCCCGCTCAGCGCGGCGGCGGCGCCTGCCCTCTCCCCCGGTGTCGCTGCCGCGACGGCCGCGCAGAGCTCGAGCGCCGCGGCGCGCACCGCCCCCGCCGGCCCCCCCGTGGGGTCCCCGTGGATGACCCCGCCTCCTACGGCTTTCAGCGGGGAGGAAGAGGCCGCGGCGACGGCACCGGCGGCCGAGGCGTGGAGCCTCCCGAGGGAAGAAGATTCTGCCGCGCCTCCCGCCAGCAAGGCGCCGTGCGCTCTGTGCAGCGCCGCCAGGGCCTGCAGGGCCCCTATCCTCCTCGCCGAGGCCCTGCGCGCGGCCAGGCCCAGGGCCTGAGGGGAGTTTGGAGCAGGAAAAGAAGAAGACGACGGAGAAGAAGAGGAAGAGGACGAAGCAGAGGGGAAGGAGAGGGAGCCGGCCCTGTTTGCCGCCGCCGCGGCGCGTCCCGTCGCCATCGGGGCGAGAGGGCCCGCCGCAGCAGCAGCGGCGGCAGCAGCAGCCGCTCCGGCCCCCCTGCTCGAGGAAGAGGAGGAGGGGCTCGCGGGGCTCAGGGCGCCCTTGAGCCTCCCGGCCAGCGCGTAAAGCGACATCCTGTCACCGACGGCGGGGAGCAGCGCCAGCGCCGCCGCGGCCCTGCCCCGCACGGGCGCGGCCAGCGGCGGGCCCCCGGCCTCGAGCAAAAGCGACAAAAGACACTCCTCGCACTCCCTCTGGAAGGGGACGACGGTCGCGGCAGGGGGCCTGCAAGATAAAGAAGCCTGCAGGGACTGCAGGGTGCGGAGCGCGGCGAGGCCAGGGGGGTCGTCGTCGCCGTCGCCGCCGCCGTCGGCGTTGTCGCCTTTGACGGAAGAAGGGGTTGAAGTTGAGGTTGAGGCGGCCGTTGCCGCTCCTCCTCCTCCTTTCGCCTGCGCCTTCTCTTCCTCCCCTTCCTCCTTCGCCCGCCGCTTCAGCCGCGACACCAGCAGCTCCAGCTCCGCGAAGAAGATCGGGAATCCCAGGTGCTCGATCTCGTCGACGTAGGCGGTCGGGTTCGAAGATGGAGGAGGCGGAGGCGGAGGCGGAGGCGGAGGCGGAGGCGGAGGAGGAGGAGGGAGAGAGGCCTGGGTCGAGGTTCGAGCGGCGTCGCCGCCGTCGTCCATTGCAATCGATGCCATCTCGAAAGTCGCCTTTTTCTTCTTCTTCTTTCTGCTTCGGCCTCGCTCTGGCTTTCTTCCTCGGATACGACGAAAGAAGCGAGCTGCCTCTTGGTGCTGCTGATTAAAGGGAAAGGTCTGTCGTCCTCGATGAGGTGTAACAGGAAGCGCGAAAGGGAAGAGAGAAGAGTGGCCTCGACCGGGCGTCGATGGTCGATCGAGAGGAAATGAAGAAGAAAAAAACTCGACTCGAAATCAAAACCCCTCTGAAGAAAAAAAAAGCAAGAGAGCCGAACGAGAGCCGAGAGTCCCCTTTTTTCGACTTCTCCTTCGCTCGCTCGCTCGATCCTTCTTCTGCTTTCTCGCTCCGCTCAGCGTCTAGAGACCGGCTTCTAGAGAGTCACCGTCTAGAAAGAAAGAGAAAGAGGTTTCGACGGGAAGAGCGTCCTGCAACCGAGATGAGCGGAGCAAGGCAGCCATCAGCGATGGCCGCCGGCATCGCCGGCGTCGCCGCATCTGCTCCCGGTCCCTCCTCCTCTGCCGCTCCCGCGGAAGCCCCCTCCGGCCCCCCTCCTCCGAAGCACGAGAGCTACCGCGCCCCGGACGTGCCCCGCAGAATGTGAGTTTTTGATTTGGATGTGGACTTGGATTAGAATTGAAGAGAGAGAAAGAGAAGAAGAAGAAGAAGAAGAAGAAGAAGAAGAAGAAGAAGAAGAAGAAGAAGAAGAAGAAGAAGAAGAAGAAGAAGAAGAAGAAGGAGATCGAACTAGCCGTCGCTTCCCTTTGTTTCTTCGTCGTCTCACCTCTCTCAAAACCTCGACCTCGACATTTTTCAAAAAAAAACTCCGCAGCAAACAAATCCGCTTCGGCCTGATGTCCCCGGACGAGATCGTGCGCACCTCGGAGCTGCAGGTGTTTGAGCGGCAGCTTTACAACGTGAGTTTTGGTTTTGCTGTTTTGAGGAGGAGGAGAAGAGAAGAAGAAGAGGATGAGAGAGAGAGAGAGAGAGAGGGAAAGAAAGAAAGAAAATCAAAAGACCTCACCT
>Ga0210003_1003292_pt1 | contig 13228 bp, 4 predicted proteins | sample LantaG_FD_182804 | JGI IMG/M metagenome (GOLD analysis project Ga0210003, IMG submission 182804) | Deep subsurface microbial communities from Baltic Sea to uncover new lineages of life (NeLLi) - Landsort_02402 metaG (SPAdes) (version 2) | ecosystem: Environmental > Aquatic > Marine > Oceanic >... | reverse complement strand
GAGAGAGAGAGAGAGAGAGAGAGAGAGAGAGAGAGAGAGAACCTCACCCACTTTTTTCCTCCCCTTCAACTTAAAAAAAAAAACGAAATGCGTTCCCTTGCGGTCCGAGGAGCCGTGCGGATGCGCTGGGCCCTTAGGGCCAGCAGGACCTCCCCGCCTTTAGCTTGCGTGTCGATCGCCGCGGCGCCGCGCCCGACAGTCGCCGCCCCGGCGCTGCAGCACCGCTGGGCGATGCGGCAGGCGTCGTCGTCGTCGACGTCGATGACGACGGCGGCGGCTAGCAGCAGCACGTAAGATTTTCGTCTTTCCTAGTCGAATCGCGCGGCTTTCGCCGCTTTTATTCAACGTTCGAACATTTTTTGACGATGCTGAACGCCTCCATGTCGAGAAAAGGAGCAAAAGAGCTTCCAGCCACCGCGAATGCTGCACGCCAATGGTCGCCGCCGAACACAAAGCGAATGAAAAAAACTCAACCTCCTCTCCTGGGAAAAACAACAACAACAGTTCCGCCGACGCCCCCACCGCGCAAAACTCTACCAAGAAGCAGAAGCAGCCGAAGAAAGAGGGAGAAAGTGGCGGTGGCGGCGGCGGCGGTAACGGAGGAGGCGGCGGTCGCAACACCAGGGGCGGCGGCCGCAACAGTGGTGCCTCAGCAAACACCTCGTCCGAGGCCGAGATCCGCTCCCTACGCGCCGCCAAGGCCGAGGCGCTCCGCTCCTCGGGGCAGGACCCCTACGCCTACTCCTTCGACCGGACGCACACCGCTGCGGAACTTATGGAGCAGTACGGGGACCTTCCGGCCGGGGAGACCGCCCCGGGCACCGAGGAGCAGCCCGTCTCGGTCGCAGGCCGCGTGCTCGCGCGTCGGGTGATGGGCAAGCTGGCCTTTTTGAAGCTCGCCGACGACAGCGGCGAGGTGCAGCTGTACGTGGACCGCTCTGCGCTCGACGAGCGCCGCGAGGGCAGCTTCGCCGAGGTCAAGTCGCTCGTCGACGTCGGAGACATCGTCGGCTGCCGCGGCGGCGTGCGCAGGACCGAGAAGGGCGAGCTGTCGGTCGCTGCGCACTCCCTCGCGGTGCTGACCAAGGCACTGCGCCCCCTGCCCGACAAGTGGCACGGCCTCGCCGACGTCGAGAAGAGGTACAGGCAGCGCTACGTCGACATGATCGCGACCCCCGGGGTCCGCGACGCCCTGAGGGCGCGGGCGCTGATGACGTCGACGCTGCGGCGGTCGCTCGAGCGGCGCGGATTCCTCGAGGTCGAGACACCCGTTCTCGAAGCCTCGGCGGGGGGAGCGGACGCGCGGCCATTCACCACCTTCCACAACGCGCTGGCGCAGCCGTTCGCGCTGCGCATCGCAACGGAGCTGCACCTGAAGCGCCTCGTCGTCGGCGGCTTCGAGCGCGTGTTCGAGATCGGGCGCATCTTCCGCAACGAGGGCGTCTCGACGCGCCACAACCCCGAGTTCACGTCGGTGGAGCTCTACCAGGCGTTTGCGGACTACAACGACATGATGGACCTGACGGAAGAGCTCATAAGAGAGGCCGCCGTGGCCGTGACGGGCGGGACGAAGCTGACCTACCAGGGCTCGGAGATCGACGTCGGCGCGCCCTTTGCGAGGAGGACGATGGCTGAGCTGGTCCAGGCCGCCGTGCCCGCGGTCGACGCCTCGGCGCTCTTGGAGAGGAGCGCCGACGACGCCTCTTCTGCCCCTTCGTCGTCGCCTTCTTCTTCGTCTTCTTCTTCGTCCGTCGACGACGACGCGCCGCGTGCCGCCGCGGCGGAGGCCCTCAGGGCCGCGGGCTGCTCGCGCGCCGCCGTCGCCGCCGCTCGTTCCGCCGCGACGCCCCCCGGCCAGCTCCTCAACCTGCTCTTCGAGGAGCTCGTCGAGCCGACGCTCGTCCAGCCCACCTTTGTGCTCGACCACCCGGCCGCCGTCTCGCCGCTGGCCAAGCCGCACAGGCGCACCAGGGGCGCGGCCGAGCGGTTCGAGCTGTACGTGGCCGGCAGGGAGCTGGCCAACGCGTACTCGGAGATGACGGACCCGCTGGAGCAGCGGCGCAGGCTCGAGGCGCAGGTGGAGAGCCACTCCGCCGCCAGGGAGCGCAAGAAGAAGGAGAGACAGGACAGCAGCAGCGGCGGCAGCGCGAAGGACTCGAGCGAGGAAGGAGAGGAACACGAGGAGGACGACGAGGGAGACTACGACGTCTCTCTGGACGAGGATTTCCTGCTCGCGCTCGAGCACGGGATGCCGCCGACGGGAGGGATGGGCATGGGCCTCGACCGCCTCGCGATGCTGCTGGTCGACGCGGCCTCGATCAGGGACGTCATCGCGTTCCCGCTGCTGAAGAGGCAGCAGCAGTCAAAGCAGGAGAAGAAGGAGGAGTGAAAGGGAGGCCATCTTGATGTAACTTTTGTGGTTTGTTTCGCGATTTCTTTTTCATTTTTTCAGTTTTTTCCCCGTGTTTTTCTCTCTCTGTCTCTCTCTCCCCCTCTCTGCCCCCTCTCTCGTTGCAAAAAATCACGGACAACTTTTTCTCAACTCGACACGTCGCTCGAGTACTGCACCACCAGGCTCCTCGGCCCCGTCGCGGCCCCTCCCCCGCCGCCCGCCCCGCCGCCGCCGCCGACGCTGAACTGCACGCGCACGTGCGACGTTAGCGCGTACGTGAGCGTGCACGCAGCGGGCCCGCCGCCGCGCCGCGACTCGGCGTCGCGCAGCGGCCTCGAGAGCGACGCGCGCAGCGACTTGCCGAACTGGACCTCCACCTCCGTTCCGAGGGCCAGAGACTCGAGCAGGGAGGCGCCGCCGCCGCCCTGGCGGGACTTTCCGGAGGCGGCCTTGTCGCCGCCGGCGGCGGCGGAAGCGCCGCCGCCGCCCCCCGCCGGAGGGTCGAGAGCGAACAGCCCCGCGACGCTCGGCGCGCTCACGAGCCGCCACCGCGCCTGGCCCAGCGCGCCCTGCGTCTGGATCTTGGGCATGAACGAGTGCGCCGCGGCGGCGGCCAGGGCCGGGAGCGCCAGGCGCCCGTCCTCGGAGACGACGGCGCGGGCGAGCGCGGCCTCGAAGAGGCGGGCGGCGTCCTCGGCGGCGAGCGGGTCGGCCGAGCCGCCGCCGCCGCTCCCGCCGCCGGTGCTGCCGCCCCCGGCGACCGCGGCGGCTCGGCGGGCGGCCGCCGTGGCGGCGGGCGAGGCCGCGGAGAAGGAGGAGCCGGCGGCGTTTGCGGGAGCGGATCCGCCGCCGGAGCCTCCGCTGGCGGCAGCGTCGGCTCCTCCTCCCTCGCCGGCCGTGCCCGCCGCCGCCGACGGCGACGCGGACGACGACGACGACGACGACGCCGTCAGCGTCAGCCCCTGCCTCCACGCCGACGCCCTCGGGGTCAGGATCGCCACGCGCATCCCGGCCCCGCGCAGCACCAGATCCAACGCAGGGTCGTCGGGCGAGGGCGGCGCGCCCAGCGCCGACTTCTTCGAGGGGCTGCCGAGGCCCATCACCGCGCCTGCAAAGCCGCCGCCGCCCATCCCGCCGCCACCGCTGTTGTCAAACGTCACCCTGTTCGTGTGCTCGCGGTCGAGCACGAATCGCGTGGCCAGCAGGTTGACCTCGCCGCCGTCGAGGGTCACGGACCCTCCCAGCCGCAGCCGGGAGGCGAAGCGTGCCCTCGCCGCGGCGCGCGACTCGCCCGCGCGCAGCGGCAGCGGCGACGCCGCGGCGGCGCCGGTGACTGAAGGGTCCCCGTCGGCGAGCAGGCCCCCCGAGAGCCCGACGTTGACCACGAACGGGTAGACGCCGCGGAGCTCGGGCCCCAGGCGGATGTCGAGGCCGCGGAGGAGGAGACCGGGCTGCTTCTTGCCTGCTGCTGCTGCTGCTTCCTGCAGTCGGGCCTCCTTCCTCCGCGCCCGCGACTGCGACGCTGCTGCCGCCGCAGCGTCAGGCTTCGGCGCCGGATCCGCGGGGGGCGCCCCCGCTGCCGCTGCAGCGGCGGCAGCAGCAGCAGCAGAGGCGGCCCCTCCCCGCACCCCCGCGCGAGTCGCGAGCACGCCGCCCCTGACCCTCGCGGAGTTTCCGCCGTTCCCGTCCTCCTCGCCCGGCGGAACCAGCGACAGCACGCCCTTCGAGAGCCGCACGTGCCCTCCGACGACGGGCGCCCTGGCCGAGCCTCGGAGGGTGATCGCCGCGTCGACGAGCCCCGAATAGCGCGGCCTCGCCCTGACGTCCAGGGAGTCGAGCTCGAGGACGATGGTGGGGTCGGCTGCCGCGGCCGCGGCCGGGTGGGGGGGAGGGCCCGGCGGAGAGGGGGAGGAGGAGGAGGCTTTCCTGCCCGCCGGCCCGCCGCCGCCGAGCGGCAGCGCGCCGCTCGCGGAGAACGTCCCCTTCCTGCCGACACGGCCCGACAGCTCCCGCACCCGGAGAACGCCGTCGCCCGTGACCTCGACGTCGGCGGAGATGCCCGTGGCGGGCGCGCGCAGGAAAGGCAGGGCAAGCCCGCCGCGCGCGACCCTGGCCGCGGCGGTGACGACCAGCGGCGGCGGGGAGGCGGCGGCGGCGTCTGCGGCGGCCACTGCTCCGCCGCCAGTCCTCCCGCGGACCCGCAGCCTCACGTCCGCGGCGCCGCCGAGCCACCTCGTGCCCGCGGGGGCCAGCCCCGCGACCAGCGTCATCCCGCCGTCGCGCACGGAGGCGTCGATGGATACCTCGTCGGGGGCGAGCAAAGGGGGGGCGGGGAGCGACTCCGCACTTGCTGCGCCGGAGGGGGAAGGGGCCGAGCTGCTCGGAGAAGAAGAAGACGGGCTCCGCAGCGGCAGGGAGCCGCTTGCGCGGACGATCCCGCCTCCCGCAGCAGCAGCCCTCGCTTCCTTCCCCCCACCTCCTCCCCCGCCCTTCGCCGGCTCCAGGCTCGCGGAGAACTCGAGCCTCCCGTCGGCGCCCAGCGTCGCCGACGCGTCGGCGGCAGCCAGCCTCGTCGCGCCGAGGGCGCCGTCGTAGAGCCTCGCCGTCGCCGCCGCGGTGGGGTCCGCGGCGGTGCCCCCGACGGACGCCTTGAGGTAGAGGAGGCCGCCGACGGGCGAGGAGGAGAAGACCGAGGCGAGGGAGGAAGGGTCGGAGGAAGAGGAAGAAGAGCCTCCGAAGATGCCGCCGCGGCGAGGCGAGGTCGAGGAAGCCGAGGAAGAAGGGACGGCACCGGAAGCCGAGCCGCCGCCCCCTCCTCCGAGGACGCCGCCGGCGGCCGAGCGCAGCGCCGCGAGCGGGCGGCCGAGGCCCAGGACGGCGGCGATACGCTCGGGAGCGGTCGTCGCCGCCGGAGCGGGCCGCGGCTGCTGCTGCTGGAGCCCGTCGCCGCCCTCGGCCGCCTTGGCCCCGTCTCCCCCGATCGCGCCCGGCCCCCTCGAAGAGGACGAGGGCAGCGACGCGGCCGCGGGCGCGGCGTGCGACAGCGCGGGCACCAGCGCCCGCAGCGCCGGGGTTAGCTTCGCGACGGGGAAGTCCGTCACCAGCAGCCTCGCGTCCTGCCGCGTCGCCGGCGACCCGAACAGATTCCCGCGCAGCGCGAGCGCGGCGTCGCCCGAGCGAAGGCCGGCCTCGTCGAGGCGGAGCCCTTCCTCGGAGTGCGCGCAGCCGCGGGCCACGGCGGTGTCGAGGAGCGGGACGCCGCCAAAATTGTTGTTCTGGCTGTTGTTGCCGGCGTTGTTGTTGCCGCCGCTGCCGCTACTTTTGCTGCTGCTTTTGCCGTCGCTCGCGCCCTTGCCGTCGCTCGCGCCGCCGCCGGCGCCGCCGGCAGCGGCGCCGCCGTCCCGCCCGCCCCACCTCCAGTTGGAGCCCCGCACGTCAAAGTCCGCGGCGGTCGCTCCGCCGCCGCCGCCGTAGGCCGTCACCCACCCCGACCAGGTGCCCTTCAGGTCTTGCAGGCCGGTGAGGTTGGCCGTGATCTTGGAGCGGCGAGAAGAGGAGGAAGAACGAACCGAGTGCTGCTCCTCCTCGGCCTCCTCGGCGGCCGCGGCCTCGGCCGCGGCGGCGGCGTCGCCTCCGCCAGTCTCTCCGCCGTTCGCCTTCCCCTCCGCCGCCGCGGCAGCAACGTCGGCGAACGCGTCAGCGACATCGGCGGCGGCCGCGGCGAGCTGCTCGGCCAAGCCGGAAGCGGCGATCCTCGCGTCCCCGACGCGCACCAGGAACGCGGCCTTGGCCGCCTCGTAGTCGGCCTGCGGCGCGAGCGCGGCGGCGCGGCGGAGGAGGCGGGCGCCGGGCACGATTTCCTCGAGCTCGGCGGAGGGGACATTGACCTGGAGGCGCCAGCGGCCCTGGGTGATCGAAGGAGGAGGCGCGACAGGGGAAGAAGATTGGTCGGCAGTCGTCGTCGCCGTCACTTCCGCCGCCGCCGGATCGTCGGCGACCTCGGGCGCCGCCGCCGCCGCCGAAGCGCCGCCGCCGCCGCCGCCGCCGCCGCCGTCCCCGGCGAACGCCGGGAGCGCCCCGGCGGGGATCACGTACTCCCCGGACACCTCGTACCGGCTCCGTGGCTGCGTCAGGCTCGCCCGCTCCAGCCGCAGCACGTCCCTGTCCCACCGGAAGCTCGCCGCCAGGGACTCGCCGCTCAGGCCCGAGAACCGCGGCGCCGCGAGCGCCAGGCGCGCCCGGCCCGACTGCGCGCGCGCGTTGACGCTGACGGCCGCGTCGTCGACGGTGCCGCGCAGCGAGGCGAGCTCGAGCCCGTCGAGCGAGAGCCCTCGCGCGGAGGCGTCGACGGAGGAGAGGTCCTCCGAGGCCTCGGCGGCGACGGCGAGGCGGCCGCAGCGCAGGTTGAGGCGGGCTCCGAGGGGGGGGGCGGCCGGTGCCGGCGGTGCGGAGGCCGAGCGAGCTGCCGCCGCCGCCGCCGCCGCCGCCGCCGCGTCGGCGGCAGCGACCGCAGCCCGCACTTTCTCGACCTCTTCCTCCGAGCTCGAGCCGCCGCTAGAGCTCTCGCTCTGTTGCTGATCCCCGTGCTCCAGAACGGCGGAAGAAGAAGCACCCTCATCCTCGGCCTTCGCGTCCCGCTCCTTCTCCGCAAACAGCCCCGCCCTGGCCAGCAGCGGCACCCCGACCTCGAGGTCCAAGGCCTCGTCGGGCCGCAGCCCCTTCGCGTGGAGCGCGAGCCCGCCCGAGGCCCTCGAGACCTTGAGCGTGCCGTCGAGAGTGCGGGAGAGGCGAAGTGAGTTGAGACGGAGGCTCTCCAGCGACAGCTTTCCGGCGAAGGCCTGCTTGGGCGAGCGGCGGTGGTGGTGGTGGTGGAGATGATGACGGAGACGTCTCTCTCCTTTTTCCGCATCTTCTTCTTCGTCGTCGTCGTCGAACGCGCCCTGGAACGCCGCCGTCCCGACGAGCCTGAGCCGCTGCCTCGTCGCCGCCAGCCTCGAGCTCGCGGCGGCGGCGTCCCCCTGATCTCCCGCCTGGAGCAGCAGCGGCGCGAGGTCCAACCCCCTGAGGTCGGCCTCGACCTCGACGCCGCGGACGTCCGGCCTCGCGAGCTCGCTCGCGGCCCGCTGCGTCAGCGCGAGCTTCTGCGCCTCGACCGAGGGGGCTCGCACGCGCAGCCTGGCCCTGGCGGCGAGCGCTGGCGCGTCGACGGCCGCGGCGATGGCCTCGCGCGACAGCTCGACGGTGCCGCTCGCCGCGACCTCGGGGGCCTCCCAGCGAGCCCGAAGCGTCGCGTCGACGTGCGAGCCCGTGAGCGTCGCCGAGCCCGAGGCGAGGCCCAGGAGCGAGGGCGAGGATGTGCCCGAGATGAGCGACAGCGGACTGGAGTTGGGATTCGCGTTGCTTCCGGGGATGTACGCGGCCAAGAGCGCGTCGGCTGGGATGTCCCTCCCCTCGAACTCCATGCGCAGGGCGCGCGGGTCCGTCTCGGCCTGCGGGGACACGGAGACGACCCCCGAGCCGGTGATCGTGCCGTAAGATGAGGGAGAGGAAGGAGACGAGGCGGGAGGGGAGGCCGAAGGAGACGCGGCGGGCCCGCTGTTCTCGCCGCCCTCGCCGCCCTGGCTTCCCGCCGCCGCCGCCGCCGCCGAGCCCGGGCTGCTCAGCAGGGGGCTCGCCCTGAGCGAGTGCAGCGTGAACAGGTCCGCGGCCGTGTCCATCGAGAACACGGCCTCGGCCGAGGCCACGGGCACGCGGTCGTAGGCCCCCACGGCGTGCGCGGGCGCCGAGCGGAGAGCGTCCTGCGCCTCGGAAGGCTCGAGCGCCGACGCCGCCGGCGAAAAATTTGCGTTCTCTCCCGCTTCGCCCAGGATCGGAGGCCGCACCGCAAAGGCCGTCCCCGAAAACACGGGCTCCTCGAGCCTGCCCGAGACCCGCAGCGAGCCCGCAATGGCCCCGGCCACGGGGACCGGGAGCGGCCGCAGGCCCAGCGTCTCGCGCAGCGCGTTGACCTCGACGCCGCCCGGGCCCGAGACGTCGGCGGCGAGGCGGTAGCGCCCGCCGTCGTTGGTCTGCGTGAGGATCCCGGCGGAGGCCGGGGGCGCAAAGGAGGCAGGGCAGGCGGAGGCGGCGAGGGCGGAGGCAGCGGCGAGAGCCGCGCGGGGAGCAGGGGCGGGGACCCTGGCGGCGCCGCCGTCGAGCCTGACCTCGCCCGTCACGGCGAGCGGCGCGGCGCCGAACCGGCCCCGGGCCCGCTGGAAGAAGAGCGTGTCCCCCTCGATCGCCAGCTCGACCTCGACGTCCTCGCAGTCGTCCGGGGACCCCCAGAAGTGGAAGCCGAGGCCGGATCCCGTGACCCTGCCCGAGAGGTGCGGCAGGGCCCCCGGAGCCCACGAGCCGGAGCCGGCGTCCTCCGCGGCGACGCCGCGCCGGTCGTCGCCGGCGAACGAGACGACGACCTCGCCCGAGACGCGGCCGGCGTAGGCGTCGATCGGGACGTCGAGGACGCGCTCGAGCAGCGGGGCGTGGAGGTCGTCGCCGCGGACCGCGATGACAAGCTCCGGGAAGAGAGGGGGCGCTTGGGCCCTCCCCTCCTCTTTCGACCCAGCCCCCCCGCGGCGCGCCGCGTCCCCTGCTGCTCCCCCTTCGCCCTCCTCCTTGGCGGCGAAGAGAGAGAGCAGGTTCCGGGCCGAGACCCGGACGCCGAGCTTCCCCCCCGTGGGCCTGGCGGCGAGGTCGCCGTCGGGCCTGGGGCGCCGCCGCAGCGGGAGCCAGCGGCGGCGGCGGAGGAGCCGCGGACCGCCCTCTCCCTCCGCCGCCGCCGAGGTCGAGGCGTCGGCGACCAGGAAGGGGGAGCCCCCCTCCGCCGCCCTCTGCCCCGCTGCGTACCGCGCGATCTCCTCGGCGTCGGGCGGGGTCACGCCGTCCTGGACGATGGGGGCCCTGCGCGCCGAGGCGCGGAGGGAGCGCACGGGCGGGGGCGGGGGCGTCGTCGTTTCCGCTGCCGCCACCACCTCCGCCGCCCGATCCTTCCCGGTCGTCAAAGCCTTCGCCTTCTTCTTGCTCTCCTTCTCCGCCTTCGACGCCGCTGCGGGGGGCATCGTGCACCTGTCGGACTCTGGGACGCGCTCGTGCGCCGTCCCGGAGAGGTCGATGTCGAGAGTGTCATAGTCCGCGGAGAGGCGCAGCTTGGCAGAGATCCCCTCGACGCGGCGAGGGTGCCTTGAGCGGCGGGCGCGGGCCGAGGACGAGGCAGCGGCGGACGACGCCTCGGCACCCTCCCCCTCGACGGCGGGCGAGTCCCCGGCGAAGTGGACCCGCAGCGAGGCGTCCGACAGGCTGACCGAGCTCAGCACGGGCCTGGGGACCCACCAGGGTGCCTCCCCTTCCCTGTCGGCGGCCGCGAGCGAGGAAGAGGGGTGCGGGGCCTCTGCCGGGCGGTAGGTCGACTGCGGCGTCGACAGAGTCGGTGCCACCGCTGCTGTCGTTGCCGGCCTTGCAGTCGCGGGAGCGTGCCGCCTCGGCTTCGGCTCGGCGGGAGCAGCAGCGGACGAAGGGGCCGGGGATGGAACCGCGGGAGCAGCAGCAGCGGCAGCAGGCGAGGCAGCAGCGGCGGCAGCAGCAGCAGCGTCGGCAGCGGCGGCGGCGGCGGCAGGAGGGACGGGAGGCAGCTCAAACGTCCCGGGGTCGTTCAGAGAGGAGGACGTCCCTTCCTTCTCCTCCACCGAGGGGGGAGAGGGGAGTCGGGCGGGCTCCGCAGCGGCAGTGGCAGGAGGCGAGGAGGGCTGTTCCGCCGCCGAAGAAGCAGCAGCAGCGGCAGCGGCGACGAGAGCCTTTCCCTCCATCGACGGCTTTTCCTTTTCCTTCTTCCCCTCCTCCTCCTTCTTCTTCCTCTTCTTCTCCGACTCAGTCACGGCGTCCAAGAGCTCGAAGCTCATGTTCTCGATCAGAGAATAAGGTGTCGGTGCGGGCGAAGCGGCGACAGAAGTAACAGCAGAAGACGACAACGACGACGAAGTCGTCTCGTTCTCCTTCTTCTTCTTCGCTGCCGCCTTCTCTTCCTTGTGGGCGACGGCGACCTCGAGCCTGGCTCGTAGCCGCGCCGCGGTGTCGGCGGCCGCGCGCGCCGCCGTCGCCGCCATGGACGAAGGATAGGGAGAGCGAACAGCACGGGAAGCAGTTTTCTTTTCCGCCCCGTCGTCGAAAGAGAATCTGACGTCTTTCGGGAAAGACGAGGGAGACGAAGGAGGGGGAACAACAGGAGCCGGAGCAGCGGCAGTGGCCGACGCCTCTCTCGCCGCCGCCGCCATCGGCTCCTTTCTGACGACGGGGCTGCTCAGAGCATCCCTGCCGCCCTTCAGGGAGGCAGCTGATGAGGTCATCCCGGCGAGCCCGCGCGAAGCGGGTCGGATGTCGGGCGCGGAGGAAGAAGAGGAAGATAATGAAGAAGAAGAGGTTGTCGCCGTCGTCGAAGTCTCCTTCGAGGGCGAAGAAGAGTTGTCAAACTCAAAAACCGGCGCCAACGAGCCCCAGATGCTCTTTGATCTGTCGGCTACGGCAGCGTCATCGGCAGCAGCGGCAGGGGCCGTGCGAGCAGCGGCAGGGGCGGCCTCCGCGCCTCCTCCCGCCTTCCCCTTCCCTTTCCCCCCCGACGGCAACGACGACGGCGAGATCCAGGCGAACGGAGGCGGAGGAGAGCTCCGCGACGTCGAAGCGGAGGAAAAGACGGGCGCGGGAGGCGAAGACGAGGAGGCCACCGAGGCCGGTGCAGCCGCGCCGCTGAGGCCGGGAAGCCAGTCGCGGGCGGAGACGATCACCTTTTTCGGCGGCGCCGCCGCCGCTCCTGCTCCTCCTCCGCTCTTCGCTGCCGACGCCTTCCCCTCGACCTCGACCTCCAGGTCGTCCGGGTACCCCGCCCATGACAGGTTTCCGCCCTGCACGAGGTCCACGGACGCCCCCTCGCACCGCAGATGCACGCGGGTCTTCACCTCGCGACCGGAGAGCCCCAGCCCCAGCGAGACGCTGACCCTCGAGACCTCGGCGCTCGAGCGCTCGGCGGGCCCCGGGCCCACGCGCACGGGCCCGACCACGACGAGGTCCCTCCCCAGGCGCGAGACCAGCCTCCCCGGGTAAATCCCGCGGACGGCTCCCAGGGAGACCTCGCGCCCCGTCGCCGCGGAGATCGCGGCCTCGGCCTGATGGAGGCGGCGGCGGTTGATGTCCGGGAGGAGCAGGGCGTTGATCCACAGCTGCGCCAGCGCGAGCGAGCCCGCGGCGACGGCCAGGGACCTGCAGAGGCCGCGGAAGCGCTCGCTGCGCGCGTGGCGGGAGCGCAGGGCCAAGAGGAGGCGCGCGGGCGGGGCGAGGCACGCGAGCAGCAGCAGCCAGGCCCTGGCCGCGGTCTCCGCGAGAGTTTCCTTCAGGTGGAGTGCGAGCCGCTGCGCCGTCTCCCTGAGCCGAGCCGCGGCGTCTGCCGGCGACGTCGTCACTGAGGGCAGAAGAGAGAGGGAGAGGGACGGGGCGGTGACGGAGGAGCGCGCCGCCGTCGTCGCAGCCGCAGCCGCCGCGCCCCGCAGGGCGATGCGCACGGCCGCGGCGGCGGCGACGGCCGGATCGAGGGGGGTCCACCGCCGCCGCTGCTTCGAAGCCGCCGCTCTCCCGTCCTCGGCTCCTTCGTTTTCCTTTTCGCCTTCGATTTCATTTTCTTCGCCTTCGCCACCTGTTCCGGAGAAAGGGTCGGACAGAGCAGCAGAAGCTCCCGCCGTCCTGATGGCGGGGGGGCGGCGCTTCGGGGGGCGGCGGCGGCAGCAGGTGCCCGGGAGCGGAGGCAGGGCTGGTGTTTGGTGGTGTCGAGGTCGAGTGAAGTTTTGAGCAAAACGGATGCATCGTCTGCCCAGTTTCGACGACCGTCTCTGTCGTATCTCTCTCTCGTGGTGCTGCTCGAAAAACTTCCTTCTTACCTGTCTGCCGCGGCGCGTGCCTCCGAAATGCGCTCGTGGTGACGCAAGGGCGGGCGAGCAGCGAGCTCCCTCCGGAGAGCTCCCTCTGGAGCGACGACTTTATCGTCATCGTCGCCATCGTTCGCTCTCAGGCAACGCCCAGTCGGAGTGCCCTTGCGCGTTGTCGGTCTCTTCTTCGCTGGATCTGAAGAACAAAGAACTTGTTCTCTTAGTGCTCCTCTGCCGGAGCGCTCATGGTCCAGAGAAACAGAAAGCGAGGGTGCTTCTTGGTTTCGCTTTTTCTTCGTCAGTTTCTTTTTCCCCCCTTCTGTGCTTCTTCGTCGAATTTCTCTCAGAATTTCTGAAGCGAAGAAGCTACAATCGGAACAACTCTTGTTGAATGCCTCCTCTCTGCGCCAAGCCGGCGCAGCGCCCTCCTCTCGCCGACGTTCGCCTCGTCCACGCGCAGAGGGGAGAGACCTACGAGCCCAGCGACGTGCGTTTTTTGGATCGGAAGTGGGAGAGGAGAGAGAGAGAGAAAGAGAAGAGGGTTGATGGAGAAGCAAAACGTCCAACGACCTCCTCTCTCTCTAGTACCTCAACCTCAACCTTTACCGACCTCTCCGAATACAAAAAATAGGACTCGTTCCTCCTCGCCGACGCCCTGGCCCTCGAGTCCGAGCGGTGGGGAGAGGGGAGCAAGGGGTCGCCGCGGATGTGAGTGGGAAAAAGGGGTAGGAGTTGGCGGGGGTGCCTCTCTTTGTTCTCTTTTTCTCTCTGTTTCTCTTTCTCCTCATTTGCCTCACTTCCTCTGCCTCCTCCTCCTCCTCCTCCTCCTCCTTCTCCTCCTCCTCCTTCTCCTCCTCCTCCTCCTCCTCCTCCTCCTCCTCCTCCTTCTCCT
>Ga0210003_1003291_pt1 | contig 13231 bp, 9 predicted proteins | sample LantaG_FD_182804 | JGI IMG/M metagenome (GOLD analysis project Ga0210003, IMG submission 182804) | Deep subsurface microbial communities from Baltic Sea to uncover new lineages of life (NeLLi) - Landsort_02402 metaG (SPAdes) (version 2) | ecosystem: Environmental > Aquatic > Marine > Oceanic >... | reverse complement strand
AACGCCGGGTGATCACCGCCGAACTCGGCGACGAAGCCGGCGTGCGGGAGGCGTTCGCCACCGCGACAGCCGATCCGGACCTGCCGCCGGCCGGGGTGATCGTCTTCGTCGACCACCCCGAGTTCGACGGCACCGATGCCGCGGCCGGACTGGAGCATGCGCGGGACGTCATTTGGGGCATCGCGGGCACCGTGCGCGCGATCGTCGGCAGCTGGCACGGCAAGGCGCCACGGCTGTGGCTGGTCAGCAAGGACGGTCTGGTCGTCAGCAACAGCCCGGAACACCTGGATGGGGCGGGCAATCCGGGTATCGGAAGCCTCAAGGGCTTAGTGCGGGTGTTGGCCTATGAGCATCCGGATCTGCAGACCACGCTGCTCGACATCGGCACAGCCGATGGGGTCGGCGACCCGGCAACCATTCTGGCCACCGAGATCGAGGCTTCGGGCTCGGGCTCTGAGATAGACGACGTCATCGCCTGGCGCGGATCCACCCGCTTCGTCGAACGGCTCTCGCGCGCCACACTTCCGTCGGACCCGGGCCAGCTGGCGGTGCGCAGCGACGGCTCCTACATCGTCAGCGGCGCCCTCGGCGGCGTCGGGATGGCGGTGGTCCGCTGGCTGGTGGACAACGGCGCAGGCCGCATCGTCCTCAACGGCCGCAGCGCGCCGTCAGACCAGGTGCAGACAGACCTCGATCAACTATCGAGTCGCGCCGAAATCGTCACTGTGCTGGGCGATATCGCGTTGCCCGGGGTTGCCGAGCGGCTCGTCGGCGCGGCCGAGGAGAGCGGTAAACCCCTGCGCGGGCTGATTCATTCCGCGGCCGTGCTCGAAGACGAGATCTTCGTCGGTCTGACCCGCAAGAGCCTGGACAGCATCTGGGCGCCGAAGGCAGCGGGGGCGCTGCGCCTGCACGAGGTAACCGTCGGTAAAGATCTCGACTGGTGGGTCGGATTCTCCTCGATCGTGTCGCTGCTGGGTTCGCCCGGCCAGGCGGCGTATGCCTGCGCGAACGCGTGGCTGGACGGGCTGGTCGCGTGGCGCAAGGCTGCGGGCCTGCCCGCGACCGCGATCAACTGGGGCCAGTGGTCCGATGTCGGGCTGGCCAGCTCGCTGCGATTTTCAGTGCTTGACCCCATCACCCCAGCCGAGGGCGTCGAAGCCCTGGGCGGGGTGTTGGCCGCGGGCTTCTCACGGGTCGGCGTAGCCCGACTGCGGTTGGATCGCGCGGCCGCGGCATTCCCGGAGATCCATCAGATCGGCTTCTTCGCCGATCTGGTGGGGGAGTTGGAGACCGACGACGTCGACGAGGACTGGGGTGGTCCGGAGGCACTCAAGGAGATGGACGCCGCCGAGATCAACCGCGTCGTCGTGGCGCGATTGCGCCGCCGGATCTCGGCGATCATGGGTTATTCAGACGACAGCGCGGTGGATACCGCGCAGCCTTTGACCGAGTTGGGACTGGACTCGCTGTTGGCGGTCCGGATGCGCAACACCATCCGCGGGGACTTCGGGGTTGAACCGCCGGTGGCATTGTTGCTGCAGGGTGCCTCGCTGGCCGACCTCGCACTGGATCTCATCCGTCAGCTAGGCCTGGCTGAAGAGGACACCGCCGAGCGCCCGAACGCACTGCGTGACCGGGCGCAGCAGCGGGCCGCTGCCCGTCAACGTGCCGCATCGCGGCGGAAAGTGGGACCACGATCGTGACGAGTAGTACAGGGGATGCGTTCTCCGGAGCCGGTCCCGTCGACGCCCCCGGGAACGCTATTGCCGTCATCGGCATGGCCGGACGGTTCCCGGGAGCGAACTCGGTTTCGGCCTTCTGGCGCAACCTGCGCAACGGAGTGGAATCGATCGTCGACCTCTCCGAGGAGGATCTGCTCGCCGCCGGTGTCAGCGAGCGTGCGCTGGCCAACCGCTCCTACGTGCGCCGCGCCGCGCTGATGTCGGGCATCGAGGAGTTCGACGCCGACTTCTTCGGCTTCACCCCGCACGCGGCCCGGATGCTCGACCCACAGCACCGCCTGTTCCTGCAGACGTCCTTCCACGCCCTCGAAGAAGCCGGCTACGACCCCGCCGACCTCGCGGCGACCGTCGGCGTCTTCGGAACCAGTTCAACCAGTGGCTATCTGCTGCACAACCTGATGTCGAACTACGACCCGATGATGGTCATCGGTCAGGGCGCGAGCTTCGAGATGGTGAACCTCTCGCTGCAGAACGACAAGGACCATCTGGCCACCCGAGTGGCCCACCAGTTCGACTTCCGCGGGCCAGCCCTGGCCGTGGCCACGGCGTGCTCGTCGTCGCTGGTCGCGGTGCACCTGGCCTGCCAGTCCATTCTCAACGGCGAGTGCGACGTCGCGCTGGCCGGCGGCTCGTCGCTGCGGGTTCCCCATCGCGTCGGGTACTGGTACGAGCAGGGCTCGATGGTCTCGCCGACCGGACACTGCAGGCCGTTCGACGTCCGCTCCGATGGCACCATCTTCGGCAGCGGTGTCGGTGTTGTCGTCTTGAAGGCGCTGCAGGACGCGATCGACGACGGGGACCACATTCACGCCGTGATCCGCGGTTCGGCGCTGAACAACGACGGCTCGACGAAGATGACCTACGCCGCACCCAATGCGCTGGGCCAGGCCGAGGTCATCGCCGAGGCGCATGCGGTGGCCGAGGTCGACGCATCGACGATCGGCTACGTCGAAAGCCATGGCACCGGAACACCACTGGGCGACCCCATCGAGATCGAGGGGCTGCGGCAGGCATTTGACCTCGCTGAGGAAACCCGAAGCGAGCCTTGCTACCTCGGCTCGGTCAAATCCAACATCGGCCACCTCGAAACCGCCGCCGGCATCGCGGGGCTCATCAAGGCCATCCTGTGCCTCGAACACAAGGCGATCCCGGCCACCCTGCACTACTCCAGCCCCAACCCGGAGCTGCATATCGACCGCGGACCGTTCCGGGTGCGCGGTACCGATGGTCCGTGGGAGTCCGAAGGAATCCGGCGGGCCGGCGTCAGTTCGTTCGGCGTCGGCGGCACCAACGCCCACATTGTCCTCGAGGAAGCACCCTCCCAGCCCGACCAGGTGCAGCCGTCATCTTCCCCCTCCAGGCCGCAGGTGCTGGTGCTGTCGGCGAAAACCCAGGAATCGCTTGCCCAGTCACGCGCAGCGCTGGCCGACGAGCTCGCAGCGACTTCGGAAGCCGACGGCTTCAGCCTTTCCGACGCGGCCTACACCCTTACCCGACGACGCAAGGATCCGATCCGGCTCGCAGCCGTCGTGCACGATAGGCAGGATGCGGCCGCGGTGCTCAGGGCTACCGAGACCGATAGCGTCTTCGAGGTCGTTGGGCTCTCCGACGGGGACAGGTCCGAAACCACCGGCGACTCAGAAACCTCGGGCGACAGGGTCGCTTTCCTGTTCCCCGGTCAGGGAGCTCAGCACATCGGGATGGCGCGTGGCCTGCACGACAACGAGCCCGTGTTCGCCCGGCACTTCGATGAGTGCGCAACCGCATTCAGCGACGAGATGGGTTACGACCTGCGCGCGGAGATCTTCGACGGAGCCGGCCGCAACCTCGAGCACACCGACCGCGCCCAACCCGCCCTGTTCACCGTCGAATATGCGCTGTCCAAACTGATCCAGTCCTACGGCGTGCAGCCCGCAATCATGGCCGGGCACAGCATCGGTGAGTACCCGGCAGCCACCCTCGCCGGCGTTTTCGACCTCGACACCGCGGTCAAGGTGGTGTCGATGCGCGCCCGCCTGATGCACGCTGCGCCCCGTGGCGTCATGGTGGCCGTGGCGCTGAGCCCGGAGGCGATCGCCGAACACCTCACCGCAGACGTCGACCTCGCCACGATCAACGACCCCGGCAGCAGCGTGGTAGCCGGTAGCGAAGACGCCATCGGCACCTTCCAGGCCCAGCTGGCCGAAAAAGGCATCGTGGCGCGGCGGGTCCGCACGTCGCACGCCTTCCATTCACGATTGATGGACCCGGTGGTCGCGGAGTTCACCGCGTTTCTGTCTCGAATGACGTTGCGGGAACCGCAGATCCCGTTGCTGTCCAACATCACCGGCACCACGATGACGGCTGCGGAGGCGACCAACCCGGGGACGTGGGCGCGCCAGATCCGGGCCACCGTCCGGTTCGCCGACGAACTCGGGGTCCTGCTGGACGATCCGAACCGGGTCCTGGTCGAGGTCGGGCCCGGCGGGACACTGACGTCCTCGGCGGGGCGCCACCCGCGGTGGTCAGAACGGCACCGCGCCGTGCGGTTGATGCGCCACCAGGCCCAGAACCGCAGTGACCACGACACGTTCCTGTTGGCGCTGGGTCAACTGTGGGCTGCGGATGTGGACATCGACTGGAATCAAGCCTCGACGCCGGGCGCCGCGAAATCGGCCGCTACGCCGCACTTGATGACGCTTCCGGGCTACCCGTTCCAGAAGCAGCGGCACTGGGTCGAGCACAACGCCGCCGCTGTGCGGCCGGCCGGGGGCGGCGCAGGCGCCGGTGTCCCCGCCACGGACTCCACCGGAGCGGCGACTCCCGCGGCCGCCGGCGGCAAGTCCCAGGTGGAGACGGCGTTGCTGCGCATCTGGACGCAGTGCCTGGGTTTGTCCGACATCGACCGCAACGCCAATTTCTTTGAACTCGGCGGCGATTCGCTGATCGCGATCAGCGTCGCGATGACCGCGGGCCATGAAGGCCTCGATCTCACCCCCCAAGATCTGTACGAGAACCAAACCGTGGCCGGGCTGGCCAAGGTGTTGACGGCCCGTTACGCCGAGGGCGGGTTGGCCCGCCAGATGCTCGACGACGTGGTTCATCCGCCCGTTCCACCCAACGTGGCCTACTTCCTCGAGCACGGCCTGCGCGACGGCGGCCGCTGGCGAACCCCGGTGATCCTGCAGCTGCGCCCCGATATCGGCGAGGACGATGTCCGGGCGGTGCTGACCGCGGTCACCGGTGTCCACGACGCGCTGCGCGTGCATCTCGTCGAACGGGCCGGCACGTGGGAACAGCACATCGCCGACGCGGGCGAGTTCGCCGAGTTGGTGACCACGCAGCTGCCCGGCGGAACTGACGGCCCTGATGCCGGTAGCCCAACCGAGCGCGAGGCGGTGCAGGCCGTACTCGACGAGCAGATCCGTGAGCATCAGTTGTTGACCTCACCGCTGACCGCGACGTTCATCCGCGGCGCGGCCGGCGGAGCGTCCTATCTGGCGCTGGGCGTGCACGGCATCGCCGGTGACGTCACCGGCGATTCCACCTCCCGCGACGTGCTGCTCACCGACATCTTCACCGCGTTCAACCAGCGGATGTCGGGGCAGGCGATCGCGCTGGCTCCCGTCGCGACGTCGTGGCGGGAGTGGTCGCAGCGATGTGCCGGCCTGGCCACCCATCCGGCAGTCCTGGAGAGCCGCGACTACTGGCTGGAGACGGCCAGGAAGTCCACGCTGAGCATCGCCGGGCCGGTCGTCTCGGAACCACCTGGAGCCGATGACCTGGTTCGGCTGTCGACGACGCTGTCGACTTCCGACACCGGCGAGGTCGATGACGCGCGCCGCCGGCTTCGGCTGCCGGTCGATGAGATCCTGCTGGCGGCGCTGGGACGCGCCGTCGCATCCGTCGTCGACGAGGGCACCGTGGCGGTAGATCTGGGCGGCCGGGGGCGTTCGGTACTCAAACCCGACGTCGATCTGCAGCGCACCGCTGGCTGGTTCACCACCATCCACCCGGTAGCGCTGACCGCCGTTTCAGCCCAGCACACCGCCGCCCGACAGTTGCTCGATGACGTGCGGGACACCTTGAAAGCGGTGCCGCACTACGGAATCGGATACGGTCTGCTGCGGTACCTGTACGCCCCCACCGCGCGCGCACTCGGCTCGACCCGTCCCGCCGACATCCTGTTCTCGCACGTCGGAACCATTCCGGAGGCACCCACCGATCAACCCGCGGACGCTCCGGTGCGGTTCGACTCCGACACAGCGATGCCGATCCGCGACGCTCTGCCCGGCCTTGGCCATGCCTTGGAGCTGCGGGTGTACCGGACCGCGGGCGTGCTGCATCTGGACTGGTGGTACGACAGTCGGCGACTCGGTCACACCGATGTGGAATCCTTTGCCCGCCAATACTTGTCCGCACTGCTGGAGATCACCAGGGACGCGCTGGCCGAGGAGGACGTCGATTCGGCGGACGATGAGCTGACTCTGGTCGATTTGTCGTGATCAGCTCGATTTGTCGTGACCAGCGATGGTCGATTCGTCGTGACCACGATGGGTCGATCCTGTCGTGATTACTACCGGGCAGGAGGAGCGCATGAACAGCTCTGACAAGGCGGTGGTGGTCGCGGGCATCAAAAAGTCCTTCGGCGAGGTCGCCGCGCTGCGCAACGTCAGTTTCGAGATGAACCGTGGCGAGGTGCTTGGCCTGCTCGGACCCAACGGCGCGGGCAAGACCACGACGGTGAACATCTTGTCGACGCTGATCACGCCGGACAGCGGCCGCGCGCTTATCGCCGGCCACGACGTCGTCAGCGATCCCGCCGGAGTGCGGCGTTCACTGATGCTGACCGGCCAGCACGTCGCGCTCGACGACCTGCTGACCGGGCGGGAGAACCTGCTGATGTTCGGCCGCCTGCAGGGCCTGAAGAAGAAAGTGGCCAAGGAGCGGGCACATGAGCTGCTTGAGCAGTTCGACCTCGTTGATGCCGGCGATCGCGCGGTCAGCACCTACTCCGGGGGAATGAAGCGCCGCATCGACATCGCGTGCGGGCTGGTGGTCCGGCCCGAGGTGGTGTTTCTCGACGAGCCGACGACCGGGCTGGATCCACGCAGCCGGCAGGCCATTTGGGAACTTGTCACCGACTTCAAAGAGGCTGGTATCGCCACGCTGCTGACGACGCAGTACCTCGAGGAGGCGGACCTGCTCAGCGATCGCATCATCGTGATCGATAAGGGCACTGTGATCGCCGAGGGCACCGCCGACCAGCTCAAAGAGCGCACCGGCGGCACCTACTGCGAGATCGTGCCGCGCCAACCGAGTGCACTCCCAGCGATGGCCGCGGCATTGGGCACGATGCTGCCGGCCACGATCCGGGCGACGCTGTCGGAGTCCGCGGACCGGATTTCCATGCCCGCACCCGACGGCCCCGCCACCCTGATAGAGGCACTGCGCCGGATCAGTGAAGCCGGGATCGAGCTGTTGGACATCGCATTACGCAGGCCCTCGCTAGACGAGGTGTTCCTCGCTCTCACCGGGGACAACACTTACGGTGGCGACGAGGATCCAACAGATAAGTTCCAGGCTGTGGACTCCTACGCGTGATCGAGCATTCCATCGTCTCGGCCGCCCCGCGCCCAGCCACCGTTCCGCACGCCGCGCGACCAGTGGTGTCCACTGTCCAGCAGTGGTGGGTTCTGACGGTCCGGATGATCACCCCCACGCTGCGTAACGGGGAGCTGGCCACCCAGATCATCGGTTCGGTCGTCTTCACCATCGGCTACTATCTGCCGCTCAAACAGTTGATGGGCGCAGTACAGCCGCTGAGCAGCTACGCGCAGTACCTGACCCCCCTGATCGTCCTGCAGGCGATCTGGTTCGCCGCGATCTCAGCGGCCTTCCGGTCGGCGACAGATTCCGTGCAGGGCATCAACCGACGGTTCCGGGCCATGCCGATCGCCTCGCTGACCCCGCTGGCCTCCCGGATGACGGCCAGCATGTACCGCTGCTGTGTCGCGCTGGCGGTATCGGTGGCCTGCGGCTACGTCATCGGTTTTCGGTTCCACAACGGGATTGTGTACGCGGCCGGCTTCGTCGCTCTGGCGCTGCTCATCGGTGCCGCGTTGGCGTTCATCGGCGATCTGATCGGCATCGCCACCCAGAACCCGGAGGCAACCGCGCCGCTGATGCTGGTGCCCCAGCTGACGCTGGGGTTGGCTTCGGTCGGCCTGCAGCCGGTCCAGAATTTCCCGGACTGGATCCAGGGTTTCGTCCGCAACCAGCCACTGTCCCAGTGGGTATACGGATTGCAGGCGTTAGCTGGTGACAGCACCGACAAGGCACCCGAGGTGACCTGGTCGGTGCTGGCCCCCGGCTTGGCGTGGGCGGTTGGCTGCATCCTGGTGGCAGTGGCGCTACACGCAATGGTGACCAGGAGACGACGCCGATGACCCCCGCCGCTGAGCCCACCGGTCATCTCGCTGCGCTGCAGGCGCCGCACGCCGCCGGCGGCAGACACCGCAGCCACAAGCAGGTGTGGGAGAACTCGCCCCAGCGACTGGCCCTACAGACGTGGGTGCTCACCGCACGGATTCTGCGCCGCTGGAGCCGAGACCCGGCCACGCTCGTGCAGTCGCTGGTAATGCCCGCGGGCTTCCTGGTGGCGCTCGATATCGTGCTGGGGTCTGGCATCGAGGCGGTGACCGGCCGCAGTGGCCTCTATGGCCAGGTTCCACTGGTGGCTTTGGTCGGCGGGATGACGGGCGCCATCATCGGTGCGGTCAACATCATGCGGGAACGCGAAGTAGGCCTGCTGTCGCGGTTCTGGGTGCTACCGGTGCATCGCGCGGCGGGCCTGCTGGCCAGGCTGACCGCCGACCTCGTGCGCATTGTGGTGATCACACTGGTTGTCCTGTGCGTGGGGGTAGCCCTGGGTTTCCGCTTCGAACAGGGCGTCCCGGCAGCCATCGCCTGGGTGTTCATGCCCGCGATATTCGGTGTCGCGCTGTCCGCGGCGGTGCTCACGCTCGCGTTGTACTCATCGAACACGATCGTGCCGCAGGCCACCGAGATCGTCATTGCCCTGTTGATGTTTTTCTCGATCGGTTTCGTTCCGCTCGATCAGTATCCGGGTTGGCTGCAACCGATCGTCGAACACCAGCCCGTCAGCTATACCATCGAGGCGATGCGGGGCTTGTCCCTCGAAGGGCCGATCGCCGAACCGGTCATCTGGACGGTGGTGTGGTCGGCGGGCATCGCCGCCGTGTGCGCGATGCCGCTGATGATCGGTTACCGCAAGGCGAGCAAACGTGGCTGAGCCCACAAACTACCGAGCCCACAAACTACTGAGCCCACTGACCTTTTCAGGGAGTTAGACAATCATGTTTCCTTCTTCGGGTATACGAAAGCTGGCACGCAGCGAGGAGATGTTCGCCGAGACGCACAATTTCGTCGGGCTGGCGGCCCATGCAGAGGGCCCGGTCGACGCCGACGCGCTTTCCGACGCATTCGATGCACTGCTGCAGGCACATCCGGTGCTCGGGGGCCACCTCGAACAGGGCCCCGACGGGCGGTGGGAGATCGTGCTGGACGATCTGATGCACCCCGGCATCGAGGTGGTGGAGCTTGCCGGCGGCGCCGCGGCCCCGCCTTTGATTTTCGACCAGACCGCGTCCCTGGTGCACTTCCGGTTGACGATTCGCGACGGACAGGCCCAACCCACGCTGTACATCCATCACTGCCTGGCTGACGGTCACCACCAGTTCAGCCTCATCGAGGAGTTGTTCTCCACCTATACCGATCTGGTCACCACCGGCTCCGCCCGGCCGGTCACCGTTCATTCCGCTCCCGAGCCGCTTGAAGTCATCTTGGCCAACCGGGGCGTGGAGAAGAAGGCAAGGTCCGGGCTGGAGCGCCTGCTGTCAGCGATGTTCGTCTACGATCTACCACCCTCACGGCGGTCCCCGTCAGAGGTGAACCCCGTTCTGCCGCAGCGCGTTCCGATGGAATACTGCACCCTGTCCGAGCAGGAAACCGAGAATATCATCGCGTTCTGCCGCGCTCACAAGCTCGGCTTGAACAGCCTGTTGTCAGCGGCTGTTCTGATGGCCGAGTGGCAACTCCGAAAGACACCGAACATCCCGGTGCCCTACGTCTACCCGGTGGACCTGCGCTATCTGCTGTCGCCGCCGGTATCGGCGACCGAAGCCACCAATCCTGTCGGCATCGCTACCTACCTGGCCGAGATCGAGCAGGGCACCGACGTCGTCGCGCTCGCCCGCGACATCAACCAGACTTTCAAGCAGGACATCGCTGACGGGGTGATCCAGCAGAGCTTCCTGCATTTCAGCCCGCAGTACGTGGGTAACCCGCCCGGACTTCCCGATGTCGTGATGTTCACCGATAACGGCATCGTGCCGCCGATGCGCACACCGCCTGAGATGAAACTGACCGCCAGCCACGGGGAGTTCTACTTCGCGGTCGGCGCCGGCATCGAGATCTACACCAGCAAGATCTTCAACGGGCAGCTCATGATCGAGTACCACTCCCATGGACCGGAGCCCGAGAAGTCCGTCGCCGCGATCGAAGCCCAGCTGCGCGGCATTGCCATCAGGCAGGCCGCCGCCGGTGTCGGCTAGTCGGTCAGTTTCCTTGAGCCGGGGACCCGAACGCAAAGCGGTGATACTGCAACGCCTTGTTCAGCGGCGGGACCAACCGCACCGCGCGTTTGGCCGCCTGCAGGCCCCTCGAGGTTCGACTGTAGGTGCTGGCACTGAAAAATGTTGCAGCGGAGAGCAATCGAGCCTCGGGTATCTTTGCCAGGATGTCCTGTGGGCTGTTGACAGCCCAATACAACGTCGAACCCGAAGTGCGGACCAGGGATTGGGATTTCTGCGACTTGATCGCCAGCCAATTGAAGAAGTCGATCTGCAGTTCCCCGGTGCCGAAGCGGTCGATGAAGCGTTGCAGCAGCGCGATGCCTTCGTCCTCGGTCAGGTACATGCTGATGCCCTCGGCGATCAGCAATGTCGGCCGGTCGGCGGGAATCTGGTCCAGCCAGTCCGGCTCGGTGGCGGGGGTGGCGATGAGCTGGTAGTTGGGCCTGGTCGGGTAGATCTGCTCGCGCAGCGCGATCACCTGCGGGAAATCGACGTCGTACCAACGCACGTTGGCTCCGGGGTTGATGCGGAATACCCGGCAGTCCAGGCCGCAGCCGAGATGCACTACGGTGCAGTCCTTGTGGGCCGCGAGGAAATCACGCACCCAGATGTCGTACTGGGCGGTGCGCACGGTGAACAACGGTGCCCACTTCGGAGTGATCTGGAGTTCACGCCAGTCGAAGTCGAGCTTGCCGATCGCTTCCTTGGCGAACCGGTCGCCCAGAACCGGACGGTGGAAGTCGGCGTCGAGAGCCTTCAGATACAACGTCGACAGCATCGTCTTCGCCGGACCGCTGAGATTGACCGGCACTTTCTCACTCACATATGTGAGGCTAAGCGCAACGGCCCCCGCACGGCGCGTCGGGGCAAGATTGAGCAAGGATTGACCGGGGACCCAGGATTGACCAGGGACGAGGAGTGCGCACCATGACAGCATCGGCCGACGGGAAGCCGCAGGGGCGTCCACCGCGCGTTCTGCTTCTGTACTACAGCTACACCGGGCAGTCGCAGAAGGTGCTCGAGGCTGCCGGCGGGGTGTTCCGCGAACGCGGGTGCGACGTAACGACCGCGCCGATCGAGTTCACCGATCCGCGCTACGCAGAACGGTTCTCCCGGTTCCCGATGCGCAGCGTCTGGCCCGAGTTCCTGGGGATGTTGCCCGCGCAGACACTGCAGCGCACCGGGGACATCCGGACCCCCGACGCGGTGCGCTGCGCGGATTACGATCTGATCTGCATCGGGTCGCCGACGTGGTGGAGCACAGTGTCCATGCCGTTGCGTTCATTCCTGAAGTCCCACGAGGCACGGAACCTGCTGGACGGCAAGCGCTTCGCGGTGTTCGTGGTCTGTCGCCGGAAGTGGCGGGGGAACCTCAGCGGGGTGCGCAAGCTCGCCGAGAAGAAAGGCGGCCGCTACGTCGATGGCATCCACTTCACCTACCCGGGCGGCGAGTTGCCCTCGATGCTGTCCCTGACCAGCTATCTGGGGTCGGGGGAGTACAAAGACCGCTACCTGGGCGTGACACTGCCGCCGACGAACATCAATGCCGACCAGATCGAGGAGTCGCGGCGCTTCGCCGGCCGCGTCGCCGACAAGGTGTTCGGCAAGCAGGCGCAGGGGAAGTAGAAGTGCCGCGCTCATTCGAGGTAACCACCGAGACCTCGGCCCGTGTCGCCGATGTCCTCGCCGCGTTCGGGGACCGCGACTACTGGCTGGCCAGGCTCGCCGCGTACGGCGGTGACTCGATGACCCTCGACTCGCTGGTCGTCGAGCCTCATGGCACCATCGCGGTGACAACCAGCCAGGACCTACGCCACGACGTGCTGCCCCCCGCGATCGCCCGGGCTCTGCCCGGTAACACCACGATCATCCGCACCGAGTCCTGGCAGCCCGCAGACGACCGGGTGCGCGGTAAGTTCACCATCGCTGCACGGGGGGTGCCCGCCTCCGGTAACGGAACCCTGATGCTGAAGCCCGCAGTGGGCGGCTCCAGCTTGCGTGTCGCCGGGACGCTGGAGGTAAGGATCCCGCTGGTGGGCGGCCGGATCGAGCGTTTCATAGCCGACCTGGTCGCCAGGGACGTCCCCGAGATGCAGCAGTACACCGCCGACTGGATCGGCCGGAGCGGGGAGCTCAATGCCTGACCCAATACCCACCACAGCGGAGGCGCTGGCGCGGCTGAAAATGCCGCTCGTCGAGGCGATGATGACCCAGCGTGCGATCCGCCGGGTTCTTCCCGACCCGGTCGACGACGAGATCGTGTTGAAATGCATCGAGCTGGCGCTGCGCGCACCGACCGGCGCCAACGGGCAGAACTGGGAATTCATCGTCGTCAAGGATCCGCGCATCAAGAAGAAGCTGGCCCGACGCTACCGGCTGGCCTGGCGGGTGTTTTACCGAACGTCGATCCGCGACGTCGCCTCCTACGACGAGGAGATGGCCAAAAGCGTGCGCGCCATCCAGTGGCAGGTCGACCACTTCGCCGAGATCCCGGTCCTGGTCGTGGGCTGCCTGCGGCTCACGGCCCGGGAGGGCCGTGTCCCGTATGCGCCGATGCCGCATGCGGCGGCGTCGGCGTTCTTCGGTTCGATCTATCCCAGTGTGCAGAACTTGCTGCTGGCAGCACGCTCAATGGGGCTGGGAGCATCGCTGATCACGTTGCCATTGTGGAATCTGACGTCCGCGAGACGGGTGCTGAAGCTGCCGACCTCGGTCACCCCGTGCTGCGTGGTGCCGCTGGGCTGGCCGCGCGGGCGCTACGGCTCGACAACGCGCAGGCCGGTGGATGAAATCGTGCATCTGGACAGTTACGGAAACCGCGCCTGGTTCGGTCCCAAGTAACACGTCAAT